>Ga0210030_1002591_pt1 | contig 12309 bp, 10 predicted proteins | sample CryGeymeta201523_FD_183986 | JGI IMG/M metagenome (GOLD analysis project Ga0210030, IMG submission 183986) | Groundwater microbial communities from Crystal Geyser aquifers in Utah, USA - Crystal Geyser metaG 2015-23 (SPAdes) (version 2) | ecosystem: Environmental > Aquatic > Deep subsurface >...
CTTTTTTCAGTTTCACCAATCTCTTTTTAAATTCTTTTTTTGATGGTATCATATTTTATTTCGAGTTATTAGTAAAAAAATTAATGTTTCAGGTTACAGGATACAGGTTACGAGTTCTTTAACCTGAATTCTGTAACTTGAAACCTGTAACTATTCTTCCGGCAGCCTGTCCCACCATGTTTTTTTCAGGATAATTGCACAAATTACAGTTATAATTATTGTAATCCAAATGGGCATCGTATCGCGCAGTACAATATAAATTGGTAAAGCAACCAAAGCTGTTTGGGCAATGATTCCGATTACTACGTTAAACATATCCATTTTAAAATTTTTATTTGGTTTGAACCCGGGATTTTCTGCAATTACTTTTTGTTTTATCGGACCCCAGAATCCCCATGGATTTACTGTCCGGTAGAATTCTTTCAAAGTCTCTTCATCCGTTGGTTTTGTGAGAAAAGTTCCCAGTAATGCACCGACAATTGAAATCAGAAGTAGCCAGGGGAAATAATATAAATCAAGGGTTTCGGAAAAGATATATGGGAAAATCAGGGCGGGAATTAAACCTGCCACCATTCCCCAGAAATAACCGTATCCGTTAAACCGCCACCAGTACCATTTCAATACATTGGAAACGATATAACTGCCGTAAAGCGCCGACACAATCCATTGTAACATGCTGTTTACATCCTGGGCAAAAATCCCGAAAATAATACTGACAATCACTACCAAAACACCCACCATGTAGTTCATATTTTTCATCTGGTTATTGCTGGCTTCGGGTTTGATGTAGCGTAAATAAATGTCGTTTACGATGTAAGCCTGCGCCGCATTTAAAGTTCCGGCAAACGTTGAATTAAAAGCAGCCAGTAAACCGGCAAGCAGTAATCCCATAAATCCGATTGGCACAAATTCGGCAATTGCCGATGGTAAAATCTGTTCAAAATCGATTTCCCCGGCTACCATTAAATTGAGCCTGTCGTAATAAAGCAAGCCCAGAATGGCAAATCCTGCTATCATAAAATAACGGATAGGCATTAAAACCACCGACACAAAACCACTCATTTTTGCGGCTTCCTTTGGCGATTTGGTTGAAAGGATTTTTTGCATGTCGTAAGTTGGCGCGGGGCCTGCTATTGATACAAGCAATCCTTTAAACAACATCATCATAAAAAATATGGAGAAAAGTGAATAACCATCGCTGGCAATTTTTTTGTTTACCTCGTCAATTTTCCCGGTCCAGTCGAGATCGCTCAGGGTGTGGCCAAAAAACGGTGTTCGCCAGCCATCGGGAACATTCAGCGTTTCAACGGTCATAGCTTTCATGGCTAAAACACCAATTAAAATGGCTGAAACAGTCATGATAAAATATTGTAAAACATCGGCCCACACGATACTGGCCATTCCACCTAAAACAGCATAAAACACGGCAAACATGGTAAATGTAATCCCATAAATGTGCGGTACATATTCAAGCGGCACGTTAAAAGGAATGTGAGGCTGAACCATGTCCCAGGGAATAAAAATCATTACAAACTTTCCCAGCCCGATAAATCCGTAAGCCAGGTATCCTAAACACAAAATCAGTGCAAAAAACACCACAACTCCATGGGACAACCTGCTGTCGAGTGAACGTCCAAAACGGGTGTTAATCCACTCGGCGCCGGTGGTAGCTTTTGAGCGGCGCAGCCAGATACTGAGAAAAACCATTAAAAAAACCTGGTTAAATACAGGCCACAACCACGGAATCCAGATACTTTTCAATCCATACACAAAAAGCAGGGTTACCAGCCACATGGTCCCTGAAATGTCGAACATACCAGACGCGTTGGATAAACCCAGCATATACCAGGGCAGCTTGTTGCCACCAAGCATGTAATTCGATTTACTTTTTTGGGCTACTTTTTTAAGGACAAGTCCTATTACAACTGTGGAAAAAAGGTAAACAAAAATGATGATAATGTCGATGATTGTTAGTTTCATATAAAAGCTCAATTAGTTTATCAGTTGTATTTTTAACGTTTGATATATTTGGTTCAAATATATTTGTAAATCCGTTATTACAAATATGACAATTTTACGATAAAATTTTGGGTTGAAAATGGTATTAATGCAGAAAATCGAATTGAAAATGCACAATCTGATTTTTTAGAAGTTTTATAAATAAATCTGATTTCGTTTTATAAACGCTGTCAAGTCTAAAGACGTTGACAGGTTGCTGCTTCGGCAGACTTGTCAGCGTGCGACCCCGATGGTTATCTGCGATTTTCAAGGTATTATTTATTTTAGTACATTGCATATAATCATCTCATTTAGTGTATAATAATCACATTCATATTACAATTAAATATGGCGGCATTCGTTAATAAGGTAATAAGGTTAGATTTCCCCTGTTCGCCTTTTACTAAGGTTTGATAGAGAAAAATAAGGTTTTTTAAAAAACAGCTATACTCTAATAAATCGCTGATGGCTATCGGGCTGGCAACGTCAAACAAACATGTAAATAAAATCACCCCGGATACCCCGTTATCTCCCGAATTTCGTGATAAAACGGCTCCAGCTTTTTGTACATCTTTTTATAAACTTTTTTATAAAGCTGATCATATATTTTTACATGGTTTTGATTGGGATAAAATTCATCTTTAATTTGAACCATTTCACGAACTGCATCTTCAACCGATTTGAAATTACCAGTGCCATAAGCAGTTAATACAGCAGCGCCCAAACCCGAAGTTTCAGGGGTATTTCCCCTAACCACGGGCAGGTTAAGAATATCGGCTGCAATCTGGCAAATTTCATCACTTTTTGAGGCGCCACCAGAAACAGCCAATTGATGGATTTTTGTTTTCGACACCTTTTCAATCCTTTCCTTTCCTTCGCGCAGGGCATAAACCAAACCTTCGATCACCGCGCGGTAAATATGTGGTTTCTTATGCACATCGCCAAAACCAATTATCGCGCCCTTGGCAACAGGTTGCGAAAGTCCGGGGCTCCAGTACGGCTGCACCATCAAACCCATTGAACCAGGTGGAGACTGGCAAAGCATTTCGTTTAAAACTTCCTCGGCAGTAATTCGCCGTTCTTCAGCTTCTTGAATTTCTTTGCATGCAAACTCATTTTTAAACCAGCTAATCATCCAAAACCCCCGAAAAATTTCAACTTCAGGATTAAAATGCCCAGAAAAAACTGCCGGATAAGAAGGCATAAACCGGATGGGTTCGAGGTATTTTTTACTGGTAACCTGTATAGTTGCAGTTGTTCCAAAACTCAAACTGGCTTTATCGCTGGTTAAAATTCCCATTCCAATTGTTTCGCAACCTTTGTCGGAACCACAGGCAACGACCGGCAAGTTTTCGGGAAGACCAGTTTCAGCGCTGGAGGATTTTGTGATTCGCCCCATTATTTCGCCCGGACTTACCAGTTGAGGCAACTTGTCTTTTTCAACCAGATAAAGTTTAGCGCTGAATGTGAGCAGTTTTTTTGGGTTTCCCCATTTTAGCCGTTTATAATCGAAGGGTACATGACCGATTTGAGAAGCCACAGAATCTTTAAATTCACCCGTCAGCCTGTAATTCAGATATCCTGAAACCTGTAAAAATTTGTGCGTTTTCTCCCATATCTCGGGTTGGTTTTGCCGAATCCAGTTACATTTTCCATCGCGCTGAGCTTTCTTAATCGAATCGCGCATTCCGATAAACCAAATCAGCAGTTTCATTCCAATCCCAGGTTTGTAAACCGGTTTTGCCTTGCGCTGGTCGAGCCAAACCATCACTGGACGGAGGGGTTTTCCCTCCCTGTCAACATTTACCATCGAATCGCGCATGGTGGTAACACCAATTCCGGTAATTGCACCAAAATATTCCGGACTCTCCATTTTCAGCAACCGACATGCTTTTTTTAGTGCTTCCCAATAAACTCCGGCATCCTGTTCCGCCCAGCCCGGATTCGGGCTAATGTATGGTTCATATTTAACCCTTTGCATTGCGAACATTTCTCCTTTCAACGAAAAAATAATTGCCCTTAAACTTTGGGTTCCGCAATCGATGGAAAGAATGGTTTTCAATGATTAAGTTTTTTTCAAAAGTAAAGAGAAAATTTATTCATTCACACAATGCAATTATTTTGAATAAATAATAAAAACACCCATTTTTACATTTCCAAGAATATATGATGAAGAAACTGTATTTTATTGCGATAATAATGATTTTGGCCGCCTGTTCAGGAAAACAACCAAAGCAGGAACAAACGGTTAAGTCTGAAGACCAGGAAATAGCATCATCTGTTGCAGAAAGTCCTGCAAAGTCAGGGTTCGAAAATGAGATGATATTTTTTGAAGGAGGAACATTTTTAATGGGCGCCGAAAATGGCCTTCCACAAGAAAGTCCGGTTCACAAAGTAACTGTAAAACCTTTTAGCATTGATAAATCACCAGTAACGGTTGCCCAGTTTCGGGTATTTATTAAAAACTCCAACTATAAGACAGAAGCTGAAAAGTTTGGCGATTCAGGAGTCTATAATATGAATACGCAAAATTGGGAACTTTTGTCTGGCGCAAAGTGGAGTAAACCATTCGGCCCGGCTGGTCCCGACGCTGAAAATGATCATCCCGTAACTCATGTTAGCTGGAACGATGCAGTGGCTTTTGCCAATTGGGCGGGTAAACGTTTACCAACCGAAGCAGAATGGGAATTTGCAGCAAGAAGTGGAAAAAACAGCGAAAACAAATTTAGCTGGGGAAATGAAGTTTCGGTTAACGGGAAATATTTTGCAAATACCTGGCAGGGAACACAGCAGACACCGCAAACACCGGATGGCTATTTGTACACATCGCCGGTTGGAGTTTTTGGAGAAACCGAAGCCGGATTAACAGATATGGGCGGAAATGTTTGGCAATGGTGCGCCGATACATATAAGGCATATCCAGGAGGCACTGCCAACATTCGCGAAGACCCTAATCAAAAAGTTATCCGGGGAGGTTCGTTTTTTTTCGACCAGTACGGTGAAGATAGTTTTTCAGTTAGCGGAAGATCTGTGAATTCATCTGAAACTTCGCTATTTAACACCGGGTTCAGATGTGCAAAAGATTAATCGTCAGAAAATTAGGACTCAAAATTTAAAGAAAAGCAAATAAAAAGTTTCAATACTTATTTAAAAATCAATTAATACCAATTAAAAATCAATTTAAAACCTATTTAAAAATGACAAAAATGAACAGAAGAAATTTTATTGGAAAAACCGCTGTTGGTGCAGCGGCAGTAACAGTAATTCCAAGGCATGTTTTAGGCGGTAACGGATTTGTTGCAGCCAACGACAAAATTAACCTTGGATACATTGGCAATGGGAAACAAATCTACACTTTACTTGGTGGTATCGGTGGATGCAAAGAAACAGTTGCCGTTGCCGCAAGCGATGTTTATAAAAGAAAATTGGACATGTTTGTTGAAGCAGCAAAAAAGAACAACAGCGACAAGGGAGTTGATGCAAAAGTTGATGGTTATCACTATTATCGCGAATTGCTTGACCGCAAAGATATTGATGCAGTTGTTGTTGCAACTCCCGATCACTGGCATGCCCAAATAGTTGTTGACGCCGTAAAAGCCGGTAAAGATATTTATTGCGAAAAACCAATGGCATTAACGGTTGCCGAAGGACGTGCCATGGTAAATGCCACCCGCAAGTACGACCGCGTTTTCCAAACCGGAAACATGCAGCGTTCGTGGCGCGATTTCCGCCATGCAGTTGAACTGGTACGAAACGGTTATATCGGCGAAATCAAGGAAATTAATGTGAGCGTTGGTGAACCCATCAAACAATGTGATCTGCCAACTCAACCAGTACCCGAAGGACTTGATTGGAATGAATGGATAGGTCCTTCATTATTCCGTGGATTCCACGAAGATTTGGCTCCTGCCGATCCACATAAATCACCGTGGGCGTGGTGGCGCGGTTACCGCGATTTTGGCGGCGGTTTAATTACCGACTGGGGCGCTCACATGTTCGACATTGCTCAGTGGGCCATGGACAAAGACGGTTCAGCTCCTGTTCAACTACTACCTCCTTCAGAACCGGGACAAAGTCATGGACTAACCATGATTTATGACAATGGCACGCGTATTAACCACAAACTTTGGGGTGGCCCAAAAGATGGAAATGCAGTACAATTTATTGGTACGGAAGGAAAAATTGAAGTGAGCCGTGAATTTCTGCGCACTTTCCCCGATGAAAAACTGGCAAAAGCCGATTTAAAATCAACGGACAAACGTGTTTATTACAGTGATAACCATTACCAGGATTGGGTTGATGCAATGAAAAAACGTACAAAACCAATTTCCGACGTAACCGTAGGTCACAGTACTGCTGCAGTGTGTAACATTGCCAACATTGCCTACGAATTGCAACGACCATTATTATGGGATCCAAAAGCTGAAAAATTCACAGGCGACAACTTTGCCAATCTGATGGTTTCACGCCCGATTCGCGGGAAATGGGATTTTACAAATTATTAAAAAACTTATTCATCGCCCGACTTCAAGTTGGGTGACGAATACTTTTGATTCTGATAAATCGTCACCCGGCTCAAAGTCGGGTGACGATTGTTGTTAAAAGCATGAGAGATTTTTTATACAAAGCCTGGAATTATTTGCTGGATGCAGGAATTACAACCCTGACTCAGCTTATTATTTTAATAGGACCGATTTTGATGCTGGCTTTCATAATGAATTTTATCGCCAGAAAAAACGAAAACCTGAGTTACAAAGTACTGGGACAGAAAATTTACCTGTATGTTTTTGGTTGGCTGGGAACCTCGGTGCACGAACTTGGACATGCCATTTTTGCCATCATTTTTGCCCACAAAGTTTCTGAAATAAAACTGTTCACCCCCATCTCGGGAAAATCGCTGGGACAGGTTAAACACAGTTATACCAAAGGAAATCCGTATCAAACCATTGGCAATTTTTTTATCGGTATCGGACCGATTTTAATTGGAACCTTTCTTTTATTTATTGTGACCTGGTTTTTGTTCAGATTAAACATTTTTCATGTCGCTGAAAAAAACAATGTAATTTTCAATTTCGAACTTTTTAAAAGTTTTGATTCGTTAAAAAATGCAGCAGTAAATATCGGGTCAGGAGTTTGGGAATGTTTTATTTACATACTAACCGGTCCAAAAACCAACTGGTGGAAACTCTCGCTGTTTTTTTACCTTTTTTATGCTGTCGGAAGTTCAATATCTCTCAGTCCGTCCGATATTAAAGGAGCCTTTCGGGGATTTATCTATTTTGTAATTCTTCTGTTATTATTCAACATTGCCACCATTTGGAAGGAAGATTTTATATCAGGTTTTTTCTCAAAAACCAGTAATTACTTTTCGGGATTTTATTTTCTGATTATCCTTGGCATTGGAATGAATATTGGTTTTATTGTTATTTTGTGGCTGATTGATTTGATTAATTCGCAATTTTCTTCAGCTAAGCCTTCCCGTAAACAAAACAAATAAAGCATTTAATATTCAAATTTTAGGGTTGCCGCTATTATTATTCATCTATTTCAATAAATTTGAAAACACAAACCAACTAAAATAATATCATGAAAAGACTTTTGTTTTTATTCTTCATTTCCCTAATAATTTTTCCTGCGTTAAGAGCAGAATCCCCCTATCCCGTTCGGGGGCTTTGCATTGCAGCGCCTTCGGTAAATGGAGTTGACGAATTTGCAAAATTTATCGAGACCAATTTGGCGCCTGCAGGTTTAAATCTCCTTATTTTACGAATTGATTTTCAATATCAGTTTAAATCAAGGCCTGAATTAGTTGGCGTAAATCCTTATACTGAAAATGATGTAAAAAAGCTGGTGAAAGTTTGTAAAGAGAACAACATCAGGCTAATCCCACAAATCAATTTATTTGGGCACCAGTCATGGCACAGCACATTGGGAAAACTGCTGGAAGTTTATCCACAATTCGATGAAACACCAGACATCAAACTTCCAAAGGACGGTGAGTACGAATGGCCTAATCCAGATGGTTTGTATTGTAAAAGTTATTGTCCTCTGCACCCCGAAGTTCACGATGTGGTTTTTGATTTGGTGGACGAAATTTGTGATGTTTTTGAAACTGATGCTTATCATGCAGGTTTGGACGAAGTTTTTTACATTGGTCACGAGCAGTGTCCGCGTTGTTATGGAAAAGACAAAGCTGAATTATTTGCAGGCGAGATAACCAGAATCAGAAATCATTTAAAGGAGAAAAATCGCGAACTCTGGATTTGGGGCGACCGTTTAATCGATGGGAAAACCACCGGAATTGGTTTGTGGGAAGGCAGTTACAACAACACCCATCGCGCCATCGATATGATACCGAAAGATGTGGTAATTTGCGACTGGCATTATGAGCGCCCCGACCCCACCGCAGCCCTTTTTGCTTCAAAAGGTTTATCTGTAGTAACCTGTCCGTGGCGTAATCCTGAAAATGCTGTTGAACAGGAGAAATTACTGCGAATGTTTATCAAGGGTGCTACCAAAGAAACAAAACCACGATATCTTGGAATGGTTCAAACGGTTTGGAATTCGGCTGAAGGATTTATGAAAAGCTACAAGGGAACTGCAAGCACCGACAGAATTGATAAATCGGCTGATAGTTTTAAAGAACTTGCAAAAGTCTGGAACAAAGAATAGTACTTAAATTCATTTGTTATTGTCATTGGTATTTTAAAATAATTTAAATCTATTATTTGTGGTAATTATTAACTTTAACATTTAAAATATCAGAAAATGAAAACCATTGTATTAACCGTTTTTATAACATTTATTTTTGCCGGAACATCTTTCGCCCAAACCAATCCCGATTTTATCAAGGCCATGGATTCGTATCGGTCCACAAAGCTTATTGGTGGCGGATTGAATGCCCTGACTGAAAAAGATATAGAAGGTTCGCCCTATCTTAACAACGATTTTATATCCGGAAAAGTAATAACTACCACTAATATTGAATATGAAGATATCCCGCTTCGTTTTAACATATACAACGACCAGATAGAATTTAAAACGGAAGGTGAAGAGATAATGACACTGGCTGTTTCTGAGATTTTTGAAAAAATTGAATTTGGAGAATACAAAATTTTCTATGCCCCCTATTCGAACGCAAAAAAAATCAAACACGGTTTCTTTATTGTGCTGGAAGGGGGAAAAGCTGAATTATACGCGAAACCGGAAATCAAATTTATTGAAGCTACCAAACCCGCAGCTTATCAGGAAGCGCAGCCTGCAAAGTTTAACAGGCGTCCCGATTCCTATTACATCAGAATTGGCATGGACGAGGCAAAATTAGTTGAAAATAAAAAAACCCTTGTTGACATTTTTCCCGACAACAAAGATAAAATCGAAGAATTCATCAAAAAGAATAAAACAAAAACCAATGATCCCGAAAGTTTAAAAGAATTGGTGCAGTTTTACAATTCAATAGAAAACCATGAGTAAACTATTTTTTGTCATTTCTTTGTTGTTTTTTGTAATCATTTCGAGTGCCAAACCGCTCGAAAAAATTAGTGTCGAAGGAAAAAACATTGTTACAGAAAGTGGCAAAGTTATTCGTTTGAAAGGGGTTAGTTTTTCCGATCCCGATAAACTCGAAAAAAACGGGCAATGGAACAAGCGCTATTTCCAGGAAGCAAAAAACTGGGGCTGTAATATCGTTAGGTTTGCGGTTCATCCCACAGCGCTCAACCAACGAGGTTGGGATGCCTATTTTAAACTGGTTGACAAAGGCGTAAACTGGGCAACCGAACTTGAAATGTATGTAATTATCGACTGGCACTCGATTGGCAACCTGAATACCGAAAAATTCAGCAACAAAATGTACAACACATCGATGGCAGAAACTGTAAAATTCTGGCAAACAGTTGCAAAACGTTACAAGGGAAATTCTACGGTAGCCGTTTACGAATTGTTTAACGAACCAACCAACGAAGGCGGCAAACTGGGTGAATTAAGCTGGGGAACATGGAAGCCAACTCTCGAAAAACTGATTGACGAAATAGCAAAAACTGACAGTGAGAAAATTTATCTGGTGGCTGGAATGAACTGGGGGTATTTTTTGGATGAAGTATTGGAGAATCCTGTTAACCGAAAAAATGCAGCCTATTGTACCCATCCGTACCCGCAAAAACGCGACAAACCCTGGGAACCACAATGGGAAAAAGACTGGGGACATGTGGCTGACAAATACCCGATTATTGCAACCGAATTTGGTTTTATGGGCGCTGATGAACGCGGCGCACATATTCCATGTATTTCCGATGAAAGTTATGGCGAAGCAATTATAAACTACTTCGATAAAAAAGGAATTTCATACACAATTTGGTGTTTCGACCCCGACTGGCCGCCAACATTAATTACCGACTGGAACTTTACGCCGTCGCGGCAGGGCAAATTTTTTAAAGCGGTTTTATCGAAATAGTTTTGACAAAATTTCAGTTGCTAAAAAAGGTATTGAAGTTTGATATTCAATGCCTTTTTTTGTTCACCTGCCGACTCAAAGTTCGGCTGGTGAATATGCTAAAAAATCTATTGAGCAGGTGAACTCCAGTCACCAGCTCAACCCAAACTTACTTGATTATTTCATATAAAAACCCTGCAATTTTCTTTTCAAAATCATCCATGTGTTTTACCGGCGTGTGGCCAGCGCCTTCGATGGTAATCAATTCATGTTTTACATTATTTGCTTTCAGCTTTTCAGCCAATATTGCTGAATTACTGTATGAAACCAGTTTGTCTTCAGTGCCATGCACAATTATAGTTGGCGAATCGTTTTTGTCAACATCAAGTTCACCCCAAATAGCATCGGGTGTTCCCCACAGATTAACAAATCCCACTATTCCTCTTTTGTCAGTTTCATTGTTGGACCGGTCGTTAAAGCACAAATTACAACCCAACATTCCGCCTGCTGAACCACCGCCAATAATAATCTTCGAAACATCAATATTTAGCAGTTCACTGTTTTTTCTGAGCCAGTCAATTCCTTTTAATACATCATCTGCAGCATCCGAAATAGTTTCTTTCGGGTTGTCCCTGGGATTCTCCCTTAAACGGTAATCAACGGATAAACAAACATATCCTTTTCGGGAAAAACGGTTGGCCATTTCAACAATGTACGACTGGGTTTTATCGTTTCCCGGCCTGAAACCGCCGCCATGAATCCAGACAATCACTGGCCTGTTCTGCATTTCATCGGCTTCCGGTGCGTAAACATCTAATTTTAGCAGTTCCTTCTCTCCCTTTTCATTTATCGATTCGCCAAAAACTATATCGCGCTGAATATTCACCTTTTCGAATACAACGTCAACATAACGCACCCTTTCAGTATTTTGATTTTCAGTAGTATATGACAGAATAAACGGATTTGCAACAGCAGTCTTTCCTACTGAAAGTGCTATAACTAAAGCAAGTCTGACTAAAAATTGATTCTTTTTCATTGTTTTCATTTTGATAAATTTCTAACCCGAAGTAAAGGTAGAATTATTTCGGTTATGCACTTTGATGTATCTTTGCCTCCTTTAAATTTTAAGAGGTGTGACCGAACAACTGCCTTGTTTTAATGTTGTACTGAACGACTTTTGCAATTAATTTCAGTTGTCATATTAAAGATGAACGATTTCAGAATATTAAACAATAAACCGCCCATGGAATACCGGCGTTTCGGGAATACTGAAAAAATACTGAGCGTAATTACGTTGGGTGGAATGCGTTTCAAAAATGGCTGGAATGAGCCACGGCACGAAATCCCCACCGATACACTTGAACAATGCCGAGAAATGGTACAATTGGCTTTTGATGCAGGTATTAACCACATTGAAACTGCCTGGGGATACAAAAAAAGTGAAACCGTTTATGGAAAAGTACTGAATGAAGAACTGAAAATCCCCCGCAGTTCGTACCATTTAATGACTAAAGGAAATGGTTTCACCGCCTCCGAAATGCGAAAAATGGTGGAAAACCAGTTAAAAGATTTACAAACCGATTACCTCGATTTTTACGGCTGGCACGGGATTAATAACGACGAGGTTTTTCAGCAGGCCTGCAAAACCGGCGGGCCCGTTGAAGAATTGTTGAAAATACAGGAAGAAGGAATAATCCGGCATGTTGGGTTTAGTACCCACGCGCCGCTGCACACCATTATTGCCGCCATTGAAACCGGAATGTTTGAGTTCGTCAACCTTCACTACTACTATTTCAACCAGCGCAACGAAAAAGCGGTTGAAGCTGCAGAAAATCGCGATATGGGCGTTTTTATCATTTCACCTAACGACAAAGGCGGCC
>Ga0210030_1002593_pt1 | contig 12309 bp, 5 predicted proteins | sample CryGeymeta201523_FD_183986 | JGI IMG/M metagenome (GOLD analysis project Ga0210030, IMG submission 183986) | Groundwater microbial communities from Crystal Geyser aquifers in Utah, USA - Crystal Geyser metaG 2015-23 (SPAdes) (version 2) | ecosystem: Environmental > Aquatic > Deep subsurface >...
TTTTCTCTGCCTCACTCCGCTCCGCTTTGGGGTAATCAAGAAAACGGTTTCTATCTTACTCTGCGCTTCCACTCTTCCTTGAGTTGCAGTTCCTGCGGACTGGCGCCCGAATCGAGGGCGAGGAAGTCAATCAGCAAGCGGTTGAATTTTTGGGCCTCATCCATCATGGGGAAGTGGCCTGAGCCGTCGAGGACGATGTTGTGCATCATGTGCGACAGGGCGGATGCTTTTTCCGCGGAGGGGGGCGGGATGGCAGGATCGTTCTGTCCGTAGACGAACAGGCAGGGCAGGTTGGACTGGCGCGCCGCGCCGAAGAGGTTATTGGCTTGCAGGTCGTCCATCGAGGCGGCGATGGCTTGTGGGTCGGTCTTGGCCGCGTCGGAGAGGGCCGCGGCCGCGCCGGGCGTACGGCTGGACAGCCAGTCTACGAGCTCCATAGGGACGGCGCTTCGCAGCCGGGTGTGGACGCCATCGTATTCCATCGGGCAGTTGACGGTCATCATGCGGTCCACGCTTTGCGGCCAGCGTTTGGAAAAGTTTAGCGCCACCAGCCCGCCCAATCCATGCCCAACCAGGGCGATTTTGCCGATGCCCATTTTGTCCATGAAGGCGCGCAGCAGTTCGGCCTGGTGGTCGAGGCTGTAGGCCTGCGGGTTGTGAGCTGTCTCGCCGAAGCCCCACAGGTCGAACGCGTAGGCGCGATAGGAAGTGGAGGTCACTTGCATGGAGGGAATCCAGTATTTCCAGGATCCCACCCAGCCGTGCAGGAAGAAGACCGGGCGTCCCTTCCCCAGTACCTCGTAGTGGACGATCGCGCTATCGAGAAAAACTACGCTCATTTGATGTCAGGTGACTTTCTTATTCGCGAGACTCTTCTTCGTATTGCGTAGTGCGTATTTCGTAACCAGTTACGCAATACGCACTACGAAATAGATCACTTTCCAAATTTTGCCAGGATGGCTTTAACCCGCTCGGTCAACTGATCGGGAGCGAAAGGTTTGAGCAGGTATTCCTCCGCGCCCACTTCCATTCCAGTCTGGATTTCGCTCTCCTGTCCTTTGGCGGAGAGGAAGACGATCGGGATATCTTTCATTTCGGGATTGGCCTTCAGGATGCGGCAGGCGTCGTAGCCGGTCATGCGCGGCATACGCACATCCATGAGGATGAGGTCCGGGTTTTCTTTGGCAGCCATGGACACAGCCTCTTCGCCGTTGGCGGCGGCGGCCACTTCGTAGCCGGCAAAACGCAGGGTGAATGCCACCAGGTCTCTAATGTCTCGTTCGTCTTCAGCGATCAGTATTTTTGCCATTCTTGCCTCGCCCAGGGGGGACAGTTTGATGCGCAGGGAGCGTAAAGGAGAAGATACTGCCTTCGCCCGGCACGCCCTTGCTTGTCATCCAGATGCGCCCATGATGCATCTCCACCAATTGTTTCACGATCGGCAATCCCAGGCCGGTGCCGGGCGTCTCCAGCACGAGCGGATTTTCGCCGCGGAAGAAGCGTTCAAAGATGCGCTCCTGGTCTTCGGGCGCGATGCCCACGCCGCTGTCGCTCACGTCCACCTGCACTTCCCCGTTTTCGGAGCGCAGGCGCACCTGGATCTGCCCATTCACCGGGGTGTAGTGGTAGGCATTGTCCACCAGGTTGTCGAGGATCTGGCGCACGCGCTCCGAATCGCCCAGGACGCGCGGCAGTTCCTGGGGCGCGTCGAGCGAGACGGCCATGGGTTTGTTCTCCTCCTGCGAGCGGCGCAGGATATCGGCAATCACATCCTCGGCCACGTCGCGCAGGTCGAGCGGTTGCGAGGTCAGCGTCACCCGTCCGGCCTCGATGCGGGAGATGTCGAGCAGGTCGTTGACCAAAATGTTGAGCCGCTCGGTGTTGTTCTTGATGATCTGCAGGAAGTGCGACTGGTTCTCGTTGAGCGCGCCCGCCGCGCCCAACAGCAGGATGTCCGCATAGCCGCGGATGGAGGTCATCGGCGTGCGGAGTTCGTGGCTGACGGTCGCCACAAACTCGGACTTGAGGCGGTCCACCTCGACCTCGTGGGTGATGTCGCGGAAAATGGACACGGTGCCGAGGAAATCGTTCTGCAACATGACGGGCGCCAGGTGCGCCAGCACGATGCGTTTGTTATCCAGTTCGATCTGTTCGGCGTAGGTGTCGCCGCCCTGGTAGAAGGCCGAATCTTCCGACCAGCCGCGGATGGTCTGCATCCACGCGCCGGCGGCTTTGCCGAACAATCCGCCAAAGGTATCCAGCGATTGGCTGACGATATGGCCGGAAGGCAAACCCAGGATGCGCTCCGCGGATTTGTTAAGGAAGGTGACCTTGTTATCCCCGCCTGTGACCAGCACGCCGTCTGCCACGGCTTCCAGGATGGCCTGCGAACGGCTGGCCTCCTCCTGTTCCTTGCGGAGCATCGTGCCGAGGCGTTCGGCCTGGTCGCGGATCAGTTCGTACAGGTGGGCGTTGTTGATGGATACGGCCACCTGCCCGGCAATGGCCTGCACCAGGTTGAGCAGTTCGGGGCTGAAGTGCGCCACTTTGCGATGGAAGACCATCAGCACGCCGATGACATCCTCGCCGACCATCATCGGCGCGACAATGCTGGAACGGTGATCGCGCGAACCGGCCGAGGCGCGCACCCAGCGCGGGTCCTGGTGCAAATCTTCGATGAGCACGCCCTGCCGGTTTTCCACCACCCAGCCGGCCAGTCCCTCGCCGACGCGCAGGGTGGTGGCGCGGCTTTCGGCCACCGCCTGGCGGGTCAAGTAGCCATATCCGGCGCGGAAGTGGAGCAGGTTGTCATCGGTCTGCAACAGCATGATGGTGCCTTGCTCGGCGCCGATGGCGTCGTTCAGCAGGGCCAGGGTGCGGTTCAGGGCGCGGTCCAGGTCGAGGCTGGAAGACACCTCGGTCAGGATGCGCAGCAACGTCTCGGTATTTTGCTTCTCGCGTTCCAGTTCGGCGGTGCGCTCGACCACGCGTTGTTCGAGTTCCTCGGCCAGGCGCTGGGTCTCGGCAAACAACCGTCCGTTTTGGATGGCAACGATGGCCTGGTTTGCCAGCGTACTGAGGATTTGCAAATCCTCCTGGTTGTAGACGTTTGGCTGGTAACTCTGCGCGGAGAGCATACCGACGGTCTCGCCGCCGAGCGCCATCGGGACGGCCAGAATGGAGGCGGGCGTTCCCTTTTCTCCGTACGTGACGCCGCCAGCCTCGTCCGCCTGGTCTGGACCGTGGAGGAGCAAAGTCTCGCCGCTCGCGATGACGCGTCCGCTCAGGCCTTCGCCGAGCGGCAGGCGCTGGCTGGGAGCGCGTTGGTCACCGTCCATCAGGTAGGCGCCTTCGATTTCCTGGTTTTCCTTGTCGAGCAGGGCAATGACAAAGGCCTCCACGGGCATCAATCGCTGGACCGCCTTGTGAATGAAGAGGTAAATCTCTTCGGGGTCGAGGCTGGAATTGATCTCGCTACTGGCCTGGTTGAGGATGGCGAAGCGTTCCGCGGTCCGGACGGTGGACTGGTACAGGCGGGCGTTTTCGAGGGCAATGGAGGCCTGGTTGCCGATGGTGCGCGCCAGTTCGATTTCGTTCAGGCTGAAGCGGGTCTGCTCCCCGGCATGGATGAGCGCCAGGGCGCGCGACTCGGCCGCGCCCAAAGGCAGGATCATCAGTCCGCGGGTGTCGTCCCCCAGGAAATCGAGCAGCGGCAGGGTTTCATTATCGAGGCGCACATCCTCGGTGGTGTAGACGCCGCGCGATTCGCGCAAACGGGCAAACAGCGGCGCGTCCGGCACAGGTTTGGAGGCGGCGCGGCGGGTGTGCGGCAGGACGGTCTTCAGCAGCGCTTTATCGCGCTCGAAGGCAATCACCGACACGCGCAGGGCGCCCATGGCCAGCAATTCCTGCGCGGACAGTTCCAGGATCTGGTCGGCGTCCAGCAGGCCGCTCAATGCGGACGAGAAGCGGTTGAGCAGGGCCAGGCGTTGGGAACGCTGGTCCAGTTCCTGGGCGCGGCCCAGGCTGTCCTCGAACAGGCGCGCATTTTCGAGCGCCACCGCCGCCTGGCTGGCGAAAGTGGTGGCGACCTGGATATGTTCATTGGTGTAGAAATTGGCCTGGGATTTTTCGAGGGCGATCAGGCCGATCACTTCGCCTTTGGCCATCAATGGGATGCCCATCCACGAAAGGCGCGGCGCTTCCAACGTGGGGAAGCGCGGGTCTGCGCGCACATCCCCCACGGAGATGGGACGCCCGGCGCGGATCATTTCCTTGAACAGGGCGCTGTCGGCCACACTTACGTTCAAGCCGAGAAGTTGGTCCGTGTCCGGGAAGCCGCGCGCCGCGTTCACGGTCAGTTGGTCTTTTTCCCGCATCCACAGCGTGGCAGTCTCATAGGGCAGGACGGGCGCCAGTTGGTCGAGCAGGGAGGCGATCAGTTCGCGGCTCTGCAGGCTGGAGGTGATGGTGGCGGCCACGTCGGTGAGCGCCTGCAATTGGCCGGCGCGTTCTTCCGTGGCCTGCATCAGCCGGACGTTTTCGAGGGAGAGCGCCACCTGTTGCGAAAGCGACATCAGCAGGGTTTCATCGCCGGGTTTGAAGGCCGCGGGCGTGTTGAAGTTATCCAGCGCCAGCACGCCCAGGTTCTGCCCGCCCGCCAGGATGGGGATGAGCAGGCTGGAGACGGGCAGGCGGCCGCCGGTCACGCGGCGGTAGCGCAAAAGTCCGTCGGCGCTGAGCGGATAGTCGCGCGTCAGGTTCAGCTCGTCCACGCGGCGGGGCTTCCCGCTTGCGAAGACCGCGCCGGGCAGGGCTTCGCCGGAGGCGAAGGTGATTTCCTTCATCCCCTCGTTGTCGGCATACCCGGAAACGGCGCGCGGCGCCAGCCGCAGGGACTGGGCGTCCCACAGCAACACCGACCCGGCGTGGGCGGCGGGGATGACGCGGCGGGCGCTGTCGAGCAGGGCGCGCAGGATGGTATCCGGGTTCAGTCCGCTCAACTGGCGGCTGAAATCGAGCAGGAGGTCCACTTCCTGCAAGCGGCGGCGTGTTTCGCCGAGCAGGGAAATATTTTGCAAAACAACCGCGGTCTGGCGCGCGATCTGGTAATAGACCTGGCGATCCTCGTCGGTCAGGCCGGGCATCGGTTCGGGCGAGACGGCCAGGACGCCGGCCACGATGCGATTCTCGATTTTGATGGGCAGGCAGATAACGCCCTTGGCGCGCAGGCCGGACAGGAGCGCGGCGTCGCGCCATTCATCGTTTTCCTCCAGGCTGGGGATGATGATCGCCTCGCCCGTCTGCAGGACCGCGCGCAGGGGATTGCGCTGGCCAAAGAGCGCTTCCGGGTTGGCGTTTTTCGGCGCGCTTCCCAGGACCTGCAGCAGGCGCGGCCCTTCGGGCGTTTCCTCGGCGATCAGCGCCACCGACATGCCCAACTGGGTCAGCATCTCGCGTCCCAGCGCCAGGAGCGCCGAGGCCGCGTCCAACTGGCGGCTGACGGATTCGGTGATGGCCAGCCCGGCGCGGATACGCTGGGCGCGGCGATCCAGGTCATGGATGGAGATGGTCTGGTCGAGGTCCTTACGCAGGAGCGTGGGCAGGTCGTTTTGTGTGACGGCGAGCAGGCGCTGCTGGCGCTGCAGGCCGGAATTCAAAGAGTCAATGCGGCTTTTCATCTCCAGCAGGCGGCGCTGGTTGAGCATGGCCAGTTCGGCCTGCGCGGCAAAGATCTCCAGCGTGCCCAGCGTGGCGCGGTCGGGACGCAGGCTGTCGCGCGGCGCGGCCATGCTCAACAGGCCGAGCGGCTGTCCCTGTGGATCTTCGAGCGGGATCAGCAGGAAATCCTCCGGATCCCAGTTTTGCGCGGATTTGGGGCGGTCGGTGGCGTGCAGCGATACTACCGTATGCACGTCCGCGGGGATTACGGGGGTCTGGTCGGCGGGAATGAAATAGGAATGGCCGATCTTGAATTCGGGGCGGAGCAATTGCTGGACGCTTTGCAAGGGCTGTTTGCGCGAGAGCAGTTCCTGCAGCGTCTCGGCGGGCAAGCCCACGCCCGCCACGCGCTGGAGTTGTCCGCTTTCAGGTTCGTAAATGCTGAGCAACGCGATATCGAATGGCGTGGCTTGTTGAATGGCTGTGGCGATCGCGAGCAGGGACTTGTCGAGCGGGCGTTCGAAATTGGCGGTCGAGGAAATTTCCGTAAGATGCGTGAGGGCGGCGGCGCGCCGTTTCAACTGTTCGGCGGCCAGGGATTGTTCCTGGAAGCGGCGCGCATTGCCCAATGCAACCGCGGCCTGCAATGCCAGGGTTTGGAGCGTTTCGAGCGCGGTCTGGTCGAAAAAATTCGGGCTGGCTGCATGCAGGTTGATCACGCCCAATGTTTTGCCCTGGTGTGTGATCGGCACAACCAGCGCCGAGCGTGTCTCCGTGTGCGGGGGATCGAGCAGGGCGCTCTCGAAATCGGAGACCAGCAACGGCTCGCCGCTGGAGAGTACCTGCCGCGTCAGCGAGGTTAAAGGCTCCTCCACCGGGCAACCCAGCCGATAGGTCACGCGCGGCTCGAGCGCGCCGGAGGAAACGTCAAAAAGCAGGATGGTGCCGCAATCGGCGCGCGTCGTCCTCAGGCTCTGCTCGTGGATGACTTCCAGCAGGCGGGTCAGGTCCATCGAGGCGTTCAGTTCGCGGGCCACGTGTGTGATGGCGGTCAACTGCTCCACGCGGCGGCGCAGGCTTTCGTCGGTCTGGTTGAGCAAGGCCGCGCTTTCCACGGCCGCGGCCAGCAGTCCGGCCGCGGTGGTGAGCATCTGCAAGTCGTTGACGTTGAAGAAGTCGGCGGCGCGGCTTCCGAGCATCAACTCACCCACGCTGCGATCGCGCGCCAGGAGCGGGACGAGGATGACGGATTCCACGCGCACCGAACGGATGATGGAGGTATAGACCGGGGAGACGCGCTCGTCCACGCTCAGTCGCCCGGAAAGGAAGGGGCGCTGCGTCCCGGAGACGGTGGCAAGGCGCAAATGCCTCTCATCCGTATCCAGGCGCGTCAATGTGCGCGCGGTCTCGGCCGGCACGCCCCAGGTGGATTCGGGATGCAGGCGCAGTTCGTGGGTTTTCTCATCCAGCAAATAAATGGCGGCCACATCTGCACGCAAGATTTCGGCCAGATCGTGCAGTGAGAATTGCAGCGCCTCGTCCAACGTGGCGGAGGAGACCACCAGGCTGGCGATGCGGCGCAGGGACTCGGAGCGCTGCCCGCCCTGGCGCGCGTCCTGCACCAGCAGGGCGTTGTCTATGATGGTGGCAGCCTGCCCGGCAACGATATTTGCCAGGCGCAGTTCATCCGCCGAGAAGGGCGCCGCGCCGCTGCGATGGTTGGATAATTGCAGGTAGCCCACCAGCCGCCCGCCCGATATGAGCGGCAGGAGCGCTATTTCGCGCACGCTGGCCAATTGGGCGATTTCGCCCAGGCCCAGGGCGCGCAGCGCAGGGTCGTTGGGCGCGTCCATGCCCAGGAGCGTCTCCTGCCGTTCCAGGATTTCCTCCGCTGCGCTTTTCGGCGGGATGCTGGAACGGTACACCGCCACCACATTCGGGGGCAAGCCCTGGAAGGGGACCTGGCCTTCGAGCAGGCGGTCGGCTTCGCGATACAGCAGGAAGCCGACGATTTCCACATCGAAGAGCGGCGCGATGGTATCCACCAGGCGGGCGAATAATTCCTTCGACTCTTGAACGCCCCCCGCGGCCTGCGACAATTTCGCCAGGCCGCTTAACTCGACCATCCGCTCCTGCCCGGCCTCGAAGCGGCGCGCGTTGCGAATGGCAACCGCGGCCTGCCCGCCGATCAACTGCAACAATTCCGCGTCCTGCCGCGTCAACCCGCTGGTGGCGGTCTGGCCCACCTCCAGCGTGCCGAGCAGTTCATCCTCCGCGAGCAGGGGGATGCCGATGTAGGATTTGACCAGCGCGGCTTGCCCGTCCAAGTCGGGCCGGCCGTCCGGCGCGAAAATCTGCTGCCGCCTGGATTTCAATAATTCCGAGTAGCCGCCAAACTGGGTATGCGCCGTCTGCGCGGCCCGCGAGACGCCGCCGCTTTCCTCATACCGATAGATGAGCGTGGATCGCGTCCCGGGATCTTCCAGTTTGATTTCCATCACATCCGCGGATACCAGCCGTTCGACATTCTGGAAAATGGCGCGCAGGCTGGCATCCAGGTTGAGGCTGGCGGGAATGGTCTGGCCGAATTCGGCGATGACCTTCAAGATGGAGCTGGAGAATGATCCGCCCTCGGCGCCGCCCAGCGTGGGCGCGAGTTCCATGCTCCGCAGGGACAGGAGCATGACCGGGTTGAAGCCCGGCACGCGGTAGGAGGTGGCGTCCATCAGCCGCCCGTTGACCGAGAACCGCTTCTGCCCCTCGCCCGCGCACAACTCCAGGAATTCCTCCGACGGGCGCACGCGGCGCGCCAGGCGTTCCAGGTCGGGCGATTCGCCCTCTTGCAGGCCGAACCAGTCGCGCGCCAGGCGGCTTATATATTCCACGCGCCCGCCGGGTTGTACGACAATGACCGCGTCGGTGGATTGTGATTCGAAGGATGAAGCGGGAGTCGAAATTACGTCAGCGGTTGGCTCGCGACGCGGCAACATACGCAGAAAGACCCAGACCAGGATGGCGACGACCAGCCCAGCCAGGATCAGACTCAGTCCGAGGCCTGCCTCAGCAAACATGATGCGGTTGCCTCACGCCTCAGGCGGCGGCATCCAGCCGACGCGCCTCGGCCGCCAGTTCGGTGATCTCGCGGATGTCGGAGAAGGATTGCTGCGCAGGAGAAACCATCCCGATCGCCAGCGTCATGAACGGCGCTTGCGCCGTGCCCCCTTCTGCTTTTGGCACCAGGATAAATCCCTGCTGGCGGTCCATGAAGTTGTAGTGCGTCTGCACTTCCTCGGCAAAACGTGACTTGATGCGCTCGCGGATGGCTCCCACGGATTCGTGTTTTGTGATAATGATGAAATTATCGCCCCCGGTGTGGCCGATGAAATCGCTGGGCGTGCCGAGTTCATCCACCACCTCGCTCAATAACATGGTGGTAAAGCGCAGCACGTCGTCGCCCGCCACAAAGCCGTACACATCGCGGAACGGCTCGAAGTGGTTGATCCGCAGGTCGAGCAGGGCCCAATCCTCCTGGCGGATGATGCGGCGCAATTGCTCCTCGATCAGCCGCCCGGCTGGGAGTCCGGAGCGGGGATCGGTGAGACTCTCGCGTTCCGAGCGTCGGATGGCGCCCTGCACGCGCAATTTCAACTCCTCGATGTCGAAGGGCTTGGTGATGTAATCGTCCGCGCCCAGTTCCAGTCCCTGCAGTTTGTCACTGCGCTCATCCTTCTGGGTCAGGAAGATGACCGGGATGTGGCTGGTGCGCGTGTTCGTCCGCAACGTGCGGCAGACCTCGTACCCGTCAATGTCGGGCAGCATGATGTCCAGCACGATCAGGTGCGGCAGGACGGTGCGCGTCTTCTCCAGCGCCAGCCCGCCGCGTGAGGCGATATCCACCTCATAGTCCATGCCGCCGAAATAGATCTTCAGCATGTTGGCGATATCGGCGTCGTCTTCGACGACCAAGAGTCGAGGTTTTCCCATACGAGCCTCCCGGAATTATTTGCCTACGTGGAGCGGGATGGTATCCCGCTGAACTTCGGGGTTGCGGAATACCATTCCGCACCACACAACTTATTTGCCTTCGTGGAGCGGGATGGTATCCCGCTGAACTTCGGATTTGCGGAATACCATTCCGCACCACACAACTTATTTGCGCCTTCGCTTTGCATTGCGGCGCACGGCTTCGATCTGTTCCTGTGTTACTTCCTTCTCGAACGAGCGGAACCCGCTCAGGCGGAATCCGTGTTTCCGTGCGATGGCAGAAATCTCATCCACGCGCGCCCGCGTGAGGTGTTTTCCGAGCGTGTAATCCTCGAAACGGCCTTCCAACGCCAGCGCCATCGTCTCGGCCATGCAGGCATAGGCCTTGCCAGGCGGGAACCCAAAGTTAAAGTGGAAATCAACGGGGCCTGGAACGTCTACCATTCCGCCGTCAATCACAAATATATCATCTCTTGCCGCCGCGACCATTGCAGAAACATCGCGGGGGCGCGCTACATCGCAGACCACACTGCCCGGACGCAGATGTTCAGGCTGGATGACCGCGTGGAGCGCGCTCGTCACCGTCAGGATCAACTGGGACTCAGCGAGGGGAGACATATCCGTGCTGACGACCACCTCGCCTCTCGCCCGGACCTTGAGCCGGTCGCGCAAAACTTCGAGCGGATCTGCCCTTCGGCCGATCAGCGCCAGCCGCGCCACCTGCTCCGCCAGCAGTTCCGCGCAGACCTGCCCGATGGCGCCCGCCGCGCCCACCACCGCGGCCGAGGTGTTGCGGAGGGGAATGTCCATCAATTCCGCGGCGCGCTTGAGAGCCTCGACCGCGACCGCCACGGTGTAGGAATCGCCGGTCGTCACGGGAACCGCCAACCCGTCCGCGATGGAGACGCCCGCGTCGCCCACCACGGAGGTGAACGCGCCCAGTCCCAAAATCTGCGCGCCGAGGCGTTCAGCCATCTGTCCCGTCTGGATGATCTTGCGATAGACGCGCGCTTCGGGCAGTTCCAGCATTTGGCGCGGCGTGAGCGGGCAGGCGATCAGCCAGCCCTTGATCTGTTTTCCAGTGGCGGCGGAGGTGATGCCTTCGATTTCGGAAAGATAGACGGGGGGGAAGAATTGGGAAAAAAATTCGATCTGGTGCTCGCTCAGGATTCGTCCGAGAAATGGATATTTTCGTTGTACATCGCGCTTGACACTGATCGGGTGAATGATAAAGGCAAAGGAGTCCATTTGATTCCAAAGTTCGTGAGCGGTCCCACAGGGATGCTCCGCGATTGCGCCGCGAACAGGATGCAGTGCAATCGCGAAGCATCCTTTAGGACTGCATCCAAAACAAGGAACTTGTTTTTACAGAGCGCTCACCAGGATTCCACCTCCGCGCCGCCAACCTCGTCGCCGCGCGGGTAGAGTCGGCGGTGCAGGCTGGCATTCTTCAAGCGGTGGTGGTCGCTGTCTTCGTAAAAGATGTCGCGGTCAATCACGCGCCGCTCTTTGGAGGCGAACAGCACCACATCGGATTCGATGGTGCGGGCCGGGAAGACGATCAGTCCCGAGCCGAGGCGGCAATTGTGTCCCACGCATCCGCCCATGACCGGGCGATTGGAAAAGTTGAGTTCGCCATTGCCGTCGCGGGCCAAAAGGGGCGCGGAAATCAAATTGTAATCGGTGAAGGTGCTGCCCGCGCCGATGAAGGTGTTGCGCCCCACCACGCACATTTGCAGGCAGGTGTTTTGCGCGATCATGGAATTTTCCATGACGGTGGTCATGAACAGGGAAGCGCGGAAAGGCAGGAAAGCGCCGTCGCCGACGACAGACAGCATCAACTGCGCGTCCTGCGAGACGTTAACGTTGTTGCCGATGATGCAATTCTCGATCACCGCCCCGGCGTTGATGCTGACGTTATCGCCGATGGTGGTCGGGCCGTGGATGACGGCGCGCGGGTCAATCACGCAATTTTTTCCCACCTTGACGAGTTCGGAACATTCCAGCACCTGGCGGCCTTCGTACAGGGCTTTGGCGAGGATCTTGAGTTTGAAACCCAGGTCGCGGTTGAGACGCGTCTCGAAGCGCAGGCCGCGCCCAAACAGGCCGAAGACGATGTCCGCGATGAAGATATGCACCCACGAGTCAATCGCGAGCATGGAACGGATCGGCAGTTGAAAAACGAGGTCGCCGCTCTGGTCGGCCATGTAGGTGGGGACGTGGTAGTAGCCGACTTCCTTGGATTCGAGGTCAATCACGAGCGGTTCCACGTCTGCCACGGGGCCGTGCGGGTAGTACCACAAATCCGCAAGATAGAGGTTGCCCGCCAGTGTGTAGGAGGTGGAAAGCGGCAGGGCATGCTCGCGGAAGGCGGGGTCCGCCGCAGAGAAGGCGGCGCGGCAGGCGTGCCCCAGTTTGCGGGCTTTGGCGATGAAGGCGCGGATGTATTCGGCGTCGAAGAACAGGTTGTTGCGGTGGACGAGCGTGGCTTCGTGGACGCGCGGCAACGGCTCGCGCGCGGCCAGTTCCATCTCTTTAGTCACGTAGGGCGCGAGCACGTTTCTCTGCCACAGCCAGAGCGGGGCGTTCTGGATGCGCAGGTCGCGCGCCGGTTCGTTGAACGGCGGGATGCGGTTGGGGGCGGGCAGGATCACTTTCAGCATG
>Ga0210030_1002601_pt1 | contig 12288 bp, 9 predicted proteins | sample CryGeymeta201523_FD_183986 | JGI IMG/M metagenome (GOLD analysis project Ga0210030, IMG submission 183986) | Groundwater microbial communities from Crystal Geyser aquifers in Utah, USA - Crystal Geyser metaG 2015-23 (SPAdes) (version 2) | ecosystem: Environmental > Aquatic > Deep subsurface >...
GCTCTTGGGTCAACGGCAGTCGCCATCGTGTGCGGCGTGCGAAACAGACCAGCATGATCGCCAAATCAAGCACGCCCAACACGTCGCTCCAGCCGACCGCCTTCAGCGGCGGCTGAGCTCTGACGTTAGACGGCTTCAATTGGACAGGCCGAACGTATCGCCTCTAGGCGAAAGGAGTGTAAGAAATGATTACCGACGAGATCAAGCAAGTTGTGAAGACGCGCTATGGAAAATTCGCTGAGACCGGCGGCAAGCCGGAGCCCTGTTGACCCAGCAAGCGACAGCCCAGTTCGGGCTATGCAGTGGATCAGGGACTCTATGGTCAGGCGGAGCTTTCCTTAGTGCCAGAGGTTGCTCTCAACCTCTCGCGGGGTTGTGGCAATCCGACTGGTTTCGCAAACATTCGGCTTGGCGATGTGGTTGTAGATTTCGGCTGTGGGGGCGGGATAGACGTCATCCTGGCTGCTTACAAAGTCGGATCGCAAGGGAGAGTAGTCGGCGTAGATGGCGCGCCTCAAATGATCGAGCGGGCAAAGCAGGCTGTAGTTGAGGCGGTCTTGCAAGACAGGAATATCGCATTCCGCACCGCATACTTGGACAAAACACAGCTCCCAGACGGCTTCGCCGATGTGGTGATCTCCAACTGCGTCATCAATTTGTGCCCCGACAAAGACGCCGTCTATGAAGAAGCCTTTCGTGTCGTGCGACCCAGTGGGCGAATCGCTATCTCGGACATTGTCTTCACCGAGAACATCGCTTCTGAGCTACAAGATCGCTTCCAATCAACTTGGCCGGGATGTTTGGGCGGGGCCATTGCTGAAGAGGACTACTGGCAGACGGTGAGAAAAGCTGGCTTTACTGAGATTCAGATTGTGGCGCGTCACCTGCTCACGCCAGAGGAATTGGAAGGAATGGCCTGCTGCCCTGGCGAAGAATTCACGCCGCCGCCGAGCAAGGAAGATCGTGCTGCTGTGGAAAGTAAGGTAGCTAGCGTCAAATTCACAGCGACGAAGCTGCCCCGTAAGTGAAGAACCAACTGAAACGGCACCAACAGCCGTCTAACAAGCTCTACAACGAGAAGCTCTCCGACTTGCGTCGCGACCTCCACCGGGCGCTTCCCGAGGGAGACCAGAAGAAGGTGCTGAAAGGGAGCCGCTGGCTGTTGCTGAAGAACCCTGAACACCTGGACGAAGAACGGAACGAACGAGCACGCCTCGAAGAAGCGTTGGCGTTGAACCAGCCTCTGGCCCCCGCCTACTACCTGAAGGAAGACCGGCGACGCTTCTGGGACCAACCCGACAAGGCCCGCGCGCAAGCCCTCTTGGAGGACTGGATCGCTCGCGCCCAATGCTCGGGCATCCAGAGGCTCCAGAAGTTCGCCAACACCCTCGCCGGACACCGGACCGGACTCCTGCCCTACTCTGACGTCCCGCTGTCCACCGGACCTCTGGAAGGCCTCAATAACAAGAGCCGAACCGGCCACCGACAAGCCTACGGCTTCCGCGACCACGAATTCCTCAAACTCCGGATCTATGGCCTCCACGAGACCAAGTACGCATTAGTCGGATGAACCCGATTTCCGTCGCTACAAATGAGTTTATGCGCAGGCTGTATATCTACGTCCGAGACCGCGAAAAGGGGACATCGTTCTGCAGAAATGTGGGCGCAGCCGCGCGCTGTCCGAAAGGCGGTTGCAGAAGCGAAGCGCTTCGGGTCAGAATGGGTAGCGTAACCAAGTCACGGCCGACCGCGCTGCGGGGTTCTGTTGGCCGGCCGATGAGGACTGGCATGCATCTTCTGGACAGAATCTCCAAGCGACTCGGACTGTCGATCCGCGCCAAGCTTGCGCTCACGTTCGTCGGCACGCTGACCTTGTTGGGGGCGCTGCTGACGTTCGTCATGCCGTACGCGATGGAGCGGAGCATGCGGTCGTTTGTGACGGCGTCGGCCGACGCTCCGACGGAGCAGGCGGTGGGGCGGGTGACGGAGGACTTGGCGGTTGGGTACCACCTGCTCCGCCAGCGGACGGACCAGCTCGCCGCCGGGATGCGGGTTGCCCTGGGCGATGGCGACGTCGAGGAGTGGATCGCCCACACCAGTAACCATCGCAGCGAACTGCAGGACTGGCTGGCCGACCTGCGGGCCCAGCTCGGGGCCAATATGGTCGTCCTGATCGACACGAACGGGGTCACCCTCGGCCGCGGGACGAATCCGCAGGCGTTTGGCGACCCGTTCGTCCCGCCGTCCTTGTCAGCCGACCCCGCGGCCGCCACCCTCAGCGGCGCGCTTGAACGTGCGCAGGCCGGCAAGGAGGTGCGGGGGGTCTTTGAGGTCCCCCCGGCGATGCTGCGCAAGGAGCGCGACCTGCCAGCGCCGGAGGGCTCGCCCGCTCGTCCGACCGCTGCGACGCTGGCCGACCGCGCCGTGGTGCGGGCGCTTACCCCGGGGCGGCCTGAGCAAGAGGACCAGGGGTTGACGCTCCTGGCCGTTGAGCCGGTGCGGCGCGCCGATGGCGGAGTCGCCGCCGTCCTGCTGGGCGCCGCGCTGCTGAACGGCAGCACGTCCATACTGGGGCTCGACTCGGCGTCTGTCTTGCCCAATACGGCTACCAGCCTCTACCGGAAGAGCCTGTGCGTCGCGTGCCAAGCACCCAGAGGCAACTGGGGCAGCCGAATCGGGCAGCGACACGCTCGTGAGCTACTGCGTGAGGCGCTGACGAAAGAGCGCGGGATCATCCAGCACCAGGTGGGCGAGGACTGGCTCCTGAGTGCGTGGATGCACCTGCGCGACCCGGCCGGCCGACCGCTCGGCGCGCTCTGGGTGAGCCGGCAGTACAACCTGCAACTGCTGTACGAGGGCGTCGCCAAACTGGCGACGAGTGCACAGCGACAGAGCTGGCGCTTCATGGTGCTCGAACTGGTGCTGACGGGGCTGCTGGCATTCCTGCTCGCCTCGTTGGCGGCGACGCACATCGTCGACCCGATCCGCAAGCTGTGCAACGGCGCCCGCGCTATCGGCGCCGACGACCTCGAGCACCGGATCTCCATTGGCACCGGCGACGAGCTGGAGGAGCTGGCCGGCGCCTTCAACGACATGGCGGCCCAGCTTCAGGAGTCGCGTCGACAGGACCGGCTGGCGACGATGGGCCGCATGGCCAGCACCATCATCCACGATCTGCGCAACCCGCTGACGCTGATCCGCGGCTGCACGCCGCTGCTGGCCGACCCGGAGACGCCGCCCGCAGAGCGCGAGGAGTTCCAGGGGTACATGGTCGAAGCCGCCGACCGCATCGACGAAATGGTGCGCGACCTGCTGGACTACGCCCGGGGCGAGGAGCGAGCACTAAGCCTGCAAACGGAGCCGTTGGGCGACTTCGTCGCGCATCTGGAGCCGATGCTGCGACAGGAGTTTTCGGGGAGCGAGATCAACCTGGCTCTGGAGATCCTCGGCAACCCCACCGTTTCCCTGGATCATCGGAAAATGGAGCGAGTGGTCCTGAACCTGACAGGCAACGCGCGCGATGCGATGAAGGGGAGCGGGAAGCTCGCGATTGAGGCGGACCTCGCAGACGGCCGAGCCGTCCTGCGGGTGCGCGATACGGGACCGGGCCTCCCCGAGGAGATCCGCGACCGCCTCTTCGAGCCGTTTGCCACGCACGGGAAGGAGCACGGCACCGGCCTGGGACTCGCGATCTGCAAGCAGTTCGTCGAGGCGCACGGCGGGGAGATCGAGGTGGAGTCGCAGCCCGGCGAAGGGACGACGTTCACGATCTGGCTACCGGTGGCGGAGTAGTGGAGGGGTGAGGGGTGGAGTGGTGAGTGGTGAGTGCGCGACGCGGCGGCACTCCACTGCTTGGCGCTGAGGGCTCTATCGGAACACCCACGTTCCGAACAAGTCCGGCTCCAGGAAGCCGGTCGCCATCGGTGACCAGGCGCTCAGCTCGGAGCCTTGCATCCGTTGACGGCACAAGTTGGCCCGCACCTTTGTGCCCGGAGTGGGGGACGACATGCTGAGGGCCGCCCACGGAATCGCCAGTTCGGCGTCCCACTCTTTGGCACCAGTCTGCACGGCGTGCTGCCAAACGGGGGCGTAGCTGAGGTCAGCCGTCTCGTCGTGGTGGACGCCGTCCCAGGCGACGCCGGCCGGATTGAGCATGAAGTGGTAGAACGGCGTCGCCTTCCCCGGCACGGAGAGAAGTACCTCCACGTCGTCGCCCTGCCACACCGGGTCGTCGTGCTTTTCGCCGGCGAGACTCAGCTTCTGCGGGTTCGGTTCCACGCAGCGGACCGCAAGGTACAGGGCCTTGTCGTCGTACGTCACCCACGCCTGCGTCGCCGCGGCGAGCTTCTCTGGGCGCGAGGCCAGCGCCACGAATGGCGGGAGCGGCTTCGTCGCCGTCCACGCGGCGTCGTCTACGCGGCCGTCGATGGTCGGCGCCGCGGTTCCTTGGGGCAGCCGCGCGATATCCGCCGTCTGCACCTTGAGGCGACTGGCGATCTCGTCTCTCTCGCGCTTCTTCCCCGCCTCGACGACCGGCGCCAGGTCGAAGCCCAGCCCGGCGCCGGCGGCGAGCTTCTTCCGGGCGGACCGAATCGCCTCCTCACACCCCGGCGGCACGTCCTTGCTGGTCCACCAGTTCATCCGTTCGCTGTAGCACCAGACGTACTTGTCGGTGGTGTACAGCGACCAGTAGACGTTGTGCTCGAACCACTGCGGGCGCTCTTCCGGGGTGAGGTAGTGCCCCAGCACCTTCTGCGCGCGCAGACCGAAGTACTGGTCGATATAGAGCGCCTGCCCCACTTCCGCTTGTGCTCGGTACTTCGGCCACAGCTCCGGCTCCACGAGCAACAGTCCCCGCTGGGCGATCCGCTGGCAGACCTCGAAGTAGGGCAGCCGTTCGGTGTAGTAGTAGGCGCTCTCGTTGCCGTCGATGATCCGCACCTCCGGGCTGGCGGCGTCCAGCATCCCGTTGAGGAAGGCGGGCAGCAGGGCGTAGTGCATCTGCGAGAGACTCGTCGCCCGCTGCGCCGAGTCCATCGGAATCAGGAGCTGTGGGAAGTAGCTCAACTGGAAGAAGGTCAGAATCGCCAGGCCGGGGAACTCGCTCTCGAGGGCGCGGACGAACTGCGCCCCGCGCTTGCGGGTGACTGCCTCGTACTCCGCAAACGACTTGGTGTCGTGGTGGGCAGCGCTGACATAGCTCCACGGGTTGGTGCCGTACGGCTCCTGATCGAAGCAGACGCCGACACACCGGCCGACCTTGGCGCACCGGGCCATGAGCTTGGCGTTGTGCTCAATGACCTGCCAGTGTTCGTCGTTGAACCAGTCCTGATCAGACGCCGCCCACAGAATCACGAAGTTGTCGGTGAACTGCTTCCACTCGGTCTGCTTCAGGTTTTCGAGGTCCGGGGCGAACGCCGCCTCGTCTAGCGGCTTCGGCGTCATCACCAGCCCGCCGCCGCGCAGCTTGAAGATCAGCCCGTCGAACGGGCGCTTCTCCATCTCGGGGAGGTTTGCTCGCACGTAGTCGGTGAAGGGCACATCCCAGCCGTATTCGATCAGCTTCTTGTCGAGCGCTCTTTGCGTGCCGGTGGTGTCGGCTCTGGAACCGGAGAGCGCGGCGATCAGCATAAACCCAACGATACTTGCCGGTTTGCAGAACATAGCAGTCACGTCCTTTGTTTCAGCACTGCGCCAACGGGCCTGCGGCAGACTCGCCGGTGGCGAACTGCTATGCATCCTACCTGAACCAATGCCGCTGCGCCAGCGGCGGCGAAGCGAAGTGGGGCCCAGCGGGCCGGGCACACGAGTGCCCCTGCGAAGGCACGCCCTCCCGTTGCCTTCGCGGGCTGCGCCGATTACGATGGAGCGCGACCCGCGTGCCGCGACATGCGGCGCTCGTCGCCCGTCACTCTCGATAGGAGCACAGCAACATGGCAAAGACCGTCTTCATCGGCGCAGGTAGTAGATTTGGTGCCCGTTCATTCGTGGACCTCATGTCGTTCGAAGAACTGCGCGACGGCGAAGTCGTGCTGGTCGACCTCAACCCGACGCACCTCGAGCCGGTGCTCGCTTACTGCGAGAAGGTGGTGGCGCACTACGGCGCCGCCACCAAAGTCACCGGCGCCGCCGATTGGCGCGGCGGCGTCCTGGACGGCGCCAAGTATGTCATCACTTCCTTTGCGCAGGGAGGCCCGGCCTACACGGGTGTGCCCTTCCACTGGGAGATGGCGATCCCCAAGGAGTACGGCATCCTCCAGAACGTCGGCGACACCACCGGCCTCGGCGGCGTGTTCCGGACGATGCGAACAGCGGGCGAGATGGTCGCCATCGGGCAGGACATGGAGCAGCGCTGCCCCGGCGCGTACATGATCAACTACGTGAACCCGATGTCGATGTTGACGCGGATCGTCGCGTTGGCCTGCCCGAAGATGAACATGCTCGGGCTGTGCCACAACATCCAGTACGGCATCCACGACGTGGCTCGTTGGCTCGGTGTGCCGCACAAAGAACTGCGATACGAAGCGGCAGGCATCAACCACATGGACTGGTTCCTGCGCATCGAGCACCTCGACGGGCGCGACGCCTACCCGGACCTCCTCAAGGCTGGCGAGAGCCCCGACATCTACAAACAGCGCGCCGTGCAGTTCGAGCTGCTGAAGCACTTCGGCTACTTCACCACCGAGTCCTCGGGCCACTGCGCGGAGTACCTGCCCTACTTCATGCCGCGACAGAACAGCCGCGACAGCGTTGGGCTGGGAGGCCGTGACACCTCGCCCGAGGTCCCCGTCACCCATGCCCGTTGGAACGCGGAGTCCGATCTCGTCAAACAGACCGACGGCAGGAAGGCGCTTGCCCTGGCGCGTTCCTTCGAGTATGGCGCCCACATCATCCACGCCATGGAGACCGACGCGGTCTACCGGATGCACCTGAACGTCCTCAACGAGGGCATGATCACCAACCTGCCGAACGGCTACTGCGTCGAGGTGTGCTGCACGACTGATCGCACCGGCGTCCATCCGCACCACGTTGGTGACCTGCCCGTTCAGCTTGCTGCGCTGTGCCGCGGCATGGCCGACATGGAGACCCTCGCCAGCGACGCCTTCCTGGAGAAGGACCTCAACAAGGCCCGCATGGCCTGCATGATCGACCCGCTGAACGCCGCCTGCGCGACGCCGGCACAGATCGGCGAATGCTTCGACCGACTGGTGGAACTGGAGCAACAGTGGCTAAAGCCGCATTGGGGAACGAGGTAACGCTCGCCTGCAGAAACCGGAGGATGCGCGTGACCGACACACACGTCTACATGATCGGCAACGCCCACATCGACCCCGTCTGGCTGTGGGATGTGGCAGAAGGCTACGAGACCGTTCGCTCGACGTTCCGCTCGGCGCTCGATCGGATGAAGGAGACGCCCGGGTTTGTGTTCACCTGCGCCCAAGGCGTGACCTACCGGTGGATCGAGGAGTCGGCCCCGGAGATGTTTGCCGAGATCGCCGAACGCGTGCGTGAAGGACGCTGGGAGCTGGCAGGCGGCTGGTGGGTGCAGCCGGACTGCAACCTGCCCTCCGGCGAGTCGTTCATCCGCCAAGCGCTGTACGCGCAGCGCTACTTCCAGTCGCGCTTCGGGAAGACGGCGGAGATCGGCTACAACGTCGACTCGTTCGGGCACAACGGCATGCTGCCGCAACTCCTGCGCAAGTGCGGCATGCGCGGGTACGTCTTCTTCCGGCCGGGTCCCCCTGAGAAGAGCCTGCCCGCCGGGCTATTCCGCTGGCTGTCGCCCGATGGCTCCGAGGTTCTGGCATGTCGCCCGCCGCACCACTATGGGACAGGCGGCTTCTACGACAAAGACGGAATGCGCGCGCGGGTCGTGCAGGCGGCGAACGAGGCACCCCTCGGGTTGCCCGAGGTGCTGTGCTTCTACGGAGTTGGCAACCACGGCGGCGGACCGACGCAGGAAAACCTGCGCGCGATCGTCGAGCTGCAGTCGGAGCCAGGGCTGTCGGCAGTGCACCTTGGGAGCCTGGGTGCGTTCTTCGACGCTGCCCAGGGGCACGCCGCTCAACTCCCCGTGGTCACCGACGACCTGCAGCACCACGCGCCAGGGTGCTACTCCGTGCACTCCGAGATCAAGCGCAACAACCGGACGTGCGAAGACGCGCTCACCACCGCCGAGAAGCTCTGCGCGCTCGCCACGAGCTTCACCGGCTGCGACTACCCAACCGCCGAGTTCGAGGCGGCGTGGCAGCGAATACTGTTCAACCAGTTCCACGACATCATGGCGGGCACGAGCATCAAGGCGGCCTACGAGGAGGCGCGAAACAGCCACGGCTACGCCCTGGACGTGGCGCGCGCCCACACCATCCGAGCGACGCAAACCATGGCGCGTCAGCTCGACACCGTGGGCGAGGGACAGGCAGTCGTGGTCTGGAACCCGTCTTCGTGGGAGCGCGACGCGGCCCTCGACTTGGAGACGAACGTGCAGTGGCCGTCGCGAGTGCTGGACGAATCGGGTGTTGAGCTTCCCGCGCAGCGACTCCAGTCGCACGCCACGGCCGGGAGCCGGTCCCGCGTGGCGCTCCGGATGGAGCTGCCGCCTCTCGGCTACCGGACGCTGCATGTCGTCTCCGGGGAGCCGGCCGCTGCAGATTCGGCACTGCACGTTGCGGGGACCGCCCTCGAGAACGAGTCGCTGCGCGTGCGGTTGGACTCGGACACCGGACATGTCGCTGAGATCACCAGCAAGACGGACGGCACTTCCTTCCTCTCGGCGCCGGCGTGCGTGCCGCTGGTGCTCGACGACCAGACGGACACCTGGAGCCACGACCTGACGCGGTACACGGAGGAACTCGGGTCATTCACCGCGCGCTCGACCCGCGTCGTCGAGACCGGGCCGCTACGCGGCACGCTGCGGGTCGAGTCGGTCTGGGGAGACTCCACGATCCGCCAGGACTTCTCCCTGTTCGCCGGCCTGCCGATCATTGAGGTTCGCATGCGGATCGACTGGCGCGAGCAGTTCAGGGTGCTCAAGCTCGTAGTCCCGACGGCCGCCGCTGCCGACCCGCTGGCGACGTACGGAATGCCCTTCGGCGCAATCAGCAAGCCCTGCGACGGTCACGAGGAACCTGGGCAGGGCTGGATCGACGTGTCCGGGCGAAACGCCTCCGGCCGAAAACTGGGCGTCTCTCTCCTCTGCCCGGGCAAGTACGGCTTCGACGCCCTGGGCAGCACTCTCCGAATGACAGTGCTCCGCAGCCCGATCTACGCGTGGCACGACCCCGCCAAGCCAGACCCGGAAGCCGAGTACGAGTTCATCGATCAAGGTCGCCAGGACTTCGTCTACTGGCTGGTTCCTCACCGCGGCGACTGGCGACAAGCCGACCCGCTCCGCCGTCTGGAGGAACTCGCCGTCCGCCCGGTCGCGCACGCAGAAAGCACGCACCCGGGCGCCCGGCCGCGGCAAGGGGCGTTCGTCACGATCGCCCCGGAGAACGTTGTCCTGGGAGCGCTGAAGCGCGCCGAAGACGACCCCACCGCGCTCATCGCGCGCCTACATGAGACAAAGGGCCTCGCCACCGACGCCACTGTGGAGTTGGCCGGGACAACCTGGCAAGGCCTGTTCGCGCCTCACGAAGTGAAGACGCTCCGGCTCAGCGACGGGCGCGCTGGCGAAGTCAGCATGCTCGAGCGTTGACGCACTACGGTAACGCGCCTCTGCCGTTGCAGGCCACTTCGGGTTGGGGTACGGTGGGCGCAGGTCCAAGAAGGGCCGGCAGTTCACGCCTGCCGGGAGTGTTTCGTCGGAGGTTCCGTCGGTCTCCGGGGCGGCCGGGGGATTCACTTAGCCATGCATCTGCACCGCTCACGGAGCCTCACGCTGCTCCAAGCAGCCGTCACGGTCTGCGTCGCCGGAGCGCCAACGCGCACCAGTTCATTGCGGGCGTTGGAGCAGCTCTCGGTCGACTGGCGGTTCGTTGCGCGCGGGGTCCGGATGCCCCAGGAGCGAATCGTCATTGTCGAACTCGACAAAGAGGCGTTCGACAAGCTGAAGGACCCGTTCATCTTCTGGGGTAGGTATTTTGCCCGGATCGTTACCACGCTGCACGCGTTCAAGGCACGGGCCATCGGGCTCGACGTCCTTCAGCCCGAGTCGCTCACCGAGTGCGTCCCGCCGGACAACGATGCGGACCAGCTCTTTGCCCAGGCGCTGGCGCAGGCCCCTGAGACTGTGCTTATCTGCGCCTTTGACGATCTCCCCGATGGGACGGTCGAGCGGCGCGACCCCACCGACCAGTTGAGCATCGCACTGGCACTAGCAGGAGGGCTGTTGGGCTACGACCACATGACCCCGGACGACGATCAGGTGATTCGGCGGCACCAATTGGCGGACGGGACCTCCAAAGAGCGGCAGTGGTCATTCCCGCTGGCGCTGGCCGTGGTGGCCACCAGCGAACAGCCCCAATTCCGCAGCTCACCCCCCAGGATCGAGTTGGGCCAGCGGATCGTGCCCACGGATGCCCGGTGACGGCTGCCGATCAACTTCTGTGGTCCCAACCGGACGTTCCCCCACGTTCCCTTCCACGGTCTGCTGGTCTCGCCGGAGAGGTACCGGCGCCAGCTCGAGGGCGCGATTGTGTTGGTTGGCGTCACCGACATGAAGTTCCAGGACTATCACACGGTTCCTTTCAGTGGAGCGGGGGGCGGAACCAGCACCCGCCTCATGTCTGGAATCGAGATCCACGCCAACGTTCTTCACACGATCCTGCGGCACGACCCGCCAAAGGAGCTGGCGCCCTTGGTTTGCAGCGGGCTCACGGTTGCCCTGGTGCTTGCGTCGACGCCGCTCTTTGGCGCCGGGCTGTGGGTGTCTGCCGGCGGGTTGATGGTGCTGCTGGCCGACTGGCTGGGAGTGGCGTGGGCCGCGTTCAGTGGGGCCGGCGTCCAGGTTCCGGTCGCGGGACCGATGACGGCGTTGGTGCTGAACTTCATCGGCTTCACCGCCGCGCGCCTGTTGCACGAACGAAACCGCCGCGAACACGTCGAAGGGCTGTTCGGCAAGTACGTGTCGGACCACGTTGTCCGCCACCTGCTCCAGAGCTCTGCGCCGCCCGTGCTGGGCGGCGAGCGCCGCGTGCTCACGGTGCTGTTCTCCGACATTCGCGGATTCACCACCATATCAGAGAGGCTCCGCCCGGAGCGAGCGACTCGCATCCTCAACGCGTACCTTGCTAAGGTGGAAGAGCTCATCTTCAGCAACGGCGGGACGGTGGACAAGTACATCGGCGATGGCATCATGGCGGTCTTCAACTGGCCGCTCGAGCAGGCGGATCACGCGGCCCGGGCGGTCCAGACCGCGGTAAGCATGCTGGCTGCACTGGACGAACTCCAGGAGATGTAGCAACATGTGACCCACGGCAAGCCGCTTGCCATCGGTGTCGGTATTCATACCGGGCCAGCGGTTGTCGGCAATGTCGGCTCGCCCCGCCGAATGGAACTGACCGCGATCGGCGATTCCGTGAATGGCGCAGCGCGGGTGGAGCAACTGAACAAGTCGCTGAACACCGCAGCACTGGTGACAGAAGACACCTATACTCGCGAAGGTTAGGAATACACCGAAGTGGAAGTTCGCAGAACTTCACCCGTGGGCGTGTGGTGAGCACCCAACACACTGCTGTGCACGCAGAGGCGTCGAACTTGTGCAATAGCTTCGGTGTATTCCTAACCTTCGCGAGTATACCATCTGGTCTGCGACCAGTTCCGGTTCGGGCCTGCCCAAGTCACACCCATCCGCGGCCGCTCAGGAGCGCTCAACGTGCACGCTCTTCTCGAAGGGGAGGTCGGCGAACAGAGGGACGCCCCAGAAGGAGAGGAATCACCATGACCAAGCAGATCCGTGCAGGAATCGTCGCGCTGCTGCTCAGCCTGTCTGCAGGTGCAGCCGAAAACGTGGGCATGCTCACCGAGCTCCACGGCGCCGTGCAGTTAGCGAGCGCCGAGACCGCGGACTGGACCTCGGCGACGCTCATGAAAGCCGTCTCCGTCGGCGACAAGCTCCGGACGCCGGCCGGTGCTACGGTCACGGTGGTGTTCTTCGCCAACGGCAAGCGGGAGCAACTTCAGGCGGGCTGCTTGGCTGTTGTCCAGACCGCCGGGTGCAAGGTGGAAACGGGTCCGCAGCCTAATACTACAACCGTACTTAGCTCGGGGCAGGTCTCCGACCGCCCCGAAACGCTTGACCGGAAGGTCTCAAAGGGCTCTGGAGACCTGTCGGTCCGGGGAGCGGCG
>Ga0210030_1002633_pt1 | contig 12217 bp, 9 predicted proteins | sample CryGeymeta201523_FD_183986 | JGI IMG/M metagenome (GOLD analysis project Ga0210030, IMG submission 183986) | Groundwater microbial communities from Crystal Geyser aquifers in Utah, USA - Crystal Geyser metaG 2015-23 (SPAdes) (version 2) | ecosystem: Environmental > Aquatic > Deep subsurface >...
TAGGGATAAGATTAGACCTTACCCGGCTGGCAAAGATACCTCCATAACGAATTTGGCGGAAACCTTTGTCCGGGATATGTTGAATAAGCCTAACAATAAACTCCTCAACGGATATTCTGACATAAAATGTCAAGGGCCAAGTTATATGACTCTGTAATCAGTAATAGTTTTAGAGAAACTAACCTATTACCTTATCTTTAATTAATTTTTCAAAGATCAATTGCTACTGTTCTTTGACAACTTGACTCTTATAGGACAATCTTAAATGTTGCCACCCCTTTTGTAATAAAAGGGGAATTCTATGCAAGAAGTTGCTGGATGTTCTTTTTCAGGGGAGGGCGGATAATTCCTTTCTCGGTGATGATGCCCGTGATGAGAGAAGCCGGGGTTACATCAAAAGCAGGGTTATAAACTTTAATGCCGGCAGGAGCAATTCGGACGGCAAAGGGCTGGGTAACTTCACTCCCTTTTCTTTCTTCGATAGGAATTTTTTCTCCGTTTTTGATTTTAAGGTCAAAGGTAGAGAATGGGGCGGCAACATAGAAAGGAATCTGGTGCGCTCTGGCCAGAATAGCCAGGGAATAAGTGCCAATCTTATTAGCGGTATCTCCATTAGAGGCAATTCGGTCCGCTCCGACAATCACGATGTTTATTTTTTTCTGCTTCATCAGGAAACCGGCCATATTATCGCAGATTAAAGTTGTTTCAATTTTATATCTCTTTAATTCCCAGGTGGTTAATCTGGCTCCCTGCAGAAGAGGTCTGGTTTCGTCAACGTAAACTTGAAACCTCTTCCCTTTCTCGAAAGCGGTAAAAATCACTCCTAAAGCGGTGCCAAAGCCTCCGGTAGCCAATCCTCCGGCGTTGCAGTGGGTAAGAATGTTGCATCCACTTTTAACCAGGGAAGCGCCATGGCGGCCAATTTTCCGGCAGATTTCATCATCCTCTTTTACCGCTAAGAGGGCTTCTTTCAATAAAATTTTCTTTAATTCAGGGATAGCCAAACCCCGGTTTTTATCCAGAACTTTCTGCATTCTCTCTAGCCCCCAGAAGAGATTAATTGCGGTTGGTCTTCTGGCAGAAAGATATTTAATTGCTTTTTTTACTTCCTTTTTGAACGCTAGATAATTTTTAGCCGGGGACGAATTCATCTGCAGAGCAACTCCCAGAGCCGCGGCCAGCCCAATCGCCGGGGCACCCCTTACTTTTAGAGAACTGATTGCCTCTCCCACCTGTTTTAAAGTGGAAAGGTCCCGATAAACAAGTTTAGCCGGCAGTTGGGTCTGGTCAATGATTCTTATTTTTCCTTCACCCCAGTCAATAGTCTTAATCATTTTTAAAACACTCTTTCATGCCAGGAGATGGACATTGTCTTCGCCCACTAAGTCTTTGGCTCTGGAGAGAAATTCGGGCGTTGGTTTGATCTTTGCTTCGGTCTGGATAGAAACTCTTTCCTTATTGGAAAGGTGAACAGTTAAGTAAACCGCTACCCCTCCTTTAAATTTCGCCAGTAATTTCTTTAAAGATTCCAAAGCATCTTTTTCCAAACCGGCCAAATAAAGTTCAAGATCCACCCGGTCGGCCAGTTTTTCGGTGGCTTCATCGATGGGAAGAATCTCATCGGCAACGACGGAGGGTCTTTCGTTGCGAAAGTCGGCTTTTCCTTTCACGAAAACAATTGAACCGACGCGAATATGCTCGCCAAACCGATTGAAGGTTTCGGGAAAGAGTATCACCTCCGCCTTCCCTTTTAAATCTTCCAAAAGGAAAGTTGCCATTTTATCTCCCCTTTTTGTCGTCAACCTTTTTACCTTATCAATAATGCCTCCTAATCTCACGAGACTTCCCGGGGCAAGATTCTTTAAATCGAGAGAATTGTCTTTGGCGTAACTTTCTAAAATTTTGGCAAACTTCGCTAAAGGATGACCGCTGACGTAAAAACCCAGAACACTCTTTTCGTAGGAGAGAAACCTGGTCTCGGGCCACTCCTCATCGATGGCTTCTTTTGATTTTTCTTTTTGTTCGGGAAGAGAGTCAAAAATCGAGAGTTGCCCTTTGGCTTTGCTTCTTTGGAACTTTGCTCCTTCCTTTAATGCTTCATCTATTTGAAGGAATAGAGCGGCTCTGGGCTCTCCCATAAAATCAAAAGCGCCCGCCTTAATCAAACTTTCAATTACTTTTCGGTTAACCAGTCTTAAATCAACGCGGCGGCAGAAATCGAAAAGAGAAAGGAATTTTCCATTTTCTCTTACTTCAATGATAGAGGCGATTGCCGATTTTCCGACATTTTTGATGGCGGTCAAACCAAACTTTATATCATTGCCGAAAGGGACGAACTCGGCAAAATCCTCCTCCACATCCGGTGCTAAAACCCAAATCTGCATCCGCGCGCATTCTTCAATATATTCAACAATCTTATCCGAATTTCCAATTTCACTGGTAAGAAGAGCGGCCATAAATTCCACCGGGTAACGCTCTTTAAGGAAAGCAGTCTGGTAAGAGATGGTAGCGTAACCTGCCGAATGGCTTTTATTAAATCCGTAGCCGGCAAATTTGGAAATTTGATTAAAGATACGTTCGGCGATTCTCCTGGTGATGTCTTTTTTGGCGGCTCCCCGGACAAAAAGTTCGCGATTCTTCTCCATAATTGACGAGATTTTCTTGCCCATCGCCCGCCGGAAAAGGTCACTTTTAGCTAAATCAAAACCTCCGATGATATTAACAATTTGCATTACCTGTTCCTGATAAAGGATGATTCCGTAAGTGCTTTTTAAAATTGGTTCCAGGGCCGGGTGGTCATATTTTACCGGGGAGAGTTTATGCCTTCTTTTGATAAAGTCATCCACCATTCCGCTGCCTAAGGGTCCCGGTCGGTAAAGAGCTAAAATAGCGATTAAATCCTCAAAACTCTTTGGGGAAACCTTGCGCACCAAATCAGCCATACCCGAACTTTCTAACTGGAAGACCCCTTTGGTTTCTCCCCGGCAAAGAAGCGCAAAGGTTCTCTCATCGTCAAGGGGAATTTCCCCGACCTCCTGTTTTCTCCTGCTTTTAACGAAAGTTTTTGTATCGCCAATGACGGATAAGGTTTTTAAGCCGAGAAGATCTATCTTTAAGAGCCCGATTTTATCCAGGGCATTCATTTCATACTGAGTTACAATTTCGTTGCTGGGGCCCCGAAAGAGAGGAGTGTATTCGGTAAGAGGTAATTCCGAAAGCACAACCCCGGCGGCGTGCGTTGAAGCGTGTCTGGCTAATCCCTCCAAAAGAAGAGAAACCTCTAAAAGTTGTTTAATCTTCGGGTCAGCTAGATAGAGATTTTTTAATTCTGATTCTCGGGAAAGCGCCTCAGTTAAGGAGATGTTTAGTTCATAAGGCACCAGTTTAGCGATATGGTCCACTTCCGAATAAGGTAAGTCAAGGCCCCTTCCCGTGTCTCTAATCACGGCTCGAGCAGCCATTGTGCCGAAAGTAACAATCTGGGCAATGTTCTTCTCACCATACTTGCCTCGTATATAATTAATTACTTCGTCCCTTCTTTTATCGCAGAAATCAATGTCAATATCAGGAAGACTTGTCCTTTCGGGATTAAGGAATCTTTCAAAGAGAAGGTCGTAGGAGAGAGGATTAATCTGGGTAATTCCTAAAAGATAGGCGACCAGGCTTCCCGCCGCAGAACCTCGTCCGGGACCAACTAAAATGCCTTCCTGATGAGCAAAATCAACCAGGTCGCAGATAACCAGGAAGTAACTGGAATAACCCATATCTTTAATGACTTTTAGTTCATGTTTTAGCCGGTTTAATAATTTTTGAGATTCTTCCTGGTTTATTCCGGAGCCGAATTTTGTTTTTAGCCCTTCCCGGCAAAGTTTCTCCAGATAGGTATTTTCATCATAAGGTTTTGGCACCTGGTAATGGGGAAGATGAAGTTGGTCAAATTCCAGGCTTAAATTACATTTTTCCGCAATTTCTGAGGTGTTTTGAATAGCTTCGGGCAAATCGGCAAAAATTTCCTCCATTTCTTTAGCGCTTTTGAAGTAAAATTCCTGGGTGGAGAATTTCAACCGGTTAGTATCGGTAATTTTGCTTCCCGTTTGAATGCAGAGCAAAACGTCATGCGCGAAGGACTCTTTCTTTTCTAAGTAATGGCAATCGTTGGTAGCTACCAGAGGGATGTTGAGGCCTTTCCCAAGTTTAACCAGATTTTTATTAAGTATTTTTTGTTCAGGAATACCCTCGTCCTGGAGTTCTAAATAAAAGTCTTCGCCAAAAAGGTCTTGATAAAACGAGGCGGTCTCCTTTGCTTTTTCAAAGTTATTCTGCAGGAGCAGAGAAGGAATCTCTCCTTTTAAGCAACCGGAAAGAACTACAATTCCATCCTTGTATTGTTCCAGGATGGTTTTATCAATTCTGGGTTTATAGTAAAACCCTTCTAAATAGGAGAGGGTGGAGAGTTTTATCAGATTTTTATAACCGGCACCGTCTTTAGCTAAAAGGGTAAGATGAAAGGAAGATTCCCTGATTCCGGATGATTTTTTCTCAAAGCGGCTTGCTGGCGCGATATACGCTTCCAAACCAATAATCGGTTTAACTCCTGCCTGCAAAACCGTCTCGTAGAACTCGATGGCCCCGAACATATTCCCGTGGTCGGTAATGGCTAATGCCTTCATTCCCGACTGGTGGGCAGTTTTAGCTACTTTCTTTACCCGGCACATCCCGTCCAAAAGGCTGTATTCAGTGTGCAAGTGAAGATGCACAAAGTCAGAATTTTTCATTCAATTCTCTTTTTGGACGCAGATAACATCAGGATAAAAACAGGATTCTGATGAAGTCATTGCGAGGAGCAAGATTCCTCGCCTGTCATTGCGAGTCCGCCTGAGGCGGGCGAAGCAATCTCAAGACAGGCTCGGAACAGGCTCCGCAATCTCAAGGTTGCCACGCTCCTTTCAATCGCTCGCAATGACAGCTATGCTGTCATCTGCGTGTATCTGCGGAAATTCCGCTACTGGACTATCATCTCTCTTCAGTAGGGAATTGCGCTACTAATCTATCTGCTTACTTCAGTAGTAATATGCGAGAAGATTAACTTCTTGAAATTACTGACAGCAACTATGCGGGAAGATTAACTTCCCTGAAATTACTGACAGCAACTCTGCGTCCAAAAAAGGAAATTCCTGTACTGTTGAATTATACGTAAAATGGTCTCAAATGTCAAACAATTGACTTTAAAGAAAAAAACTGATAAAATAATCTTTCTTATGAAAATTACCAAAGAAGACGTCGTTTATATCAGCCGACTGGCCAAAATTAAATTAAAAGAAGAAGAGGTAGGACAGTATCAAAAGAACCTGGAGGAAATTTTGCTTTACGTCGAGAAGTTAAAAACTCTGCCTACCGAAAAAGTCAAAGAGACTACTCATATTTTGTCTCAATTTACACCCCCACCTACTTCCTCCCCCCTTGAGGGGGAGGATAAAGGTGAGGGGGGAGCTAACCGCTTGCGCAAGGATGTTGCCGTTAAAGGATTGGAACAAAAGGACGCTTTGTCCAATGCTCCGGCAAAAAAGGACGGTTGTTTCCGGGTACCAAAAGTTATTTAAAGATGTTAGAATTTGAAAAACCAATCGATGCGCTGAAAAGGTCGATTGAAAAGTTAGAGAAAATCGCCCAGGAAAAGCACCTTGATTATCACGAAAGGCTCACAAAATTAAAAGAAAGATTAGCGGAAAGAAAAAAAACAATCTTTTCCGGGCTTTCCCCCTGGCAGAGGGTAGAATTAGCCAGATGCCACGGACGGCCGCATACCGCGGACTATATCAATGCTCTGGTTGAGAATTTCGTGGAACTTCACGGGGATAGGTCTACCGGCGATGACCCCGCAATTATCGCAGGTTTGGGAAAAGTTGAAGGTAAAAACATCGTTCTTGTCGGCCATCAAAAAGGGAAAGATACCCAGGAAAATTTAGCGCGGAATTTTGGAATGGCTCATCCCGAAGGATACCGGAAAGCATTGCGGCTAATGGAAATGGCTGAGCGCTTTCATATGCCGGTGGTAACCTTGATTGATACTCCCGGGGCTCACCCGGGATTAGAGGCGGAGGAAAAAGGCCAGGCCAGAGCCATTGGTGAAAATTTAATGAAAATCTTCTCCATCCGCACTCCGATCATTTGTATCATTATTGGCGAGGGAGGCAGCGGCGGCGCCCTGGGTATCGGAATAGCCGATAAAATTTTAATGTTAGAAAACAGTATCTATTCGGTCATCTCCCCGGAAGGCTGCGCCGCAATTCTCTGGAAGAGCCAGAACGCCAAAGAGGAAGCCGCCAAAGCATTGAAGCTTACCGCTACCGACCTTCTCGAGATGAAAATCATTGATGAAATTATCCCGGAACCTTTAGGGGGAGCGCACCAAAACCCGGAAGAGACGATTAAAAATCTCCAGGGCGCGCTGAAAGAAAATTTGACCAGGTTAAATCAAATCCCTCTTGACCATCTTCTTGAACTGCGCTATGAAAAATATAGAAAAATAGGAGTTTTTAAGGAATGAAAAAATTAAAAATTGCCCTTCCTAAGGGGAGCCTTCAGGATTTTACTTTTTCGCTTTTTAAAAGAGCCGGTTTCCGGTTAAAAGTAGAGGAAAGGTCCTATCTGGTCTCCACCAATGACCCGGAACTGGAGGTCTCTTTAATCAGGGCGCAGGAGATACCCACTTACGTGGAAAAGGGAGCCGTAGACAGCGGCATTAGCGGGAAGGATTGGATTCTGGAGAACAAAGCCAGGGTTAAGGAGGTCAAAGAACTCCCTTACACCAAACAAGGCATTGGTTCGGTTAAGTTAGTGATTGCCGTTCCCAAAAATTCCCCCATCAAAAAGGTTTCCGATTTAGAAGGCAAGACTATTGCCACCGAGTTGGTTAACGTTACCAAAGATTACCTGAAGAAAAAAGGGGTATCCGCAAAGGTGGAATTTTCCTGGGGAGCTACCGAGATTAAAGCCGGCAGATTAGTGGATGCCATCGCCGAACTTACCGAAACCGGAGCTACGCTTATCGCCCACAACCTAAAGATTATTGAAACTATTCTAACGTCAACCCCCCGGCTCATTGCCAACACGAAAAGTTTTCGGGAACCCTGGAAGAGAAAGAAACTTTCTGCCTTGGCCTTACTTTTAGAGGGCGCACTTTTAGCAGAGACCAAGGTAGGATTAAAACTAAACATCCTGTCAGGAAGATTAAAAAAGCTTCTTTCTGTTTTGCCGGCCCTGCGCAAACCTACGGTTTCTTCGTTAAGCGAAGAGGGCTGGTGCGCGGTGGAAGCCATCGTTGAGAAGGAAGAAGTAAAAAACCTTATCCCCCGGCTTAAAGAGATTGGCGCCGAAGGAATTATTGAATATCCCTTAAATAAAGTAATTTACTAATAAGGAGAGAGATGCCTTGCGGAAAAAAGAGAAAAAGGGCCAAGATGTCAAAGCACAAGAGAAAGAAGAAACTGCGCGCCCAAAGACATAAAAAGAGAGAACGATAAAGAGAGACAGTCCGAAAAGGTGCTTCTCTTATACTGGCAGGATTGTACCGTATTATCTGGCTTTGAACTTAATCTCTTTAATCCCGGTAACGCTTTTTTTTAACTGGGTTAAAATTTTCTCCTTTTCCATTAAAAGATGAGAGAGGTGGGGCGAACTATCCACTAAGACGTATAAAGTTCCCCGCTTTAACCCTTTAATCCGGGTGTGAGATGCAGTTTCTTTTCCAACCAAAGTTTCCCAGAACTCAGGAAAAAGTTTCTTGACCTTTATTGGCTTTCCCCGGGTTATTTTCTCGATTACTCCCGGGATAATCTCGCCAATTTTCGTAATCATTATCCACCATACATGAGAATAAACGATATGAGAAAACTCAATAAAAATAAAAGTAAATATTCAGTCAACCTCGTATCTGTCATTGCGAGACAGCCAAAGGCTGGCGTGGCAATCCCTGACTTCTCTGAAGAGAGAGATTCCTCGTTTCACTCGGAATGACACTTCGTGTCAGATTGCTTCGCCTGAACTTCGGCTCGCAATGACCGGGACAACGTCCTTTATTGAGTATTTACAAATAAAACTATACCTGAAATTCCTATGTAAACACTTGCATTAAGGATTCTGCCCGATATTTCTTCCCATAAAAAACTCCCATTGTTATAGCCAATAGAGAAAGAACTCCAGGTAGATATAACAATAACGAGGGAACAATGAAGAGCGTTACTATAATATAGTAAGGATTGGATAATATTAGTCCTATAATTCCTGTAAAGATAGATATCTCCTTAAGAAAAGTCCCTTTTTTGTCGGTCCATACCATATACTATTTAATCTTGTTGTCTATGTCAATCTGTGGTTTCGATTTTGTCAAATGTGGAGACCTGACCCTCTATTCAATTTTTACCGGCATCAGGACATATTTATATTCCTCCTGGCTATCCGGTTGAATGAGCGCGGGCTTTAAAGGGTCGGTAATTCCAATAATTATGTTTTCCGTCTCTAAATTCTTTAAAACATCCAGGACATAAACAGGGTTAAAAGAGATAGCAGTTGTCTCTCCGGAATATTCAGCCGGGATTTGCTCCCTGGCTTCTCCCACCTCCGGACTGTTGATTGAGACCGTCATCTTTTTAGGAGCAAAATCAAATCTGAGGGAATTGTACCGCTCGCTGGCGAGAAGGCTGACCCGCCTTACCGCATCAATCAATCCTAATCTTTTTACTTTTATCTTCTTTAACCCCTCTTCAGGAGGAAAAACGGTTTCGTAACTCGGAAACTGGCCTTCAATAATCTGGGAAATAATAAGGGTGTCTCCGGTTTTAAAGGTAATCTGGTTAGGATTAATAGCCACCTCGACTTCCTCTTCTTGCCCCAAACATTGCTCTAACTCATCAATCAACTTTATCGGCAGGATTAAATCCCTCTCTACCGGCGAAGGAAAACTTTTTCTGATATAGGCAAGCCTTCTGGTGTCGGTGCCCACCAAAATTAAACTATCTTTTTTAAAACTAAAAAGAAGTCCCCGAAGAAAGGCTTTGGTCTCATCATAAGCAATAGAGAACCTGGTTCTTTTTAACATTATTTTTAACGCCCCTTCTTTCATCTTTAAAGACGTTCCTTTCCCGATTTTTGGCAAGGTGGGGAATTCTTCTGTTTTTAAGCCGGGCAAGGTAAAGAAAATATTGTTAACCGCAATACAGGTTTTTTTAGTTTTATCCTCGGTAATTTCAATTTCGGCTTCCGGCAATTCTTTAATAATATTAGTAAATCTTCTTCCCGGCACCAGAAGCTTCCCTTTTCCTTTTACCCGACAAGGAATTATTGTTTTTATGGTTAACTCTAAATCGGTGGCGGTTAAAAAAAGTTTTTCTCCTTCTGCTTCTAAGAGGATAAATGAGAGAGCTGGAAGAGAAGGCTTAAGGTTAATCGCCCCGACCATTTTTTGCAGTCCATTAGCAAGATCTTTTTTTTCAACACTTATTTCCATTTTTTCTCCTTTGGTTAAATTATTTTATAATAAATTTTCTAATAGAGAAATTTTATTATATCATAAAAAAAATTTTTTATCTAATAAGTTATAAAACCACGAATTTATCGAATTTTACGAATTAGAGTAATTCGCGTTAATTCGTGGTTAGAAAAATGAAATTCCTATGCATTTAAATTAGATTTATTTTTTAATTAAATAATAGTATTAATATTCTTATTTAATTTTATTATTCTTATTATTATAAATGTTTAATTATTTAATAAAACTTGGAATGTTTTAACTGTAAAACTTATCTCTTAATCTAAAATGTTAAAAATCTGTTAATAACTTTCTATTCTTCTTTAATTTTTGTTACTATCTTTTCCACCCTATCTTTAAAAAGAGAGTCTTCTTTAATCATCCCCTCAATTTTTCTATACGCGTAGATAACGGTAGCGTGATTTTTCCCGCCCAAACCATCACCAATTTGGGGCAAGGAATTTTCGGTTAATTTTCTAGCCAAATACATACTGATTTGCCGGGGGAGAATAAAAGTTTTATTTCTTTTTCTTCCTTTAATGTCGGAAATATAAAGATTAAAACTTTCAGCAACTTTCTCTAAAATAACCTCAATAGTAATTGGTTTTTGGGGAGCCTCAGAGATAATATCTTTTAACACCTCTTTAGTAAACGGAAGGTCTATTTTTTTGGTAAAAAGGGATGAGCAGGCAATAAGTTTAGTAACTGCACCCTCTAATAAACGGATATTACTTTTTATTTTTTCGGCAATAAAAATTATTATTTCTTCATCCAAATCTACCTGCTTAGCTTCAATTTTCTTTTTTAAAATAGCGATTCTGGTCTCTAAATCCGGCGGCTGGATGTCGGCAACCAGACCCCACTCAAAACGGCTGACCAGCCGTTTCTCTAAGGCGGTAATTTCCTGGGGGGGGCGGTCCGAAGAAATTACCACCTGTTTATGGTGATCATAAAGTGCGTTGAAAGTATGGAAGAATTCTTCCTGGATCCTTTCTTTCCCGGCGAGAAAATGGATATCGTCAAGCAGGATAACGTCAAGATTACGGAATTTATTTCTAAAAGCATTAATCGTGCGAGTCTGTAGCCCCTCAATGTACTGGTTAACAAATTTTTCGCTGGGCAGATAACTTACCTGATATTCGCCCCGGTCCTTAATGAAATGGCCAATGGCCTGCATCAGGTGGGTTTTGCCCAGTCCTACCGGCCCATAAATAAAGAGAGGATTATAGGCCGTGCCGATTGATTGGGCTACGGCTAAAGCGGCAGCGTGGGCAAGCCGGTTGGAACTTCCCACAACAAAATTGTCAAAGATGAAATTGGGATTAAGCCCGGAGTGGTCAACTCTGGCGGTTTCTTTCCTGTCAAGGCTGCTATTATTGAAAAAGTCTTTAAGATTTTCTTCCGGACCGCTCTCGGAAAGCGAAAAATTAATTAAGAGATTAGTCCCGGCAACAGAAGAAACTGCTTTTTTAATGAGGGAAAGGTAGTGGTCTTTGAGCCAGTTTTCAAAGAAGGCGTCCGGCACTTCCAGGATTATTTCTTCGTTGGACAAAGAAAGGGGTTTTATGGGGAGAAACCACAACTTAAACGTTCTGGAATCAACCTCTTTTCCGATAATACCCAGAGCTTTCTCCCAGATATTCACGCTTTTATTCTCCATTTTTCGGATGTGCAGTTTAAAAACTGTAATAAAGAGTTGTTTTTTGCGAAAATCTATATGGGATAAGGGTTTTTATTAAATTTGCGGTGGCAATCTCCCGAATGTTTAAGATAACAATTTATTCACAGAAATTTAATGTTTTTAACAACTTATCCACAGAGCCATAACTAAACCCTTTTTCACCGATATAGTTTGCGTATTTTTATTTTACTTCTTTGGTTGCCCGATGTCAAATTGTGGTCAGGCAACTTTCTTTTTAAGCTATAGTAAAGATTTCCTAACTTAAGTCAAGCACTTTTTTAAAGAAATCTTGTTCTTTGACAACTGAATACACTCTAGCCAAAAATCTACTCCTTTAGATTTGACAATCAAACTCAGATTTGGTAGCATATCCCAGGAGGGATGCTACGCAAATCTTGAGGCTTGTAACGCTGTTACAAGGCCTCTTATTTGACTGCGTATGTATCCCTCTTTTCTTCTTCGGCGCTTCTTATGGCCACGAGTTCTTTGGCGAATCTCCTCCGGGACAGTATACTCTCTCTGGATTAGAGCCTTGGCATCTTTCTTGGAGATAGGTCTACCTTCAAGGTCACGAAGTTCATAGGCTCTATCCTCCTTCAGAATCACGTGAATGCGAGCAGGTAGATGTGTAGCTACTGCACAGACTGCCTGGGTGTGACAGTTACCCTTATGAACCATCTGCTCGTAGTATATCCTGGCTAATTGTGGATCCCATTGTCTGCCGACGTCAGCAGCTAAGTAAAGACCACGACGATACCTTGGAGGTCCATCCTTTGTGATGTCCAACCCTTTTTTGGAGGTTTCCCCAGACTCATCCTGTTTGGGAATTATCCCAGAGTAGCCTCTCATCTTTGACTGAGAGGGAAATCTCTTAGGGCTTGCTCAAAAATAAAGTTGACTTATTTTGATAGCCATGCTATGATAAAAGCATGGCCGAAAGGACACAAAAGGATATAATGCTGAAGGTGCTTGGAAGGTTGGATGAACTACAGGCTCGGTGGTTTGTCGCC
>Ga0210030_1002634_pt1 | contig 12216 bp, 6 predicted proteins | sample CryGeymeta201523_FD_183986 | JGI IMG/M metagenome (GOLD analysis project Ga0210030, IMG submission 183986) | Groundwater microbial communities from Crystal Geyser aquifers in Utah, USA - Crystal Geyser metaG 2015-23 (SPAdes) (version 2) | ecosystem: Environmental > Aquatic > Deep subsurface >...
CTACGCTCTGCTATCGGGGCGAAAGTACGAAAAAGTTTTCGTATATTCGTATCTTTTCGTATTTCGTAGAAGGGTTTTCCACAGAAAACCATAGTTATCCCAAAGTTTTCCACAATCCCCCACTCATATTTCTTTATACCCCACTCCATAACCTCAGGTCAAACAAAAATAAAATAGATTCAAAATAAAGCCAAATAAGTACTTTTTCCACAGTTTTTCCCCACCGGTACTAATTTTCTAAAAAGATATTTACATGCCAGCAAAACAAAAACCGCCTCGAAATAGAGGCGGCTAATTGGAACTTTTTTAATAAATAATTGGAGGAGCAGTCTTCTCTTCAATTTCCCTAATCCAATTCGGTAAATTATCTAAAAATTCCTCCGTCGATTTCTTTTCTTCGATTGGCAATTCTTCAATTTGTAATTTCCCCTTGCTAATAACTAAACCTTTTTCCGGAGAATAACTAAAGGCACTGGAAGATTTTAAAACTTTTAGATAGGGCGCAATTCCCTTATCTAAAAATTCAGAAATATAAGATGAGATAATTTCTGTTTCTGGCATTTCCGGGACATAAGCACCAATCATTCCGATATAAAAAATAGCCAAGTGTTTAATTACTCCTAAAAATCCATAAGGATAAGTAAAGGATATTTCGCTGACTTCCTTTGGAATTTCCTTGAATTGCTCTGAAAAAACTTTTGAATCTTTTAACTTTTGATTGTCTAAATCTTTTAGAATTTCAAGCAAGACTTCTTTTGAAAAAGTGAAAATTAATTTTTTATCTTTTATTGAAAAGTTTAAACCCAAATTATCAAGAATAGGTAAAGAATAAATTTCAAAACCATCAATAACTTCTTTTGAAAAACTAACCGTTTCCGGTAAAGTAATTTCTTCCGGTGGGGGCGTGCTTAATATTTTTGGACAAACAAAAGTTCGGCCAGTACAATAACCTGTTTGACCAGGATTAATATAAGTACTTATTGCCTTTCCGCTGCTATCTACACAGTAATATTGGCCGGGAGCATTTAATTTTGTATAGGCACAATATTTATTGGTTGTTGAATAGATAACGGGTTCAAAACCAACCTGATCTTTAATGTCCTGGCAAATTGTTTTTAAGTCGCCGTAACCATAAGTAGATTTATAAGTGCAGTTAACATTTCGATAACTTCCCTCGTCGTCATAAATTATTTCAGCCATCGTTCTTAATTGAGACATATCAGCCATAATTCTGGCGTCCTTTGCTTTGGCTCTGCTTCCTCCCAAACCCAGAAAATCAAAAGGTTCTTCAGGTTTTGGCAATTTTATTTTCAAAAGATTTTCTTTTGTCTTACTTTCGTCATCGATTTCCGAAACCAGGGCCAAAATTGGAGTTTCCTTTCCGGTTGACTCAGAAGAAACAAAAAGAGCATAATTTTTTTCAAATAAGGTTAAAATGTCTTTCTTCAAATCAACACCTAAATGTTCTTTTAAAGAATTAAAAATTTTTTCCAATTCTTCTTTTTCTTCCGGCTTCAGCTGCTTTTCCATCGTTTTTTCTACTTCTTCAATCGAATTTTTTAAGTTCCTTCCTTCTGAATAAAATACAATCTCTCTATTTCCAATTTCGGCTGGAATAAATTTTGCTAAAGAATTCTCAAAAGAAAATTGGGAAGGCAAAAATGCCTCCTCTCTCAAATCAAGAGAATAACTTTCTGATTTCAGTCCATCTTTTTCAGCCAAAATTACACTGGCGAAGGCAACTTTTTCCGGTTCTTTTATTTCGGTCTTCTTTAAAAACGGTAAATTCAAAGCCGCCTTTAGAGAAGTCAAAAGAGGTGAGAAAAACTTTTCTCCTTCGGTTGTTTCAACTTCAGTTTCTTTTAAAATTTTTGACCAATCGGTTTCACCGTAAAAAGTTAGGAGATAGACTTTGGGAAGATATTTTTTGATTTTCTGATAAGCAAAATTTGAAGTAATACCCTCGGCTTTTCCTTTCTTAAAAATGTTGGTTATTTTTTGGTCATCAGCAACATCAATAATCTTTTTGATATTTTCTGGCTTCAAAGCAAAGAAAAAATGACCATCAGTAAAGGTCATCGAAGGTCTTTCTTTTGGTTCTGGTGGGAGGTAATAATAAGGAAGGTTTGGTTTTTCTTTTGGTATGGGAACTGCTTTGACAATTGTTCTGCCTTTATAATTTTCTTTTTCTATTTTCCATTCCTTGCTTTCCTCGATTGCCTTTTGGATGTCTTTGGCCAATTTTTCGGCTTTCTTTAAATCTGGATTGGGCAAAATTAGAACGAGAGGTATCTCTTCGCTATTTTCATCAAGGGGAGAAATAATAGCTAAGATTAATTCATTGGAGATTGTAAAATCAAGATTTTTTAGGGCTGGAGTTTCTTCTTTCCATTTTCTAAATTCCTCCCCGATCTTTTGGGAAATTTTTTCATAATAAGGAAACCTATTCAATAGTTCTTTTAAATTTTTAACCTGCTGATCCTCGGGATTGATTTTAATTTTTAAATAAAAAGTTGTTTCCTTTGGTAATAAAGAAATGGGGTCAGGTTTTACCTTTGAATAAAAATAAAAAGAAATCCCGGTTATTAAAACCAGGATAATTAAAATTATTAGCGGTAAAAGGAATTTTTTGATGGAAGTTTTTGGTTTTGGAATTAGGATTTCAGTTTCCGGAGAAAGCTCTTTTTCTGGTTCTGGAAAATTTTTAAAAATTTCTTCTGGCATTATTTTACCCAGTAGAGCAACTTCGACTCGCTTTTGCGATATTAAGGTTTTCTTCCAGAAAACCTTGTCGAAGTTGTCTTACTGGGTTTATTATAAAACAAATTAAACCAAAAGTTAAAAAAGTTATCCACAACCCCCGAGGGACAGGAGGGGGACAGTCCCCCATTTATCGAAATGTAGAAAAAAACTAAGGATTAATTCTTAGTTTGAATTCTTCGGGATCAATTTCCACCCTATCTCTTCTTTTTAATTTTTCAGCCAAAATTGCCTCGGCTAAAAGATTACTTACTGGGGAATCATTTTGATAGCGTATTCCAAACTTACCTCAGATAAAATAGGAGTTTGAGAACCATCTGTAGTAGTGAGAAAAACTTTATATTGAATCCATTGATCATTAATACCGTCAGAGATAGTCGAAGGTAATTTTTCTCTTCCGGTTGGATCGGTGAAGAAAGTGTTATCTGTCCCATCCGGCCCCGTCCACGAAATCCAAGTACCGGGTTTTCCAGCCAAATCTGGAGCTGTTCTTAATTGGAATTTCACATCCGTGATGCCTGGGGCAATTGATTCTGCCCATCGAATCTTATTTAGAATATTATCTGGATGATTAGTGTTATAAGGAGAAGAAATTAAACTAGCTGAAGCCGGATAATGTTTATAGGCTATGGTTAAATCGTGCATTCTAGGAGTCTGAGAAGTATCAGTTGTTTCAAGATAAGCTTTGTATCTCAGATAACGATTACCATTATGGCCTAACCAAATAGTTGTTCCTGAAGTAGTGTAATAAGTAGAAGGGGTTCCATCTGGACCTAGGAAATCGCTCCATGTTCGATTATCAGGCGAGGTTGAAATTTGAAATTTAATATTTGTTAAAGAAGAAGTAGAAACCGTCCAAGAAAAGGCAGTAAATTCAATAAGCGGACCAAAATCTATCACGGAAGAAGTAAATTGACCAGCAGAATAGTAATGAACTTCTTCTGCACCCACTTTTGGCATTGGTTCAGGATAAGCAAATTGACGGACGAAATAGACATCGGTATTTGGGTTAGGAATTATCAATATCCCTCCTGATTTCTCGTATTTTCCACCAAGGTTAAAACCCAATACCGGAACTGGGGTAGTTCTTTTTGTAGTAGTTCCGTCTCCCAGTTGGCCGTGAGTGTTAAGTCCCCAGCATTTAGCTGTACCATCCGAAAGAAGAGCACAAGCGTGACTATCACCAGCTCCAATAGCCACTACATTAGATAAGCCTGAAACCGAAACAGGAATATTTCTTCTAATAGTGGTTCCATCTCCTAATTCACCGAAATCATTAGCTCCCCAACACTTAACTGTACCATCTGAAAGAAGAGCACAAGTGTGCCATCCACCCACCGCAATATTTACGGCGTTAGTTAAACCTGAAACCGAAACCGGAGTATTACTGCTGGTAATAGTTCCATTTCCTAATTGGCCGAAATAATTATCTCCCCAACATTTAACTGAACCATCGGAAACAAGAGCACAGGTATGGAAAGAGCCTGCTCCAATAGCCACTACATTAGACAAGCCTGAAACCGAAACAGGAGTGGTTTTATGAGACTCAGTTCCATCTCCTAACTGACCGTGATCGTTGCCGCCCCAACACTTAACTGTACCATCTGAAAGAAGAGCACAAGTGTGAAAAGCTCCTCCGCTGATAATCACAGTATTAGTCAGACCTGAAACAGGAGGAAGTGGCCATGTCCTGCCAGTAACGGTTCCGTCTCCTAACTGACCGAGTTCATTACCGCCCCAACATTTAACCATACCACTTAACAAAAGAGCGCAGGTATGAAAATGACCCGCTGTAATAGATTTTGCATCTATCCGACTTACTGAAACTGGAGTTATCCGAGGAATGGTAGTGGCATCTCCTAATTGACCAGCTCGATTATCTCCCCAACACTTTACTGAACCATCTGAAATAAGAACGCAGGTGTGAAAACGACCAGTAGCAACAGCAACAGCATTGATCACATCTGATACTGAAATAGGAGTAGTTCTCTCGGTCAAAGTTCCATCTCCTAACTGGCCATAGTCATTTCTTCCCCAACAACGAATTTTGCCATCTGAAAGAAGAGCACAGGTGTGATTACTAGGTAAGGAAGTTCTTCCTCCAATTGGACCATCGAATTTCCAATCAAAAGCCAGAAAAGTCTCTTTTCCATTGCTCATTGAATTAGCCAAAGGATTATCATAATAGAGGTAAATTGTCTTTTTTCCAGTTGGAATAGAAGGAACTCTAACCCAAATTTTTGTTGAGTTAATATTACAACCAGATTCCAACCAGTAATTTAATAATGTTTTCTCATCACTATCAGTAAATCTTAGATCATCACAGTCAGATTGAAGTTTTTTAGCTGAAATTAAAGAGGCAGTATCTAAAGTCACTAAAACTTGATAGTCCGTTAAAGCTGAACCAGAATTAGAGATGTTGATAGGTTTTCGGTGGCAAGTTCTGTCTAAGCCTTTACAATCTAAAATAACATCAGCTTCTGTCCCTGTTCCTAAAACAGTAGTTGAAGCAAATATCCCAGCCTTAAAATCCTTATCCATCGTCTGGATCAAGGAACCAGTAGTAGAAGCTAAAGTTAGATCACCATCGGTTTCATCACCTGGAGTAGCTATTTCTTCATCCTTTTGGTAATACTTTTTCCAAGTCCTATCTTTGTCATCCGGGTGTTTTGGAAAGTTAATTGAATCTGCCCCATCTTTCCAATTTGTCTGAACCCAATTATGAGTAATTCTCTTTACTTTTGGAGCTCGAAAGAAAAAAATACCTACAATAGCTATAGCTACAAGCAGGGTGAGGAAAATTATAACTATTTTGAGCTTTTTTGACATTTCGGATGAATCTTTTGTTTTATTATAAACGAAATTTAAAAAGAAAAAAAGGGGGCTAAGGATTAATTATCAATTTAAATTCGCTTGGGTCGATCTCAACCTTATCTCCTCTTTTTATTTTACCAGCTAAAATTGCCTGAGCCAAGGGATTTTCAACTTTATCCTGGATCACCCTCCTTATTTCCCTGGCTCCAAAAATTGGAGAATACCCTAATTCAACGATTTTTTCTTTCAAAGGTAAAGTTATAACAAATTCAATATCTTTTTGGACTAAATTTTTCTTTAAACTTTTGAGCAATAATTCAGCGATATCTAAAAGATTTTCCTTTGTCAGGGGTTTGAAAACAATAACGGCATCGAATCGGTTAATCAATTCCGGTCTAAAAATGGCGTTTTTGAAGAGAAAATCCAATAATTTCTCTTTAACTTTTGACCACTCGGTTCTCTTTTTTAAGGCCTCCAAAATTATTTGATAGCCGGCATTGGAGGTGGCAATAATCATGGCATTTTTAAAATTAACTCTTCTTCCCAAGCCATCGGTCAAAAAACCTTCATCAAAAACCTGCAAAAATAAATTCATAACATTGGGATGGGCTTTTTCAAATTCATCCAACAAAATGAGAGAAAATGGCCTCTCTCTGACTTTGCTCACCAAAATCCCCTCTTCTTCAATCGAGCCAATCAATCTGGGAATATCTTCTTGGGCTGAAAATTCTGACGCATCAACTCGAATCATTGATTCTTCAGATTTGAAATAGATTTCGGCTAGGGCTTTTGAGGTTTCGGTTTTTCCAACACCGGTTGGTCCCAAAAACAAAAAGGCGCCCATCGGGCCTTTTCTGACCGTAATATCAGCCCGGGCCCTTCTCATGGCGGTAGAAATTTCCTTCACCGCCTCTTCTTGATTAATAATTCTTTGATGAATTAATTTTTCCAAATTTAATAAGGTTTCTCTTTCTTTGAGTTCAATTTCGCCAACCGGAATTTGAGTTTTATCAGAAATAATTCTGGCAACGTGTTCTGGCAAAACCAACTTGGAAGTGGTAAATGAGGAAACATAAACGACTGTTTCATCAAGTAAATCGATGGCTTTTTTGGGAAAGGGCGTTTCGGTAATATAACGGGCAGAGTATTTCACCAGATCTCTTAGGGCCGGATAGGTAACAAAAACCTTATATTTTTTTTCAAAATAGGGCAAAAAGTTTTCTAAAACAAAAATGGTCTCCCTTTCCGAAATTTCGGAAACTTCTACTTTTTCAAAATAGTTCAAAAGGGCAAGATTTGGCTCAATGAATTTGTGGAAACCGGGAAAGTTGGTAACGGCAACAAGACGGAAATCGGGCAGAGGAAGATAATGGCTGATAATTCCCGAAATATCAATTACTCCCGGTCTGGTCACTTGGCTGATATAATTGTGAAAATCGTCGATAACCAAAATGACATTACCGGCCAAAACCACTTCCTTGAAAATGGTATCTAAAATCACTTCGGTCTCTTCGAAAGATTGAGCTCGAGATAAAAGGGAAACAATGTCCAGAGAAACCACCCTTTTTGAATTAATTTCGGGCAGACTGAGATTAAACAAAGCTCTTCTTGCCAGTTCTTCAACAATTTTCATTCTTCCTCCGCCCGGCTCGCCTATTAATAAAACATTGTTTAATTCGCTTCGACTCAAAATCCTTTCAACCTGGCGAATTTCTTTTTCCAAGCCGACGCTTTCTCTAAAACCCTTTTTGGAAATCACCTTTGTCCAATCGGTCGAAAACTGATCCAGAGTGATTGTATAACCGGCGGCGAAATCTCGGCCCATTGAACCCTTCTTGGCTAAATTTTGATATTCCCAAAATCTTTTTTCTTTTTCAATATCTTCTTCCCAGGATTCTAACCACCAAGTTAAATTTTCAATGTCTTCCGGTTTTAAATTAAAATTAATTAAAATTTTTTTGAAGAATTCATTGTTCTTTGCCAGAGCAGAAATGGCGTCACCCAAACTAATTTGATGATGTCCTTTCCTTTGAGCAATATTTAAAGATTCCAAAATTGTACTTTGAAAATCTCTTGAAAAAACGAGCTCTTTATTTTCCGATCGCGGAGATATTAAAAATTGGCCTTTTAAGGCTTCTTTAATCTCTTTTAAATTGAGAGTGGCTCTGGAAAAAACAAAATTTAACTTTGGATTATCAACTAAAAGAAAATAAAATAAAAAATTAGAATTGATTTCCGGATTTTTTTTGGCCTCGGCAAATTCAATTGATTTTTGAACTGCTTTTGCTACCTCAAAACTCAAAAATTGAGCCAAATTAAATCTCTCCGGACCTTCAGTTGCTTCTTTTAAAATTCTGGCTCCGTCTTTAAAACCGAAAACCCGAATTTCTGGTTTTTTTAATTTTGAATTAAAAAATGCCTCCAAAAGGAAACAAAATAAAGCAAAAACTAATAAAATTAAAGAAAGACCTAAAATTCTTTTGGTAAAAGATTTTTCCGACCAAAAACCACATAAAAAAATCAAGAAAAAAATTATAAAAAAGGTGAAAAATATTTTTTTAAAAACCGAGGTATATCTAAAAATCCAATATCTTTCCCATCTCACCGCCTGAAAAATGGCTGCCTTTTTTAAATTAAAATTAAAAATCATAGCAATAATTTAATTCCAAAAAATAATCCCCAAATTAGCAAAACCGGCAAAATCAACCAGCCAAAAAAGAAAATTAAACCAAAAATTAAAATCAAAATTTCACAAAAAATTCCAATAAAAATTAAAATGCTTCTTACCATTGCTCCCAAGATTCTGGAAATCAAATTTGAAAAAAAAGCCTCGGCATATCTTTTGAGATCAAACCCCCGGCCATAATCCCATTTGTATTGCCGCCAGTGTGAAAAGAAAGTTTTCAAAAGCAAAGGAATTGAAAAGTAATTCAAATTAAAAACTAAAAAGTTTTTCCAGCCCTTCAAAATCTCTCTTGGCACATCAGAAAAATACCAGCTGAGATAGGAAACCAAAATATTTCTTTGAATATAAATTTCCGCCATTTTTCTTTTATTGTATCAAAAATTCAACAAAAGGGCAAAACAAAAGCCCGAAAAATCGGGTAAAAGAATGGGCAATGCAGGAGTTGAACCCCGCACAAATCCCTTCGGGATTATACGGGGCAGGCCTGCGATCCCCTCCCACCAATTTGATGGGCAATAATTGATAATAGTCGAACCTATTTTAGTAAGAATTGATTTTTAATTTTCCTCTCGCGCGGGCGCTTGGCGCCCGCGCGAGAGAGACCTTTTCAAGAAAATTTTTATCGGGCGGTGCAAGATATTAATTGTACTTCTAAAGAATAGAGCTATTTAAAAAATCTCATTCTCAAAGTAGGATCTCCAGTTATAACTTCCTGAATAGGTAGGGAAACCCATGATTGTTTTTTAACAAATGCTTCTCCGAATGTCTCTTCCTGAGAAAGATACTCCATATAAAAATGGCTCTCGTCAGCTCCGACCATGGCAGGATCGGTATTGCCGAACACCACTAATCCATTTCCATCAAACAAATAGTGTCCGGCAAGATAATTTTCTTTTGAAAAATCAGCATTAGAGCATGATAATAAATAATAAAAATATGGTTTAGGTTTGATTCTTGCTATATCTTTTGAACTCACGCCTTCTCCTATTTCTTGGGAAAATGCATCTCCATGAGCGTTAATACTTGCCGACTCATATTCTTTAGATAATTCGCTTAAAAAAGAATCTCTCGAAATACCGACAACTACAGAAATTTGATCTTTATTGTAAAGTCCGGAGCGCGAAAAAGAATCTTTTATGTTTTGTGTGTATATTTCAAGAGTTGCGCCAGAGGACCCAGATTGTATATTTGGAGAATAGACTATTAATGATTTTTCTGTTTTAATCTGGTTAATTCTATATAAATGATTTCTATTGAAGTAACTTTTTAGTAAATTTAAATCATTATTGTATAATTTTATTCTTCCTGACCAATATAATTTTTGTGATTCTTTTTCAGCAAATTTACCCTGAAATTTTTCCCATTCAAACATTCCATTATTATCTTCATCAACAAAATCAGTTCGTTCTAAAAGCATATAATACCAATCCGAGGGAATTATATTGTCTCCACCTACAAAGGGCTTACTACTCTCGAAATATGGAATTGGTATATTACCGATTAATACCGACCCGGCTAGATTTTTATCTTTTAAACGGAGTAATTCGCTTCTTACTTGTTGGGGCGTAGTAAAGTTTTCTACAAATAACTGCGCATTTAAATTTAAATCATTATTAACATCAAATAAATATTGATCTACTTCCGATCTTAAAGAATTATATGTATTTGTATCTACAAAAACAGCAACTATCTTTTCTACGGGGATTATACAGTTTTCATTTCCTTGACATTGTTGTCCAGAAAGGCAACCACAAATAGAACATTTGTTTATTAAATTCCCACCTTCACAATATTTTGGTTTATTAATAGAGCACTGTCCATAAAGAGTTCCGTCAACGCATTTTTGTTGGACACAGGTTCCATTTTTACAAACAGTATTTGATGGACAAGCAACAACTGATCCCCATTCTAAGCATTTATCTTCATCATAATTCCCACAAATTTGGTAACCATTGTTAGAACACCTTTTTAAACCAGTTTGAGAACATTCGTCTTGACAAGTAGGAACAACCTCTTCTTCCGGGGTGACTTCTTCTGGTTTAATTACTTCTTCCTCGGCTGGTTTTTTAGTAATCTCTGGTACTTCTGAAATTTGTTTTTGAAAATAAAAATACAAACCACCCGTTACTAAACCAACCAAGATTATCACAATAATGATACCAATTAAGGTCTGCCCCTTGTTACAAAAACTAGTTTTCATAGATAAAAATTTTGAAGATAGATTTTTTGCGAAAAAAAATTGATGCACCGCCCGATAAAAATTTTCTAAAAGCCGTTTTCCTGCGTGCGCCTCTGGCGCACGCAGGAAAAAATCAGAATTTCTGGCTAAAATAGGTTCGACTATTATCAATTATTGCCCACCAGAGAGGAAATGTCAAATTTTCCGCACGAGAAAATTCGTTAGGCTCGCCCCGCCAGCGGGCGGGGCTCGCCAAAAATGGAGCTAAAAAATCATAAGGAGGTTGCCAGTTCCAGGCAACTTTTTTGTTGGAAATAGTATGGTTCGTTCCGGTTTTTTCCACAATTTGCTTGGTTTCCTCAAAAGATTTTTCAGAAACGATTTTTTGAATTAAAAAGGCGGTTTTTAGGAAATTTCTGGTCGGTTCAATCCAACTTTGGAATTTTTTCTTTTCTGTCATTGCTTTTTCTTCTTTCAAGGTAATTTTTTGTTGGATTAGTTCTTCTTTTTTCTTTTTGTAATCTTCTTCGTCAATTAAGCCATCGAGATAACCCTCTAAAAGTCTATCTAACTTGTTTTGGATTTCGGCTAATTTTTGATCTATCTTTTGAACAAAATTTTCACTAATTTGAATTTCTTTCCCTTCTTCTTTGTTCAAATAATCCAACATCTCTTTTGCCCAATTTTCCGGCAAAACAATTTCTTTTAATCTTTGGTAAATCTGATTTACTAATTCTTTTTCCTGAATATATTTTTCTTGGCAAGGTCCAAATTTTCTGGTGCATCGGTAATATCTATACAATCCGCCATTTCCTTTTGCGAATTGAGCAGTAATTGCCGCTCCGCAAGAACAACGAAACAATCCGCAAAATGGAAAATTATGCCTTCCCCTTACTTTTCTCGGCTTGCCTTTTTGTTTTAAAATTTCCTGAACTTTATCAAATAATTCTTTTGAAATAACTGGTTGATATTTTCCTTCATAAATTTCGCCTTTCCAATCCATAATTCCAATATAAAGTTGATTAGTTAAAAGGTTATGTATCGCTGAATTACTTCTTGGTCTTCCATTTCTGCTGGTTATTCCGTATTCGGCTAATCTTTTGGAAATTGCTTCCAAAGAATATTTTCCGGTAGCGAATTCCTTGAAAATCTTTTGAACAATTTTTGCTGTTTTTGGACCAGGAATGATGTTTCTTAATCTATGGTCATAAATATATCCTAATGGTTTTTGGCCCGGCCATTCGCCTTGTCTTAATTTCTGACGATTTCCTCTTTTTACATTTTCCGAGAGATTATCAATGTAGTATTTAGCATTGGATAAAGCAATAGACAAAAAGAATTTGCCAGCCGGCGTATTTTCAAAAGAAAAAGTTGGAAATTTCAAGCCAGCTAATTTTCCAGTATCCAAGAGATAAATTATTCTTCCGCCATCAATTGAATTTCGAGACAATCTATCTGGATGCCAAGCTAAAATTCCGGTCGGGGTTTTAGAGGCTTCAATTTTTGAAATCAGTTCATTGAAGATTTCTCTTCCTGGAATTTTAGCAGTCTTCTTTTCAATGAAAATTTCTGAAACTTCCAAATTTTCTCTTTCGGCAAATTCTTTCAGTTCTGTTATCTGAGCTTCAACGCTTAAAACTTGATAGCCTTCCTCATCGGTTGATTTCCGAATATACAAAAACCAATTTTTAGGTTCTTTTATAGTTTCCATATTTTATTGATTTTTTAGCTTCATTTTTGGCGAGCCACGCCCGCTGGCGGGGCGAGCCTAAAGATA
>Ga0210030_1002637_pt1 | contig 12210 bp, 10 predicted proteins | sample CryGeymeta201523_FD_183986 | JGI IMG/M metagenome (GOLD analysis project Ga0210030, IMG submission 183986) | Groundwater microbial communities from Crystal Geyser aquifers in Utah, USA - Crystal Geyser metaG 2015-23 (SPAdes) (version 2) | ecosystem: Environmental > Aquatic > Deep subsurface >...
AAATTACCAGGTTCCCTTAATCGTAAAATTAAACGGTAAAACCAATTTAATTAAAGACGAAGACCCTTATTCTCCCCAGATTTGTTCGGTAGCGGAGGCTTTAAGTTATGGAGCGGCGGCGGTTGGTTATACCATCTATATAGGTAGTGAACATGAGCCTAAGATGACGGCTGAGTTTGGTAAAATTGAGCAGGAAGCCGAAGAGGCCGGCATTCCCGTAATTGCCTGGATGTACCCCCGCGGAAGAAATATTCCCGATGAAAAAGACCCAAAAATTATCGCTTATGCCGCCAGAGTAGGGCTTGAGTTGGGGGCGGATATTATTAAAATCCGCTATACCGGTGACCCGGTCAGTTTTAATTGGGTAATCCGAAATGCGGGGGAAGCGAAAGTGGTGGTCATGGGGGGGTCGAAAGAGGACGAAAAAACCTTTTTAGAAAGAACAAGCATTGTTATGGATCAGGGGGCGATCGGTTTGGCAGTGGGGCGCAATATCTGGCAAAACCCACAACCGCTAAAGATAGCGAAAAAGATAGCGGAGATTATTTGGAACTGATTAAATTTTTTAAAATTGGAATATTAATAATTGATTTTAAATTAAAAATTAGAAATTAAAAATTGTAAAATGTTTGACGTAATCTCACTCGGCACTGCCACTTATGATGTTTTCTTAAAATCTCCCGGAATGGAAATTAACCAAAAAGGGGAGGATGAGAATATTTGTTTTCGTTATGGAGCAAAACTTGAAGTTAACGAGATATTTTTTGACTATGGGGGAGGGGGAACCAATTCGGCAGTTACTTTTGCCAGGCAGGGTTTAAAGATAGCCAGTATAGTTCAGGTGGGGGACGATTTTTTCGGTAAGAAAATATTGGCGGATTTGCAAAAAGAGGGAGTGGCGACTAACTTGGTAAATATTCAAGAAGGAAATACTGATTATTCGACGATTTTATGGGTACCGAATGGAGGAAGGACAATTTTGGTTTATCGGGGGAAAACCAGACTGGAAATTGATAATGTGCTTTGGGACAAATTAGATTCCAAATGGTTTTATATTTCTTCGTTGGAGGGAAATTTACAAATAATTGAAAATTTAATCCGCCGATTTGGCGGAGAAAATTGTCGGATCGCCTGGAATCCGGGCAGTCGAGAGCTTAAACAAAAGGAAAAATTGCTTTCTTTACTGCCAAGTATAACTCTTTTAAATGTAAATAAAGAAGAGATGATCGAGTTATTAGCTATTAGCAATAAGCAATTGGCAATTAGCGACATTTTGAGCGAAGCGCAAAAATTGCCCTGTGAATACATTGTGATTACGGATGATAAAAGAGGGGCTTATTTTTGGAATAAAAGGGAAAGCTACTGGTATAATTGCGGGATTTTTGAAGATTCTCCCAGGGTAGAAACTACCGGCGCCGGTGATGCTTTCGGGTCAGGTTTAGTGACAGGTTTTATGAAAGGATATCCGTTTAAAGAATGTTTATATCTGGCTTCGGCAAACGCTTCTTCGGTTGTCGGAAAAATGGGGGCAAAGAAGGGAATTTTGAGACCAGAGGATTTGTCGGCCTGGGGAAGAGAGAAATTATTAATAAAGAGACTTTAAACCAATCCTTGGTAAAAATGCAACAAACAAGAAGTTATTTTCCTCAAAGAAAAACTCCTGGTGAACAAAAACAAATAAGAATGGTTTTGGGGCTGGTTTTGGGCTTGACTTTGGTTTTGATATTGTTGGCGACTTGTTATCGGGAATTTCCTAAGTGGTGGCAAAAAATCAACCAACCAAAATTGGTCGCTTCCGAAAGACTAACACCGAACCAGCCGACAGTCACACCAACTCCTAGATTTACCGAACAGAAAAAAAGTATCGAGAGCATACTTTTGCCCCTGCGCGGCAAGTACGGAATTTTTTATGAAGACATCGGGAGTAAAAACAGTTTTGGTATAAATGAAAAAGAGGTTTTTACGGCTGCTTCTTTAATTAAAATGCCGGTTTTGATCACTCTTTACCGAGAGGCGGAAATAGGCAATATTAATTTGGATGAAGTTTATAAATTGCAAGCCAGCGATAAAAGAGAGGGAGCGGGGGCTTTGCAGAACAAGCCGGTCGGATTTGAAATCTCGTATCGAAAAATAGCGGAATTGATGGGTGAACAATCGGACAATACGGCTTTTAATGTTGTTGCCAATAAATTAGGAACAGAAAAAATTCAAAATACCATTAATGCCTTGGGCATGAAGAATACTTCCTACGCCGAAAACTTAACTTCTCCGGTCGAGATGGGGTTGTTATTTAGAAAATTATATTTAGAAAAAATTATTTCTGATAAAAATAGAGATGAGATTTTATCTTTTATAACAGATACGATTTGGGAAGACCGGATCCCGGTGGGAGTGCCTGAAGGGATTAATGTCAGCCATAAAATTGGGACGGAAGTTGGGGTGATTTCCGACGCGGGTATTGTTTTTGGTCCAAAACCCTTTATTTTGGTAATTATGTCTCAGGAAGTCAACGAAATCGAAGCCAGAAAAGCCTTGCCGGAAATAACCAAAAAGATTTACGAAATGACGCAGGGTCTTGACACAAAAGAAAGGGAGTGATATTATGAATTTAATTATGAATAATAATATGAATTCTAGTTTAAATACTCAAAGAGTCACCGTGAGCTTGCCGGATTACATATATAGAAGACTGGTTAAACAAGTTCCCGAAAGGCAAGTCAGCCGTTTTGTGGCTAGTGTTTTAGAGGAAAAACTTTTTATGCACAAGAAACAGACTACAGATCCGATTGATGATTTTGTAAATTTACGAAGAAAATTGCCCAAAATTAGCGACAAAAAGATCTTTGCTGCAATTAGGAAGGGCAGGATGTGAAGAACTATATTGTTGATGCTTCTTTTGTGGTAAAAGCTCTTTTATCAGAGAAATCTTCGGTAGTTGAACAATTTGAAAAAATTCTCAAAGAGCAGGAAAACAAGAAAGCCAAGGTGTGTTCTTATTCTTTGTTGCCAATAGAAGTCGCCAATGCTTTAAGATTTTCTTTAAAAGATAAAGAAGCGGTTGAAGAAGCTTTTGAGAAATTTTCCCTTCTTGATATTGAGTGTCTAACTCTAAATATTTCCCAAATTAAATCAGCTCTGCAATGGTCTCACGAACTTGGAACAACGGTTTACGATACGGCTTATCATTCGTTGGCAAAATTATTGGATGGAGATTTCTATACTTGCGATAGAGAATATTTCCAAAAAGCGGGTAAAGAGGGGAATATTGTTTTAATAAAATAATTGAGGCCAAAAGGGGAGGCCTTGCGAGGCTGTTTTTGTCCAGGATTTTTTCAAAGTAGATTTTTTCCCCGAAGAAAGTTTAAAGTATTTGTGGTTGGGGGGTGGGGAGGGACTTTTTGTCCAGAATTTCTTTGATTCTTTCGGGCGTGCAGGTTGTTTTGGGCTCAGTGCCGGTTAAAAAGTATTCTTTTTTAACAATCGGGCAGCCGTTGCAGGTTAAGGTATTAGTTAAGGCACAGATATAAACTTCTTTTACTTCATTGGGTTGGGGAAATTTTTCAACCGGGGAATTTTCCAACAAATTGCTCATAATTTTCCGCCAAATTGGGGAAGCGCCGGTAACACCGGAAGCGACATAACTCATCGGGGTGTTGTCGTTATTACCGACCCAAACCACCACCACCCTGGAAGGGGTGTAACCGATAGTCCAATTGTCCCGCAGGTTTTGGGTGGTGCCGGTTTTAACTGCCACCGCCCGGCCGGGAATGAAAAGCTGGGAATTTTGGCCAAAGGCTGGAGTTCTGGCGGAATTATCCGCCAGAATATCCGTCAGCAAAAAAGCCACGCCTTGGTTTAAAACCGCAGTTTGCTGGCCGCTTAAATTTTCTTCCAGGATTTTTCCCCGGCTGTTTTTTACTTTTAAAATCGGATTTAAATCAACTCGGATGCCGTTATTGGCCAGGACACCATAAACTACGGCCATGTCGGTCATTTTAACTTCACCGCCGCCCAAAGTCAGCGACAAGCCGAATCTTGAAGAATCATTCCAGGTGGTAATGCCCATTTCCTGCCCCCGAGTAACCATTTTTTTAACCCCGAAAGCGGCCAGGATTTTAACCGCCGGGACATTATAGGAAGAACCCAAAGCAATTCTTAAAGGAATCAGTCCATGATATGTCCGGTCGTAGTTAATCGGTGAGTAAGGAGGTTGGCCGGAAACCATATAGGTGATGGGTGAGTCTTCAATTAGACTGGAAGGGGTAAAACCATTTTCCAGGGCAATAGAATAATTAACCGGTTTAATCGACGACCCGGGTTGTCTTAAAGCGGTAGTAACATTGTAGTTTCCGTCAATATCTTTAGCAAAATAATCTTTACTGCCGGCCATGGCCAGAATTTCTCCGGTTTTTGGATTGGTTACCAGGGCCGCGCCGTTAGAAATACGGAAGGCGGTTAATTGGCCAATTTCGTTTTTGACAATTTTTTGGACGGTTGCCTGAAGGTTCAGATCTAAACTGGTAGTTATCTCCAATCCTCCCTGTTCGACCATTTTTTCTCCGTATTTTTGCACCAAGAGCTCTTTAACATACATCACAAAATGGGGGGCACTGATCTCATTCTCTCCGGAAGCATACTTTAATTTTTCGGCCCGGGCGGTTTGGCTTTGTTCCTCGGAAATATATCCATTCTCCACCATTTTTTTTAAGACCAGGGCTTGTCTTTGTTGGGCGATTTGGGGACTCCCGCCGAAAGGCGAATAGCTGGTCGGTGAGGCCGGCAATCCGGCCAGCAAGGCGGCCTCGGCCAGATTTAAGTCTTTAGAGGACTTATCGAAATATTTTTGAGCGGCTTCCTCAATTCCATAGGCGGCGCCTCCATAGCCAACTTCATTTAAATACATTTCTAAAATTTGTTTTTTAGTGTATTTTTTTTCGGTCAGTAAGGCTAAAACCGCCTCCCTTATTTTTCGCTGATAAGTTTTTTCGTTGCTAAGCAGGGCGTTTTTAATCAGCTGTTGGGTAATGGTTGATCCACCGGTTTTTTTATTCTGGAAAATATTTTGGTAAAAGGCCCTTATTATTCCTCTTAAAGACAGGCCTTGATGGCGGTAGAAATCTTTATCTTCAATTGAAATGGTTGACTCAATAATAAACGGAGGAAGATCATCGATATTTACCGGAGTCCGGTCTTTATCACGGAATATTTTATAAAGCAAAACACCGTTGCGGTCGTAAATCCGGGTAGTTAGGATTTGCTCCCTGGTTATTAATTTATTAAGGGAGGGCAAATCAACGATAATGGTCGAAATATAATAAAAAACCGCCAGAGACAAAAAGATGCCAAAGATAAAACCCAAAAAACCCGCCTTGGTGCGTAGTCTGTGTCGATGGGTTTTTAATTTCCTGACCGCCGGCTTTTTCGTCTTTTTTACTTTTTTGAGAAAAGAAATTAAAAAAGAAGGCAATCCGAGAAGATAAATTATTAAAACCAGCAGTAAATAAAAAGGCTTACCAACAAAAATAAAAAACCGGGTAATACCTCCTGTCCCTTTTATCATTATTCTATTATAGGACAGACGAGGCTAAATTGAAAGAAGAAAAATAGGCTTACGGTTTTTTAAGATTATAAGAATTAAATACTGCCGGGTCAGTGGGAAACGGACAGTCCAGGCAAAGAAGGGAACCGGTTAGGTCAATTAGCGCATTTTTTTCCTGGGTTTCAATCTTTTCCAAGGGAATTTCTTGCCCCGGTTGGATCGCCTGCTGATTATCTTTATTAATGAAGATTTGTCTTTTAAGATTTTCCGTTTCGATAGGGAGGGTGCCTTTAATAAAGTATTCGTACCGGGTCGGACAGCCGGAGTCTCCCGGTAACAGTCCGCTGGTAACACAAACTTCTGCGCCGATGATGTCCTCCGGTTTTACCGGCCACTCCTGAAAAGTTTTGCCCTGTTTTTTGTCCTCTCTTTCTAAAATAAAACGGGTGGTTTTGTTCCAAATAGGGGAAGCACCGGTTATACCGGAAGCAACATAACTCATCGATTTATTGTCGTTGTTGCCAACCCAAACTGCGACTACATAGGAGGGGGTGTAGCCGATGGTCCAGTTGTCTTTGCGGTCGTTGGTAGTCCCGGTCTTGACTGATACTTCGGGATGATTTTTAACGACAAGATATGAAGACGCTCCGAACATTGGTTGTCTGGCGTTGTTATCCAGCAGGATATGACTGATTAAATAACAACTTTCAGGCGAAAGAATTTTTGGACCTTCTTCAAATTTATGTTCTTCCAAAACTTTTCCGGTGTAATCCTCAATTTTTTCAATTGAATAAAGGTTTTGCTTTTCTCCTTTATTGGCCAATATGGCAAAGGCGACGGCCATATCGGTCATTTTTACCTCACCGCCGCCAAGAGTTAAAGAAAGGCCGTAATTTTTCGGGTCTTGGAAAGTAGTGATGCCCATGGCAGAGGCGGTGGCAATAAAATCATCGAGCCCGTTTAGGGCAAGGGTTTTGACTGCCGGAACATTGTATGAATTTCCTAGGGTAAAACGGGCCTGCACTCCGCCATGGAATTGATTGTCATAATTGCTGGGGCAATATCTTTTTTGACCGGCAACATCAAAGCAGGTGGGAATATCTAAAATTAGACTAGCCGGGGTTAAAAATTTTTTTTCAAAAGCCAGGGCGTAATTCAGCGGTTTGATCGAGGAACCGGGTTGACGGAGTGAAGTGGTGACATTAACGTTGCCGTCAATATCTTTGGCAAAATAATCTTTACTTCCGGCCATGGCCAGAATCTCCCCGGTTTTTGGATTGGTTACCAGGACTGCGCCGTTGGTGACTTTTTCCTTAGTTAGTTTAGCGACTTCGGAGGCGATCGCGGTTTGGGCAAACTCCTGAATTTCCAGGTCCAAAGTTGTCCATACTTGCAGTCCGCCCTGGTCGATTTTTTGCTGGCCGTATTTTTCCACCAGTTGGTCTTTAACATACATCACAAAATGGGGGGCCTTAATGCCCTTGCCGTGGTCCGCATATATTATTTCTTCTTCTTTGGCCTTTTTTGCTTCCTCCTCAGAAATTTTTTTAATTTTGACCATTTCTTTCAGAATATATTCCTGTCTTTTTTCCGCGATCTGGGGACTCCCGCCGAAAGGCGAATAGCGGGTTGGTGAAGCGGGCAGTCCGGCCAACAGAGCGGTTTGCGCCAAAGTTAAGTCTTTGGCCGGTTTGCCAAAATACAGCTGGCTGGCCGAGCCAATGCCATAGGCAGTTCCGCCGTAGGGAATTTGGTTTAAGTACATTTCCAAAATTTTGTCCTTGGGATAGATAATCTCAACGGCAATGGTTAAAAAAGCTTCTCTGACTTTTCGTTTGACAGTTCTTTTTTGGGTTAAAAGGGCGTTTTTTACCAATTGCTGGGAAATGGTTGAACCGCCTTGAAGTTTGCGGCGGAAAACCGTATTAAAAGCGGCGCGGGCGATACCGGTGAAGACAAAACCGCTGTGTTTATAAAAATTTTTGTCTTCCGCGGCAATCGTGGCCCATTTAACATACTGCGGAAGTTCCTCCAACTTTATCGGCGTGCGGTTTTTATCAACATAAATCTCATAGAGCAACTCTCCGTTTCGGTCGAGAATTTTAGTCGAGACAGGATAAGCGTCATCGGAGGAGAGCTTGTTGGGGGAGGGAAGGTCTTTTAAGATGAAAAAGTAGAAAAAAACGGCCAAAAACACGGCCAAAATTAAGAGCAGTCTTTTTTTGGTTAATTTTTTTTGTTTCCGGTGGCGGGTTCTTCTTTTTTTTACTGGCATACAGGTATTATACGGGATGATATAATTTTATTAAATGACGACCGCTAAAGTTTCCTTTAAAGAAAAAATTTTTTCTGCTCTGCTGATGTTTGTTATAGGATTTGCCGGCGCTTCGGTTTTAGGGGCGATTGTCTTAATCGGCCTGATTGCCCTGGGCATTCTGCCCGCCATTTGACAAACCGGTAAATCCTTTATACAATCTCCCTACTGCCTTCAATTATTAATTTATCTTCTGCCCGAAAGAAGGAGAAAAGATGTCACCTAGCAAAAGCGAGATTAATCCAAGATGTGTGATCTTTTTGTCATCAAGAAGTGTTGAACATTCTGAGCCCGAAATGAAGATTGAACAGTTAATTCATCAAGTTGAAGAAAGATTAAGTGTTACCGTTGAAGGGATTTAAATGGAAGTAGATGGGCAAACAGCCCACGTTGTGGTTCAGTGTGAAAGAGAAAATGACGAAAGAGCGGTTTTAATAGACAATGGTAAGGGTGAAGCAATCCCTTGTGGAAAAAAAGGACAAAAGAATTGGTTTACCGAGGGTTGGTATTACTCAGTCAATTGGGGCGGAAAAGCCGGAAGGAGAGAATATGTTGAAGCTTTTATAATAGGGTGGGGAGGAAAGGTTTACGTATTCCAGGCGATGGTAAATATGGATATCTTTTGAGAAGATCAGACTTGAAAGAATTTACTCCTGGGGAAATGGTTAATCTTTGGAATGCTTTAGAAAGAGTGACGGATCAAGAGTAGTGTTTTGGTGCTGAATAAGCACGATTAATTTACTGTTAATTTTTCTGCCCAAGAAGGAGTCGCCGGAAGGTTTTGAGACATTGCTTCATAATTTCCTGGCTTCGTGCTAAAATAGGCGCATGGCGGAAAAATTTCCCGAAAAGTATAATCATCGTGAAGTCGAGCCCAAGTGGGAGAAGAAATGGGAAGAGAGCGGGATTTATAAAGCCATAGATTTTGACGAAAAACCCAAGAAATATATTCTTTTTGAGTTTCCGTATCCTTCAGGTGAAAGACTTCATCTCGGTCATGCTTTTTCTTTTACCGGAACCGATATTTTGGCTCGGTTTTATCGCATGAAGGGATTTAATGTTCTTTGCCCGATCGGCTGGGACGCTTTCGGTTTGCCGGCGGAGAATTACGCCATTAAAACGGGGATTAACCCGGCGATTGCCACCGCGGAAAATATCATTAATTCCCAAAAACAAGCAAAAAGATGGGGTCTTTCCGTTGATTGGAATCGGGAGATTTCCACAACCGACCCGCAATATTATAAATGGACGCAGTGGATTTTTCTGCAATGGTATAAGAAGGGTTTGGCAGAGAAAAAAGAAATGCCGATTAACTGGTGCCCTGCATGTAAAATCGGCCTGGCCAACGAAGAGGTAATCGGGGGAAACTGCGAAAGATGCGGAGCCGAAGTCAGCCGAAGAACAATAAAACAATGGGTGGTAAAAATTACGGCTTATGCCGACCGGTTAATTGAAGGGCTAAAAAATACCGATTTTATTGAGAAAGTTAAAGCGTCCCAGATTAACTGGATCGGGCGATCAGAAGGGGCTGAGATAAAATTCGAAATCCGAAACCCGAAATCCGAAATCGTGGTATTTACAACACGTCCGGATACGCTTTACGGGGCGACTTTTATGGTTCTGTCTCCGGAACATGAACTGGTAAAAAATATTAGAGATGAAAAGGTTAAAAAATATATTGAGACGGCCAGGAAAAAATCGGATTTGGAGAGAACGGAGCTGAATAAGGAAAAAACCGGGGTATTTTCCGGCCTTTACGCTATTAATCCTGCCACGGGTGAAGAAATCCCGGTTTGGATTTCCGATTTTGTCCTGTCTTCTTACGGTACCGGCGCAATAATGGCTGTTCCGGCGCATGATCAGCGGGATTTTGCTTTTGCAAAAAAATTCGGCCTGCCGATTGTGCCAGTAATAGTACCGGAGGGCAAATGGAATTTTGACGAAAAGGCCTATACGGAAGTAAATGAAGGAATGACGGTTAATAGTCCGGAATGGGAAGGCATAAAACCTTCAGAAGCGATAAAAAAGGCGCTGGAGTGGATGGAAAAAAAGGCCATTGGTCGGAAAAGTGTTTCTTATCACCTTCGGGATTGGATTTTTTCCCGGCAGCATTATTGGGGTGAGCCGATTCCGATTGTTTACTGTGAGAAATGCGGGGAAGTGCCGGTGCCGGAAGACCAACTGCCGGTAGAATTGCCTGAAGTGGAGAAATATAAACCAACCGACAGCGGCGAGTCGCCACTGGCGAGCGTTTCAGATTGGGTAAATACTAAGTGCTCAAAATGCGGCGGGCCGGCCAAAAGGGAAACTGACACCATGCCCAACTGGGCCGGATCAGATTGGTACTATTTAGCTTATCCGTTAGCGGATAAGCTAGAAGTTCAAAGTTCACAAGGAAATTTATTTTTAGACAATCTTGAGCTTTTAAAATACTGGCTGCCGGTGGATATTTATCTTGGCGGAGACGAACACAATACGCTTCATCTGCTTTATTCCCGTTTCACTTACCTTTTTTTGCGGGATATCGGAGCGGTACCCCAAGAAATTCCTGAGCCGTATTATAAAAGATTATCGCATGGTGTAATTTTGGGAAAGGACGGCCAGCGGATGAGTAAATCGCGGGGGAATGTGATCAATCCGGACGAGGCGGTTGAAGCTTTTGGGGCAGACAGCCTGCGGATGTATTTGCTGTTTATGGGGCCGTTTGATTACACCATGGTTTGGAATCAGGAAAATTTGGAAGGATGCTTCCGGTTTTTAAAAAGGGTTTGGAATTTGTTTACCGGGTCAAACCAAAGCGAGGTTGATGACCAAATCCTTCTTCGAAAACTAAACCAAACCATCAAGAAGGTCGGAGAAGATATAGAGGAAATAAAGTTCAATACGGCGGTTGCGGCCTTGATGGAATTATTGAACGAAATGTGCAATGTAGAATGTACAATTAAAACCCTTAAAACTTTTCTTTTACTGCTTGCGCCGTTTGCACCGCATTTGACAGAAGAACTTTGGGAAAAACTAGGTAATAAATTTTCTATTCATCAGCAAAGCTGGCCGGAATATAATCCTGAACTAATTGCGGAAGAAGTGGCAGTTATCGCCATACAAATTAACGGAAAATTGAGAGGAACGACGGAAGTTCAAAGCGCAAAAATCAGAGATCAAAAAGAAATTGAAAGAATTGCAAAAGAAAACGACAAGGTTAAAAAATATTTAAAAGGTCAGGAGATCAAAAGAATTGTTTATGTACCCGGAAGATTGATTAATTTTGTTGTTTAATGATAATATTTTATTAATGCTTAAAAAACTTCGTCCAATAGGCCGTTTGTTTACTTTTATTTTTGTGGTTTGGGGTTTGTACCGTTTAATCTTCCGCCTTCCGGAAAATGTTGAAGAAATTGTCCTAAAACCTCTAATCTGGCTTGTTCCGACTTTTTATCTCGTGTTTAAAAAAGAAAAAAGGGGAATGGAGTCTCTCGGATATACAAATAAAAACCTTAAGAAATCCATCGGCAAAGGACTAATTTTTTCCCTGTTTTTTTTGGTTGTCGGGATAAGCCTTAATTATTTAAAAAATGGTTTCTTTTCTTTTGGGGGCATCTTTTCTAAAGACATTTTTTGGCCGACGGTTCTTTTAAGTTTTATTACCGCCATCAGTGAAGAAACGGTTTTTAGAGGCTATATCTTTAACCGGATGGCGGAAATATTGAAAAACGACTGGTTGGCTAATCTTATCTCAAGCGTTGGGTTTTGCCTGGTTTATTTGCCGATTTCCATCTTTGTTTATCATTACAACCTGCCCCAAATTTTTATATTTTTAACTTTGACTTTTCTTTTTTCTATCGGAAGCGGGGTCCTGTTTTCCTGGACCGGTTCGATCTGGTCTTCAATTCTTGTTCATGTTTTTTGGGCCTGGCCGGCAATATTGGTTCAATAAACAAAACAAAACGGTTCTTGACATTTGACTTCTGTTATTTGGTATAATGTTCCTGCTTTATGAAAAAAAGACTGGTTTCTATCGCCGCTGTTTTTTTGTTTGCCACAGGGATATTGTTAATTTCTGTTGACCGTTCCACCAGCCATATCAAACAAAGCCTCGCCGCCGCAACTATAAAATTTGAAGTTTTACCGGAAGGAAATTCTACCCAAAGTTCTTCGGCTAAAGTTGACTATTATTTGGTCTACCCGGGAATTTTGCCCGATCATCCCCTGTACAAAATTAAAATGATCAGGGACCGGATCTGGTTGTGGTTGACGGTTGATGCGGCCGAGAAGTCGCAGCGGTTGCTTTTATATGCTGATAAAAGGTTAGGAGCCGGTAAGGTTTTAGTCGAAGGCAACAAGGTCAGCTTGGGAATGA
>Ga0210030_1002639_pt1 | contig 12203 bp, 7 predicted proteins | sample CryGeymeta201523_FD_183986 | JGI IMG/M metagenome (GOLD analysis project Ga0210030, IMG submission 183986) | Groundwater microbial communities from Crystal Geyser aquifers in Utah, USA - Crystal Geyser metaG 2015-23 (SPAdes) (version 2) | ecosystem: Environmental > Aquatic > Deep subsurface >...
TGACACGCAGTCGCGTTTGTTTGAGTTGCGACAAATATTCGACGAACACCTTGCCACGCAAATGATCCATTTCATGCTGGATACAAACCGCCAAAAATCCTTCGGCGGCCAAGGTAAAAGATTCGCCTTTTTCATTCAATGCGCGCACGGTTACTTGTTCGGAACGCTTGACGGTTTCGTAGATTCCCGGCACGGACAAGCAGCCTTCTTCGCTCATCACCTCGCCGCTACAGGACAATAGCTCAGGGTTAATAAACACCCTTAATTCATCATGCGTATCGGATATATCCAGCACGATAATTTGTTCATGCACATCCACCTGCGTCGCCGCCAAACCGACACCCGGCGCAACATACATGGTTTCCGCCATATCTTTAATCAATTTGCGGGTGTTGTCGTTAACCTGACCGACCTTTTTGGCGAGAGTATGCAGGCGCTCATCGGGATACTGCAAAATTTGTAAGATTGCCATAAATGCTTGCTAATTTAATTGACTAGAGGCAGAATTTAACGCGTTACCGTAACACCGTACGCCTTTATCTTTGACTCATTTGGGGTTTTCCATGCGCAAGATTATATCGCTGATTTGCTTTTTATTGCCTGTAATGGCTTTTGCCGGACAACCTGAAACACCTGCGCAGCTCCGTCGCGATGCCCCCGATCAGCACATTGTTGTCAAAGGCGACACCTTGTGGGACATTTCCGCGATGTTTTTCAAAGACCCCTGGAGATGGCCATACATCTGGGGCATGAACAAGGATTCGATCAAAGATCCACACTGGATATATCCGGGGGATGTCATCATTCTGGATCGCGCGACGGGTACGCTAAGCAAAGGCGGGCGCTCAAACGGGGTCGTCAAACTCTCTCCGCAAGTGCGCTCCGGCGAGGGCAGACAAAATGCCATTCCCAGCATTCCTCCCGGGGCTATCGAACCCTTCCTGAGCCAGCCTTTGGTCGTTGCAAACGACGCGCTTGCTGGCGCACCGACACTGGTGGGGCTACATGAAAGCCGCGTCATCGCAGGCCTGGGCGACCTCGGTTATGCCAAGGGCTTGAGCGAAGATCGGGGCACAAAATGGCAGGTGTATCGTCCCGGCAAAACTTTCGTTGACCCGGACACCAAGGAAGTTCTGGGCCACGAAGCAATCTACCTCGGTGACGTATCTGTCAACGAATTTGCAGATGTCAGCACCGTCGTCATCACCAATGCCAATCAGGAAATCAATGTCGGTGATCGTTTGATGGCTCCCAACGATCCGGTCGCCCGCAACTATCTGCCACGCGCCCCGGAAAGCAACCTTTCCGCCCGCGTGATTTCAATTTACGGCGGCGTTTCACTGGGCGGCCAAAACACCGTCATCACCCTCAACAAGGGTGAACGCGACGGGCTGCAAAACGGTCATGTGCTGGCCTTGTACAGCAAAGGCGACGTTGTGAAATACGAAGGTCAAAAGCTCGCCATGCCGGACGAACGTTATGGGCTGCTGTTCGTATTCCGCGTATTCGACAAAGTTTCCTACGCGCTGGTGATGCAAACTCATCTGCCCGTGCATCTGCTGGATCGCGCACAAACGCCCTAGATATGCCAGTAGATCCCTCGCTCAAGGCTTGGCTGGCACTAAGCCTGATGCGGGGCTTGGGCGGCGAGGGCGCGCGGCGCTTGCTGAGCGAGTTTGGTTCACCTGAGGCGGTGTTAGCAGCCTCTGTCAGTTCACTCAAATGTTTCGTCAAAGCCGAAGTCGCCAGCGAAATCGGCAAGGGAATCGCCGATGAAAAGATCACCCCCGCACTCGACTGGCTGGAAGAGGAACAGAATCACCTTGTTACCCTCGGTGACAGCGATTACCCACAAGCCCTGCTCAACATCCCCGATCCGCCCCTGTTACTTTACGTCAAAGGGCATCTGGCGCTACTCAATCACACCGCGCTGGCAATCGTCGGCAGTCGCAACGCCACGCCGCAAGGCAACAATAACGCCGAAGAATTCGCCAAGACCTTGAGCGATGCCGGGCTCTGTATTATCAGTGGCATGGCGCACGGCATTGACGCGTCCGCCCATCGCGGCGCATTGCGCGGACTGAGCAACACCATCGCGGTGGTCGGCACGGGACTGGACAAAGTCTATCCTGCCGCCAACCGTGACCTGGCTCACGCCATTGCCGGACAGGGCGTGATGATCTCGGAGTTCCCGCTCGGCACCCCGCCCATCGCCTCCAACTTTCCACGACGCAACCGCATCATCAGCGGCATGAGCATCGGCTGCCTGGTGGTGGAAGCCTCGCTGCAAAGCGGTTCGCTTATTACCGCACGGCTGGCGATGGAGCAGGGCAGGGACGTGTTCGCCATACCCGGCTCGATCCATTCGCCGCAAAGCCGTGGCTGCCACTCCTTGATTAAACAAGGCGCAAAACTGGTCGAATCAGCCCGCGACATTCTCGAAGAATTGTCTGGCTTGATGGTGCCGCCCGCAACCCTGTCGGATATGACTGAAACGCCAGACCAGAACGCTGACCTACTTGAACTTATCGGTTTCGATCCGGTCAGCATGGATACGCTTTGCGCGCGCGGTGGCTTGACGGTTAGCCAGCTATCCGCCATGCTATTGCCGCTTGAGCTGGAAGGTCGCATCACTGCGCTGCCCGGCGGATTGTTCCAACGCAACCATTAAACGACCCATAAAACATGTTTGAAATCCTGATGTACCTGTTTGAAAGCTATTTCGATATTGGCAACTATCCCCCGCCGGACAAACTCTCGCGCAAACTTTATGCGGCGGGGTTCGAGGGTGAGGATATAGACGAGGCGATGACCTGGCTGTCCGCCTTGCAACTGCAAACCACCGAAAGCTATCCCGATACCCTGAACCATGCGGGCATACGCTGTTTTGCCCAACTGGAACTCGACCGCATCGGTTTTGAAGCGCGGCAATTTCTCATGTTCACCGTACAACAAAACATGATTACCGCCATCGAACGCGAAATCATCATTGATCGTGCCGTCGCGCTACAACAAAAAGAACTCGGCCTGGACAAGCTCAAACTCATCATGCTAATGGTGCTGTGGAATCGCCACCAGGACGTTGACCCGCTGCTCATAGAAGAGTTGCTCACTCCGCTGTACTCCTCTCAATTACATTAAATCCTGCGCATGGCATCTAATCTTCTGATTGTAGAATCACCGGCCAAGGCCAAAACGCTCAAAAAATATCTGGGTAACGATTTTGAAGTGCTTGCCTCTTACGGGCATGTGCGCGATCTCGTCCCCAAGAGCGGCGCGGTTGACACCGAAAATGGCTTTGCCATGAATTACGAAATCATCGCGCGCAACAGCAAACATCTGGATGCCATCGCGCGTGCCGCCCTCGCCGCAGACACCATCCTGCTCGCGCCCGATCCCGACCGCGAAGGGGAGGCGATTGCCTGGCACATTGCCGAGCTGCTCAAAGCACGCCGTGGCATGAAAAACAAAATCATGAAACGCGTGGTGTTCTACGAGATCACTCAGTCTGCGGTGCGCGCAGCGGTGGCGAACCCGCGCGAAATCGCCTTACCCTTGGTCAATGCACAACAAGCGCGGCGCGCGCTTGATTATCTGGTCGGCTTTAATTTATCGCCGCTCTTGTGGCGCAAGATACGCCCAGGTTTATCGGCAGGGCGGGTACAAAGCCCGGCGTTGCGCCTGATCGTTGAGCGCGAGCTGGCAATCGAAGCCTTTAATACTCAGGAATACTGGTCAGTACACCTGGATACGCACAAGCATTCCCAGCCCTTTTCGGCCAAGTTATTCCAGTATCAGGGCAAAAAACTTGAACAACTGAGCATCGGCAGCCAGGTCGAATTCGACGCGATTCACGCCCGGCTGAACGATGCCAAACTGCCGCCCAAGGTGGTGCGTGTCGAGAAGAAAGCCAAACAGCGATATTCTGCCGCGCCGTTTACCACCTCCACGCTGCAACAGGAAGCCGTGCGCAAACTGGGCATGTCCGCCGACCGCACCATGCGCACCGCGCAATCGCTTTATGAAGGCGTGGACATCGGCGGCCAGACCGTCGGTTTAATCTCCTACATGCGTACCGACTCGGTGACGCTGGCACTGGAAGCCGTTGCCGAAATCCGCGATTACATCAAAGGCAACTTCTCCGCCGACTACTTGCCCGGCACGCCCCCCAACTACAAAAGTAAAACCAAAAATGCCCAGGAGTCGCACGAGGCGATACGCCCCACCTCCATCCTGCGCACCCCTGACAGCCTGCGCGACCGCCTGACCGCCGACCAGGCCAGGCTTTACGAGATGATCTGGAAACGCACGCTGGCCTGCCAGATGTCGCCCGCGCGCTACGACACCGTAAGTGCCGACATCCGTCTGGGCGGCGACGACACCTTATTCCGCGCCAATGGGCAAGTGCTTGTTTTTCCTGGATTTATTAGCGTATACATGGAAGACGTAGACGATGCCGAAGAAGAGCAGAGCAGCAAGTTGCCGCCGCTCGCCGAAGGCGATGTGCTGACGGTAGATAAACTCTACGGCGAACAACACTACACCCAGCCGCCGCCGCGCTTCACGGAAGCCAGCCTGGTCAAATCGCTGGAAGAATACGGCATCGGTCGTCCGTCAACCTATGCCACCATCATTTCCACGCTGCAAACCCGCGAATATGCCATTCTCGACAAAAAACGCTTCGTGCCGACCGATGTGGGCAGGGTGGTCAACAAATTCCTGACCGACCATTTCGAGCGTTATGTGGACTACAACTTCACCGCCACGCTCGAAGACGAGCTGGATGAAGTTTCCGAGGGCAAGCGCGACTGGATCGGCGTGATGGAAGAATTCTGGAAAGGATTTTCCAGCCTGATCAAGGAAAAGGCCGACGTAGATCGTCCGGTGGAATTATTGGACGAAGTCTGCCCGGAATGCGGCAAGCCGCTCGCCAAAAAACTTAGCCGCTACGGCAGCTTTATCAGTTGCACCAACTATCCAGAATGCAAATACAAACGCAGCCTCAATGGCGAATCGCAGGACGATGCGTCCGCGCGCGTAGAGCTGGGCATCCATCCCGAAACACAGCAAGCCATCTTGTTATTGCGCGGTCCTTACGGTCACTATGTGCAACTCGGCGAAGTGGTCGAAGGCGAAAAAACAAAACCCAAGCGCGTCTCCTGGCCCCGTGAAATGCCGCTGGAACAGGCCGATCTGGAAAGCGCGATAAAACTGCTGTCTTTGCCTCGTGAGCTGGGCTTGCATCCCGAAACGAACAATAAAGTCATCGTCAATATCGGGCGCTTCGGCCCTTACATCGGCCACGACGGCAAGTTCAAATCCATCCCGCGCAGCGACAGCATCTTTGATGTCACGCTGGAACGCGCCGTGGAACTGCTGGCACAGGCAAGAGACGGTAACACCGTATTGCGCGTGCTGGGCGACCACCCCAACGACAACGCCAGCGTGGAAATTTGCAGCGGTCGCTACGGCCCCTACGCGCGCCACGGCAAAATCAATGCCACCCTCCCCAAAGATGTCTCACCCGACGAGATCACCCTGGAACAGGCGCTGGAACTGATTGCCGCAAAAGCCGCAAAAGGCGACACCGGTAAGAAGCCTGCCCGAAAAACAGCGAGCGCCAAGCCACGGGCAGCGGCAAAACCAAAAGCGCCAGCTAAACCCAAGGCAGCGGCAAAGCCGAAAGCTCCGGCGAAACCTAAAGTTGCAGCCAAACCCAAAGCCGCCGCAAAACCCAAAGCCGCGACCGCAAAAAAACCCGCCGTCAAAAAGCTCTGAGCATGTCATCATCGTGAGCCTGTCGGGCGATGCCTGTCCCGACTCTCACAAATATGTTTCACGTGAAACAATACCCCTTGCCGATTTGGCGGGTGTTGGGGGTTTTTCAGCAAAGTCGAAATTTCGCATCCCTTTCCCCGCCCTGACTCCCCCCTTACCCGACCCTTGGCAGCGCGTTATAGCGCGTTTTGAGCAACCGCTTCTGCAAGCCAATAAATACGGCGCTTGCAGCGGCAGCTAGGTTTATTTCGTACAATTTCTCTGGCCGACGTAGAATCCATCCGCCGCTTCACGACTAACGGGCATGGCATATTGCCACCCCTGATGATGAAATGGTTCTCGCAGGGATGTTGCCCTGTGGGCAACAACTCGCAAACACGCCATGCCCATTTCCCTCACCTCAATCCTCTCTCGCAAGCGGGCGAGGAGGCGAATGAATCGCTACGCGAGTTTTACGTTAAGGATTTCGAATAGAAAATTCCTATTAGCTAACGGTTTTCCCTGGTGGCGAGTGTCGTTTGCTTAAACCGTTGCGGTCGGTGAATACATTGGCTATGTCGTCGTTAACGGTTGTTATGGGAATAAGGAATCATAAATTACCGCTCATCACAATTACAGCATCCCCCCATCCCCACCCCAACCCTCCCTTTGAAGGGGAGGGAGTAGATTCTTCCCCCTCGAAGGGGGAGGTGAGGTTCCGTTCCGTCCTCGCAAGCTGCGGGCGGGGAGTAGATTCCTCCCCCTTCAAGGGGGAGAACGTTAGCGAGGGGGCAATGAAGAGGGGGAGGGGGGAGGGGGTTGAAAGTCGTCACACAGCGGCAATCCAGAAGCGGGAACTCAGCACGACAGCCTATCTACGATAATGGTTGCCCATGATCTACGCAGATGCAACAGCTCGTCGTTATGCAAAGTTTCCGTCAGCTGGGTGACCCGCGACCACGCATCAACACCGCTATCGTCCTTAGCCTGTTCCGGTAGTTTCTGTAGTGCCCGAGACAGAATGCTCGTCAGCCACCAACCACAAGAGAGTACCCCCCCGTGCAGCGCCATGTTCATGCCGTTAGACACGCGGGAGAACGCTCGGTCTCTGGGTTCGCGCAATACCTTGCTCCGAAATACGCAGCATAAGGCGCAGCAAGCGATTTTCTTGTTCGGCCATGCCCACGACCTTACCTGCTATGAGGCAGGCGATTTTAGACCGGTTTTAAGAGCCCTGCCTTGCAAGCCTTATGTTTACTGGCATGCAAGGCTGTAAGCTGCGCCAAAATCGGCACATGCCGCTGTTTTTAGTCCTGGACGGCGAAGTTTGCTCATTATTCAGGAAGGTGACTTTTGTAAGTGATTTGGCTTCATGCGTTCACCCATAAAAAATGGCCACGAAATCGTGGCCATTTTTTAGAGCTGAAAAAACCTCGCCGCTTTACACGTCCAGATTTCTCACTCCCAAGGCATTCTTTTCGATAAATGCGCGGCGAGGTTCGACCAGGTCGCCCATCAGCGTGGTGAACACTTCGTCGGCGGCGATCGCATCTTCGATGCGCACTTTGAGCAAGATGCGGTTGGTCACATCCATGGTGGTTTCCCATAGCTGTTCCGGGTTCATTTCGCCCAAGCCTTTGTAACGCTGCACGCTCACGCCTCGCTTGGCTTCTTGCAGCAGCCACTCGATAGCCTGCTTGAAACTGGACACGGTACGTTTCTGTTCGCCACGCATAATGTACGCGCCCGGTTTAATCAGCCCGGTCAGAATATCTGCGGCTTTGCGAATTTGCACATAATCACTGCTTTGCAAAAAGGCTCGATCGAGATAACTGACGGAGTAATTGCCGTGCAACAACTTTGTCAGGCAGAGTTTCAATTCATCATGTTCGTTGCGTTCGACACTGACCTTTATGCCACTGACGGCGGCTTGCAACAACGCTGCACTGTTGGCCGCCTGCTGGTCATTTTCCAACGACAGGGCAGGTAAGTTGAGCAGGGCATGGGTTGCCTCAGGCGCAATAAACCGGGAAAGTCGTTCGATGACTTCTTCGGCAATAATGTATTGCTTGGCAATCTGTTCGAGTGCCTCATCCTGAATCGGCTTTGCGTCAGCTTCGGTAAAAAGCGCGGTGTCTTTCAACGCGGAAACGAGCAGGTAGTTACTCATTTCCTTGTCATCCTTGAGATAACGCTCGTCGCGGCCTTGCTTGATTTTGTACAGTGGCGGTTGTGCGATGTAGATGTGGCCGCGTTCGACCAGTTCTGGCATTTGACGGTAAAAAAAGGTGAGCAGCAGGGTACGGATATGTGAACCGTCCACGTCCGCATCGGTCATGATGATAATGCGGTGATAGCGCAATTTGTCGGCATTGTATTCGTCCTTGCCAATGCCCGTACCCAGCACGGTAATCAGCGTGGCAATTTCCTGGGAGCCGATGAGCTTTTCAAAGCGCGCCTTTTCCACGTTCAAAATCTTGCCTTTTAGCGGCAGGATGGCCTGAAACTTACGATCACGACCTTGTTTGGCAGAGCCTCCCGCAGAATCCCCCTCGACCAGATAAAGTTCTGATAATTTTGGGTCTTTTTCCTGGCAATCTGCCAGTTTTCCGGGCAAGCCCATACCATCCAGAATCCCTTTGCGGCGGGTCAGGTCGCGGGCTTTGCGCGCCGCTTCGCGGGCACGCGCGGCATCAATTATTTTTCCTACGATGATTTTTGCTTCGACGGGTTTTTCGAGCAGAAAAGCCGTCATTTGTTCAGCTATCAGCTCTTCAATGACAGGGCGGACTTCCGAGGAAACCAGTTTATCTTTGGTCTGGGACGAAAATTTAGGGTCGGGTAATTTAACCGACAATACTGCCGTCAAACCTTCGCGCATATCGTCTCCGGTAGTATCCACCTTGGCCTTTTTCGCCAACTGTTCGGTTTCAATGTAATTATTCAAGGTACGCGTCAACGCTGCGCGCAGGGCGGTCAGGTGGGTTCCCCCGTCGCGCTGTGGAATGTTGTTGGTAAAGCATTGCACGCTTTCCTGATAAGTATCGTTCCACTGCATGGCAATTTCGGCGGTGATTCCGTCTTTTTCGCTGATGGCATGAAAAATAGTGGGATGTAACGCCAATTTATTGCGGTTCATGTATTCCACGAAACTTCTGATACCGCCGCTGAACGCGAAGTTTTCTTCCTTGCCATTGCGCTGGTCAATCAGCGCAATTTTTACGCCGTTGTTCAAAAATGAAAGTTCGCGCAAGCGTTTGGCAAGAATATCGAAATGATATTCGATCTCTCCAAAAGTTTCCGTTGCCGCCAGGAAATGCACGATAGTGCCTTTCCTTTTGGAATCTCCCACCACCCTGAGCGGGGCGACCGGGTCGCCGTGACGGAATTCCATAAAGTGTTCTTTACCGTCGCGGTAGATAGTCAATTTAAGCCATTCCGACAAAGCGTTAACTACCGAAACACCTACTCCGTGCAAACCGCCGGATACTTTATAGGAATTGCTGTCAAATTTACCCCCCGCATGGAGGATGGTCATAATAACTTCAGCGGCAGAACGGCCTTCTTCCTTATGTATGTCGGTAGGAATTCCCCGGCCATTGTCGCTGACACTGATCGAATTGTCCGCATGAATGATGACGTTGATTTCATTACAATGCCCTGCCAATGCTTCATCAACTGCGTTATCCACAGCTTCAAATACCATATGGTGCAAGCCGGTGCCGTCATTTGTATCGCCGATGTACATACCCGGACGTTTACGGACTGCTTCCAGACCTTTTAGCACTTTGATACTAGTTGAATCGTATTCACTCATCGGTTTCTTTCCAGGTATTGATTTGTTTCACGTGAAACATTACACAAACAAAAATGCAAAATGCGTTGAAGTTAACTAGCCCAGCTAGATACGCATGGGCATGACCACATAGCGGAATTCCTGATTATCGGGAGAGGTAATCAAAATGCTGCTATTGGGACTGCCAAAAGAAAAAATAGCCTGTTCACTGTTGATGCTGTTCAAACCATCCAACAGATAATTGACGTTAAAGCCAATATCAATCGCCTCGCCGTGGTAATCCGTTTCAATCTCCACCTGAGCTTCTTCCTGTTCGCTGTTGCTGCTTATTACACTCAGATTTTTCTCGGTAAGAACAAAACGTACCCCCCTGAATTTTTCATTCGACAAGATGGCTGCGCGTTGCAATGCTTGTTGTACCAGCGTCCGGTTCATGCTCAGGTGGTTGCTGTAATCAGGTATAACTCTTTGATAATCAGGGAATTTTCCTTCAATCAATTTGGTAACTAGCTGAATTCCTGAAAAACTGGTTTTTAGTTGTTGATCTGAGAACTCAAGTTCAATTGCACTGTCATCATCGGCAAGCAGTTTTGCGAGTTCCATGACTGCCTTGCGAGGGATGATGATTTCCTGTTTCGCTAAATCCGCTTCGATGGTGATGGCATTGTATGCCAGCCTGTGTCCATCGGTTGCAACAGCTTTGAGTTTGTTGCCTTCAACACCCAGCAACACGCCATTCAGATAGTAACGCACATCTTGTTGAGCCATAGCGTATTGAATTGAGCCTAGCAGCAATTTCAGCGCATTCTGGCTTAACGTGATTTTATTGGTGTTTTGTAATTGATTGCTTAGTTTGGGAAAATCCTGTGCCGGCAAGGTTTGCAGATTGAATCTGCTTTTATTTGATTTTATTTGAGCTTTGTTTTCTTTGACTTCAATGGAAATTTTGCTCTGGTCTGGAAGGATACGCAGGATGTCCTGAAGTTTTTTACCGCCAACTGTAATAGCAGCACTGGAATCGTCATCCGTTTCGATGATGTTGGTAATTTGAATTTCAAGATCAGTCGCAGTAAGTCTTATTTTACCATTTTCCTTTTCTATCAATATGTTAGATAAAATAGGCATGGTTTGTTTACGTTCGACGACACCCACCACCACTTGCAGAGGTTTCAACAAAGCTTCTTTTTCTATTTTCTGTATAAACATAATATAAATACCTAACAATAATAATAATGCGGCCTGTTTGCGTGGATAAGTCTAAAAATGTCTTTCAAACCAGTTTGTTGAATATAAAACGCAGTTGTTATTTTGCTGTTTGTTAATGGGATGGCTAATGTGGGTAAGTTTATCTGTACCGTTTTTAATTGCAATGTCCACATTTCATCCACAATTTAATCACAGCTTTATCCCGTCAGAGTCTGGAGCAAAATTTTATAGTCGGCATCCATCGTGGTATCGCTGGTTCTTAACGCAGTTATTGTCTGACAGGCGTGAATTACCGTGGAGTGATCTTTGCCACCAAAAGAATTACCAATTTCCGGTAGGCTCATCGGAGTAAGTTCGCGTGCCAATGTCATGGCAATCTGTCTTGGGCGGGTCAGATTTCGGGTGCGCCTTTTGGAAAGCATATCTGCAATTTTTATGCGGTAATAGTCAGCAACTGTTTTTTGAATATTATCAATGGAAATCTGTCTGCTTTGAGCGACCAGAATATCCTTGAGTGCCTCTTTTGCCGCTTCAACAGAAATGCTGCGTTTGTGAAATTTGGTATAAGCCTCCACGCGTTTAAGCGCACCTTCAAGTTCTCTGACGTTTGAATTGACATGTTTGGCAATAAAAAAAGCAACAGCATCGCTAAGCGCATAGCCGCTTAAAGTCGCTTTTTTAAGCAGAATAGCAACACGCATTTCCAGTTCAGGCGGTTCTATGCCGATGGTCAATCCCCAGCCGAAACGTGAAATCAGACGACTTTCCAGCCCAGTTAATTCTTTGGGGAAAGTATCGCTGGTAAGGATTACCTGCTTGTGTGAATCAACCAGGGTGTTGAAGGCATAAAAAAACTCTTCCTGAGTTTTTGCCTTACCGGCGAAAAATTGAATGTCATCAATCAGCAGCACGTCCAGAGAGTGATAATACTGTTTGAATTCCTCGAATTTATTGGTTTGGTAGGCTCGTACAACGTCGGCCACATAGCGTTCGGCGTGCATGTAGCAAACTTTTGCCTGTGGGTTATTGACCCTGATCTGGTTGCCTATAGCTTGAGCCAAATGTGTTTTACCTAGTCCAACGCCACCATAAATGAACAGCGGATTATAAGAAACTCCAGGTAATTCAGCTACTTGGGTAGCGGCTGCAAAGGCCAGTTGATTCGCTTTACCGATGACGAAATTTTCAAAAGTTAAACTTTGATTGAGTTTTCCGTAGCCCCTGAACGAGGTTTCTATTTTCGGTTTATTGTCTGCCGGCAATTTCTTTTTTTCTACCGCAGGCGGTGGAAGCGGAGCGTTTTTGGCCGTTGATTCTTCAATACGAAAATCGAATGGTGGTACTTCCGGGTAAGTCAGTTGCGCCAGACGTTTAATTTCGGGGAAGAAACGATCTTGAACAATTTTCAGTGTGAAAGTATTGGGTGCGGTTAAAACCAGACAGC
>Ga0210030_1002641_pt1 | contig 12200 bp, 10 predicted proteins | sample CryGeymeta201523_FD_183986 | JGI IMG/M metagenome (GOLD analysis project Ga0210030, IMG submission 183986) | Groundwater microbial communities from Crystal Geyser aquifers in Utah, USA - Crystal Geyser metaG 2015-23 (SPAdes) (version 2) | ecosystem: Environmental > Aquatic > Deep subsurface >...
GGGCGGCCTGCTGGCGTTTGTCCAGCCACTGCGGGGCCAGTTTTTGCTGTTCCACATCTTTGATGCCGTTAGCGGGATTGTAGTCCATCAGGCCGTTTGCGCGTGCCCAGGCGATCCAGGCGCGGATGGCGGCCAAGTGGCGGTTGACGGTTGCGGGGCTGGCCTTTTTATTGGTCATCAGGAATTGCTTGTATTCCCGAATATCGGTTGGGGTGACAGCGTTGGGTACGGGGATTGCGCCAAAGTGGTTGCGTTCTTGGCAACCATTGGACTGCTCGAAATCATCTGCGCGCACCAGTGGTGGAAAAACACGGGGCGAAGCGGCCTTCGCAGACGGCCGCCCTCATCTGAACGGGCGATCGGATAATGCTTTTCTATTCCAACCACCGCGTGATTGTCTCCTCAGGTTTCCATAGATGTTTGGGGATACATAAAACGTAACTGTTCACCTGGTATTTACTCTGCGGGAATGCCCTGGAGAACCGCGCCGCTATGGAAGTGTTCGTGAGCCTGCCGCGAACGGTGGCTGTGGTGATAGAGGCGTGGAAAGCGTTTGGGAGGTTGCCGGTGGTCGAGTGAGGGAGGGTGAGGGGGATTAGAGCACCTAGCGTATCTTGAACTACGATAGTTACCAATAAAGTAATTATCGAAGTATAATATACACAAGATGGCTTGTCGTGTGATTCTCGCCATCGCCCATTCCCCTGCGAAAAGGCGGAGACAATGACCCAAACAGATCTCGGTTATGCTCAATCAGAAGGGATGAAGCTGCTGGAATCCGCGGTTCAGGAGCTCGGGCCAGTCTTCACCCTTGAGAGACTCAAGCTCATCACAGAACAGCAGGGTTTATCCACGAGGCATCTGCGCAAACTGATCAGCATGTTGGCTGCCTCAGGCTGGCTTGAAATTCTCAAGCGCGGCACGTATGCTGTGACACGAAGCCCTCTGTTCGCAGATGAAATTCACCCCTTTGCCATTGCAACGGCATTGGTCCAGCCGGCCGCTGTTAGCCACTGGTCGGCGCTGGCGCAGCATGGCTTTACCACACAGATGCCCATCATGGTACAGGCCTCTACGCCGCGTAAGGTGGTCACGCCGGAAATGCGCAAGGGACAGTCCCATCGGCCACGCGGACGAGCCGTTTGGCAGGCATTGGGCATGGAGATCGAATTCATCCACGTCCAGCAAAGGCAATTCTTCGGACATCAAACTTCCTGGATCAATCGCTGGCAGCAAGTGGCGATCACTGACCCGGAACGGACAGTCCTCGACTTGATTGCCCGCCCGGATGTGTTTGGGGGGGTGCGCGCTGCAATTGACATTTTCGAGAGCGCGCTGCCACGGATCGAAGTGACTCGCCTGGTAAGATATGCTTTGGAGTACAGCGTAGGAGCGGTCATCAAGCGCCTGGGATGGCTGCTGGATCAATCAGGCATCCCTGCGAGCGAGACGGAACCGCTTCAGGCTTATCCGGTGACCACTTATTACCGCCTCGATCCGCAATCTGCCCCCAACGCGCAGTACAATGCCCGCTGGCGAATCATCGAAAATCTACGGACCTCCCTGCATGCCTGACATCACCCATCTTTTGAAGACCCACGCCAGAGAAAGAGGCGTCCGTCTTGACATCATCGAAAAGGATTATGCCCTGAGTTATTTGCTGGCCGCCATCGCCGAGATGCCTGGCCTGGGAGATGAGATTGCGCTCAAGGGCGGCACGGCGCTGCGAAAACTCTACTACCCTGGTCATCGCTTTTCGGAAGACTTGGATTACTCTACGTTGATCCCTGGCCCGATTCTTAATATTGAGCAGAAGGTGGCTGAGGCCATCCAAGGGATGCGTGAAATGCTCTACCAGCGCGGTCCGTTCCAGGTCGAGTTCGAGCCGTTGTCCCTGCGGGAGCCACATCCCGGCGGACAGGTGGCCTATCTTGTCCGCTTGCAGTTCCCGGCGCAGCGCCAGCCGTTGTGCCGTCTCAAAGTGGAAATCGCGGTAGACGAGCCGGTGCTGCTGCCGGCCATTGCACGGCCCATCCTGCACGATTTTGACGAACCGATGCAAGCCCGTGTACCTGCCTATGCCCTGGCTGAGATTGTAGCCGAGAAGTTACGCGCCCTGCTCCAGAGCCGGGAGCACCTCACCAGGCGGGGTTGGGGCGCCAGCCGGGTCTGCCGGGATTACTATGATCTGTGGCAGATATTACGGCGGGAGGGCCGGCTGGATGGTTCAATCCCCGATCTCGTCCAACGCAAGTGTGCGGCGCGCCATGTGGCCTTCGAAGCGCCGGAGAGCCTGGTAAACGAGGATTTGTTCAATGTGGCGTGCGCGGAATGGGAAGCGCAGCTCCAGCCTTTCGTCCCGAATGCTCCTCCAGCCGAGCAGGTCCTGGCGGAAGCCCGTCCCTTGGTCCTCGCTCTATGGGAGTAAATGTCGCGGATGATGGACACTTACCTGGTATTTGCTCTGCGGGGATGCCATGGACGACCCTTGCCGCCGCGCAGGTGTTCATAAACCTGTCGTGAACAGTGGCTGTGGTGATAGAGGAGTGGAAAGTGTTTGGGAGGTTGCCGCTGGTCGAGTGAGGGAGGGGGCACTTTTAGAGGTCCGGCAGGGAATGCTGTAAACGAACGTGGCGTCTGGCTAACGAATGGGGGTATTCAGTTGTGACCGGGTGACCGATGTTGTTACTTTAGTTTCCAAAGTTCGAGAAATTAGATGATCAATTCAGGTAGTTTTGGCCGCTGATATATCCAGGCGTCTTTTGATGATGTACACAGTACAAGTTCGCCTTGCTTTAAACTGTTCTCAGCTATAAGAGTCAATTGAGCACCACATCTTGGGCAATATGGTTCGTCTTCATTAGTAGCCAGAATCAGCGCTGGTTTTCGTTGGTATTCCTCGTATTCTTTCGTCAAGCCTTGCTGATGAATTTGTTCAATCAGCTCTTGGGCTTCGGGCGAATCGCCTTTACCAGCTTTTTCGAGCGTTTGTAAATGGATCAAGGCAGCGTACTTCTCATCCATTGGCGGACAGTATTGTGTTATCTTTGAAAAAATGGATTGGAGTCGTTCCATTCTGGCGTGATCAACGGTTAGGCTGGTCACATCTTCGACTGAGTCCAATCCCCAGGCTTCTAGCATGTCTTCAGCCTGGAAATCAAACACATTGTTGCCGAGCGAAGCCCTTATCCGGTTTGCCAATTCCCGAGCAACCATAAAAACGCCAACGCGATTTTTATCCCATAAGCCAGATCTCCAGTGGGGAGGCTGGCCGAATACCTCAGAGAACATGATCACGGTCATGATGGACATTTTAGATGCGCACCAGGCCTGTTGGATGCGTTCTGGGTGGAATTTCTCGCTAAGAGATTTCAAGGCCGAGGGGTCCTCAAGTCCAACGATTGTGGGCCAAACCAACGGCGCCCAGATCCACCAAAAGCATAGCACCAAGTCATCCTGCGTAAACGCCGCTTCAGCTTTACCGGCGAATTCACGCAGCACCCGGCTGATTGTGAAATGGTTTTGGAAGATGACTCCCGGCGCTTTTGATACCATAAAAGCCGGGTCTGCCAACCGGCGCCCATAGTGTTTACAGTACCCGAGCAAAAAGTTACGCAGGCGCTCCAAGACATTGATTTGCTGCGCTTCTTGTTGAGCCTGGCGCTGCTGATCAGCATCCTCGTCGCGGGTGCCGTCTTCCCCAATGGTCGCGATCGTCTGAGTAGGAGTGGTCAGGCGCAGCAGCACAAGCGAGAGCAGGTCTCTCAGGCTGAGCAGGCTGCGGTCAAAGGGTTGGTGATATTCCAAGCCCCAATGGACGGTGCGCACCAACGTTTCGTCCGTGATGAATCCTTCCGGCCCGGGCGGCGGAGGACCGTCGGGGGCATCCGGCGTTCCACTGGGATGCGTACCGCGCTTCTGCTGGCGCAAAACTTTCGGATCCCATTCTTCATCTTCGCTGCCAGGCTCTACACGTTCCCACAAGAAGTTCATCAGTTCCTGAAATAACTGCTCGGCTCCCAGGATGGTTTCCAGTTTGCCTTTGATGCGCACCTGATACGTGCGTGCACTATGCCGAGCCAAAACATCTGGCTGGTCAATCCAGCGATAGGGGGTCGCCCAATCACCCGCCACAAGCCGGGCAGCATCGGCGGATTCTAAAGGAGCAGGTAGCCGGCATTGAAAAGATATCCCATCTTGCAAACGCACAGGAAGACTCAAATTCAGGCGCAGAAAATGAAGGCTGATATCTTCGATAGGAGTGTCGAACGAGGCGGAAAGGCGGCCTTCCAGCATGTCCCCGCGGGCGCTCAAATCGCTCAGAATTAATGGCGCTACCAGGTGTGTGGCTCTATCGGACGATTCTGGCTCTGTGATCACTACATCGGCCAGGTTGAGCGGCCAGACGTTCACGGCTGAGTCATCGAACAGGTAGTCGAAGGTCTGGGGATCCGGCGACCACCGGAATGTGACCAACTCCAAATTGCCTCCATCCTGCCAGCTTTTTAGTAAGGCGGGAACCGAAAAGTTGGCGCTGCCAGCAATACACCAGGCCCCATTCTTTTCTCGGCCAATGATGGCCTTGGCGTGGACGTGCCGGGTGGCGCGCGTTTCTTCTCCCGGGCCAATCCCGGAAATCGTCAGCTTTGTTTCCCGGCTGCCCCAGCCGTGGGCGGTGCGACTGCCGTCCAGGTTGGTCAGGGCCGGGTCGAGGTAGAGCTGGATTTGATCGAGCAGGAAATCGTCCGCGAATCGCTTCAGGGCGGTGGTATCCCGGTCGAAGTAAGGTGAAATCACCTGCAAAGAATTCACCGGCAGTCCCGCAAAACCGCGTTGACTACGCCAGTCGGAAATCTGCCTCCAGAGCGAACGATCAAAGTTGTGCCAGACGCGGAAATCGGCCGGCTCGGGCGGTGGAACGCCCAACCAAGAAACGTTCTCTTGCAGTGCCTTGATTTGGCTGCGGGCGGATTGGGGAAGCTCATGGGCGCTTGCCAGCCTGTGGACTAACTGCCAGGCTTGCGTGAATGGGTAGCGGGCTTCATCGGGGTCGTCGGCCGGGTTGTATTCGAACTGTGAAAAGAGCTCCAGATTGCGGCCATAGCCGTGCAAGGTCAGATTGCCACTGCCAATCAACATGCGGCCGCGCCCAGGGCTGGCCATGAGCAGCAATTTGACGTGCTGTACTCCTCGACCGGCTCTCTCAACTGATGCACATACGTAACGCCGTCCAGCATCGGCTATGTTTTTGATACCCATTTCCAATGCACCGTTGTAGCCATCGGGATCTGCCAGGATCAACACATTGGCGCAGCCGGCCTGATCCAGAACCGGCGCAATCATTTGTTCATAGAAGACCAGATTGAGGGTGTAGGTGAGAAACACCGCTCCGGTAAAACCGCCCGACCGGAGTGCGCTGCCTTCGCTGATAATTTTGCGCAGGTCAACTGTCATGGCGAATGGCCTCCACGCTCTGCGCCAATATGCTTTCACCGTCGGCGTTCAGCGAGAACTCGCCCTGGTCGTTTTTGACCACCAGCCCCAGGTCGGTGAGGATGGTCAGCGCGTTGAACAGACGGTTGGCAGCCAGGCGGATGGGTTCCTGGTAGGCATCGGGGCTGGCGAACGGCCAGTAGAACTGTCCTTCGCGATAAGCAAACTTGAAGGTGTCGTAGCCCTGATAGCGCAGCTTTTCCAGGGCGATGAATTCGTGCTGGCCCAGGATGAATTCGCGATACAGCCGCTCCAGCCACGCCCCCAGCGTGCCTCCCGGACTGGAGAGAAATCCCTGCGTAAACCGGTAGAACGAAGCCAGCGATAGCCGTTCGCGGATTGCCATTTCTTGCCAGATGGGAGCGTTCTGCAAATGCCAATGCTGGAAGCGCAGGAAACTTTGAGCCAGAATCCGCACTCCAAAGCCGAGCAGGTTTTCAGCGTCGGTGGGGGACCTGGCCGCCTTGAGGTAGCAGGTGTATTCGTCCAGCCCGCTCCCTTGACGGCAGGCCTGGTCAAATCCGGTGTGAGCGGTTTCCCAATTGGGAGGCAGACTCACTCCGGCGCAAAGTTGATCCAGATATTCCCCCAAATTCAGGTCGAAGACTACGGCATCCAGTTTCTCCTTCACCCGGTCCATAAATTCTGGCAGGGCGATTCCGCCGGGCTGCTGACGGAGTTGTAACAAGAATGCCGCCCACAGGCATTGCAGCCCGAAAGTGTACAGGTGGCGGATTTCGACCAGCCTCCAGCGCAGCGCCCAATCCTGTAAGGCGGGGGAGGGTTGATAAGCCAGGCCGGGCGCGTACTCGCCGAGATACAGCGCCGGGCGAAGCAATTCGCGCCGGAACTGGCCGCCCGCGCCGCGCACCAGGTCCAGAACGACCGCCAATGCCAAACGTCGGCGGACGTGGGGATTGTCTGCGCCGTGTTGATCCAGGCGAAAGAATGCATGACGCAGCAGGGGAAGATCCTTGCCCTGGGCTAACGCCTCGGGGCAAAGGCAGCCCAGCGCGCCAAATTCCTGCGCATCGGCGTGACTGAGGGCTGTAAGCTGCCCTTGCTCGGCCAATTTCTGTGCATAGGTGGATTGACTGATGGATTGCTGGTAAGCCTGCGCCAGCGCTTCGCCGCGCGGGGTCAGGGGATACACCCAGGTGGGATGTTCGTTCGTCCCAACGATGCCCATCGCCTGCATGGCGGTCAGGTAATACTGACCAAAACCACCCAGCTTGTTGACAAAGTAGTCCACGTCCAGAGAGACAGGGTCGTCCGCTTTCCACCAGCGGCGCACTTTGAAATTGTTGATACCACTGCCGACCAGCCCGCCGATGATCTCACGATCTTTGTGATGGCTGAATGCCCCCAAGATCAGCGCCACCTCGTGACGTTTATAGAACGAACCACGAAAATCCTTGAGCAGCCGGCTGGAATCTGGCAAGTTGATAAAGCGATGCAGAACCCAGGCATAAAAACTATAATAGCGCGCCCGGTCGGTGGTGGTGATAATTCCGGGGATCAGCCATTGCTGATAGCCCTGGGCTGCACCTTCCACGCCAAGTTGGTCTTCGCCGGTGACGAAGGTGTCGGTGAGTTCAGCAGTCCATTGAGGCAAGGAATTCATACTCATCCCCTTACGCTCGGAATCCGTTAAAGCCACTCTAGCAAATGGAACGCATTCTCGTACTTCCGAAAACGCGGACGCGGGGTAATGCCTTTGCTGGTAACGTTACAGAAATTGATCGAATATTTCCCCTTATTCACGCCTTCTTTGTTTTGGTTAGCTTCCTGGATCAATTCCAGCGAAGGAACGACCCAATAGGTGTTGGCCTGCTCCGAGTAAAAAATGAAATAAAAGTTCTCGCGCGGCTGGCGAATTTCCATTGCGGCAAAACGCCCAGCATTCGTTGGTTCACAATCTTTGGAGCGGGCTTTGATTTGTATATCGAGATACCGCAGGTTGCCATTCCCTTTATCGAGACGGATGACACAGTCAATCTGTTGGTCATCCACAAGAGTCATATAAACATCGAAATTGCGGCGTAGAAGTTCAGCGACAGCGATATATTCCTGTCGTTTCCCAAAAGAGGCAGACGAGCGAAATTGTGTCATGAATCACTCCGTGAATTTTCCTTTGAATACTGCCACAATGCCCGGTCGAGTGTACGCATGGAAACACCTGCTTCTGTGGCCAGTTGCCGACAAGTCAGTGTGTACTCCCACCAAAAATCGAACTGGTAGACAGGCGGCGTCTCCACCCCCAGCGACCACAGAGCACGGAAATCGAGAATCGGGTAAGTGTCTGCATGCCCAAAATGGAGCAGCACCGAAGCTGTTGGCCAATTGACACCAGCCAGCAGGGTTAGCACTTCGATGCGCAGACGCTCATCCGGCGTGGACAGCGCCGTTTGCGTGACCGCCTGGATGAACCCATCCGGGTTGCTCGCTACCCTCGGCTGGCTGCGCGGAGTCTTCCAGCGGCATACATCCACAAAATCCGATTTGGTGAAATACCCCCGGGCGCGGACTTGCGGCGCGATGACCATTTCTACCTGATAATCATCTGCCGCCGGATAGAGACTTGCCCAATGATGGACTTCTTTCAGGTCAAAACGGAGAGAAAACATGGCTTGTCCTTTGAATTAGTCCCTGCCAATCATCCCAAAATGCCTCAGCGCGGACCGGATCGGCTCCACCTTCCCCGGCGGACATGGCTCGACCCGCTCCGCGCCCTGCCGGTTGGGTGCCTTGCGCATGGGCAGGCCGGACATGTGCTTGACGTGCGCTATCCAGCACGTTGCAGGGACAAAGCCATACTGCTGCTTGATCCAGGCTTGGATTTGTTTGTAGGTTGCCATAGATTATCCTTCCATCCCATCCCACGCCTCCAAAACGAGACGTCGCGTCCTGTACTCGCCATACCGCCGAATTTCTTTGTCCTTCAGCACGCGGAAGGTTTCGGCAGGGAAATCCTCGCCATGGACTTCCTTCGGGTCAAGGATGTAGCGCAGTGCGTCGCAGATATAGCCGTCTGACCAAAAATGCCAATCCACCAAGCCCGAAGGCGGTAATAGGAAGCAAGAGGACAAACCCCTAACGTAAAGTGAGTCTCAGCACCCGCAGTAAATCGAAGGTGTTGATGAACTTGACTTCTATCCGTTGGCAGATATTCGGTATCTTGATTTCACCCGCTATCAGGCTTGATTTCTTACTGGGCTGCTCCGCTTTGAGACTTTCCATTGTCACCACAACGAAGTCATGTGCCTTTGCGTAGGCAATCACCCAGGGGTCTGCGCCTTTCAGAAAGACCTGAACGTGTTGGGGTTCGTAATGGCGAACCGCCAAATCGGCAATCTCGCTATACGCTGTAACAGTGCTCTCGTCTGGGGTAACGAACAGAGACTCTTTATGGGCTTTTGCCCATTCAGCCAGTTGGTCCTTTGTATGGGCGATTTCATCGTAAATTGGCAGGGGGCTAAGGATAATTCCCTGCGCCGCCCAATCGGAAAACGCATCCCAGAAACCGGGCGCAATATCGAAGGCATAGTAGCGCCGATGGGCCTCGATGTATACATTCGCATCCAAGCAGTAAGTCATTTCCCGCTTCCAGGTTATCCAGTCAATCGCTGCTGGAGGACAGTTTCCAGAGTCTGAGGATGGATATTCAGCAAACGAGCGGCCCCCTGGTATAGAAGAGAACCTTGCCGCAAGGCAGTAATAATCTCTTGCATCAAAAGGCGTCCGTTACGGTTGCGCAGGGTGCGATAAAAATCCCCGCCGCCTCTTTCAGATTCGGGAGCAAACTCCCTGGCCTCCTGCTGTGCTTGAGCATACGCGCTTTGGACACTCTCCCAAGGGAGTAGGTTAACTTCATAGGCTCGAATGAGAATGACAAACACGCTCACGCGGAACTGCTTTGCCAGTTCCTGCGCTATTTCCAGGGTGTTCGGTTGTCTCCCCCATCGTTGCGTAAGGAGTTCGCCGGGCACGAGCAATTCGGCAGCCACCTGATTGCATAACCGTTCGATGCTCCCGGTTCCAGGAGACATCGTCGGCTCGAGCGTGGGATTAGAGATGCCGCTCGTTCCCGTCCAGAGATGCCCCAGTTCATGAGCCAGCGTGAAGATGCGCCCAGCGACAGAGTCACGCGCGTTGATGAAAACCAGCGGGGCGTATTCATCCGTCAGGGCAAAGCCGCGAAACTCTTTTACAGAGAGCGTCCGGTGGGTATCGCTCAACGCAAAACCGCTTTGTAAAACAATGATGCCCGCTTCCTCGGCGTGGCGGACGAGCAAGCGTAAATGCTCATTCCAGGATTTAGCGTCCCGCGCCGGTGGAATGGGCAAATCGAGCACCTGTCGAATATCCTGCGCAATCTTTTCGGGAGTGTCACCGGCGACAAAACGGCCGACAAACGGAAGCGGGGTGGCGCCTTCTTGAGTCCGCCATTCGCGCAGCCAGTCATGTTTACGTAGCGCATCGTTGAGCACATCTTCGAGTTCTGGGCTGAATTTGCCGCGCTCGGCCTCGGGCAGGGTGCGGAAGTCCGTCACCGGTAAAGCGGTCGTTGGCGGCGCAGAGAGGAAAAGGTACCCCAGAGAGATGCGCAACGCGCGCGCCAGCGCCTGCGTTTGTCGAAATGTAGGATGCGCGCTGCCTGCTTCCCAGGCGCGCACAACTTCCGGTTTTTGAGCAAGCCCGACTTTTTTTGCCAATTGCTCATTGCTCAATCCGGCGCGCTGTCTAGCCCATTGTAAGAGCAGAGGATTTATTTTCACGCCATCCATTGCAAATTCATCCGATATGTACCTGTGCCTTTGCAGGTATTTGAGAAACCGATTACACAATCTATAATGTAGCACAGGACGACAAGAATGTCAAAAGATTGTCCCTACTTGCGGGTGAGCCGGTCCCACATCGCCAGCACCAACCGCCTCGTGCGGAACTCGCCATACAGCCGAATCTCCTTCTCCTTCAGCACGCGAAACGTCTCGCCGGGGAAATCTTCGCCGTGGACTTCTTTGGGGTCGAGGATGTAGCGCAGTTCGTCGCGGGTGAGACCGTAGAGACGGGCGTAGTAGGCATCCAATTCGGCGCGGATTTGGGCGCGGCGCCCTGGCGGGTCATCCCAGCGGAAGGGTTCGCCGTGGTAGCCCATGTCTTCGGCGAAGGGACGCAGGTCGTGTGCGGTGTAGACTAACTCGAGCACACGCGGGGCGATGAAGTCAATATCGGCGGGGGCGTATGCGCTTGGTGGCAGGACGGGGAGTTGTTTCAAAATAGTGAATGTCAAATGTAAACCAGGTACTTTTTGTCGAGCAATATAATCAAAAATAAGACTATTAACATTTCCAAGGAAGCAAGAAATTTCTCTTGTAGTATTTTTTCCTTGAAAAATAACCAAAGGCGCAGTGTGCCCGACACCTGCGATTGGCAATATAGAAAAAATTGATGTTCTTTCAGAAATACTACTTGTGACATCTCTAAAAGCCAACAACCAATTTTTCTCCCATTCATGTAATCTCTCTCTTACAATTTCAAAATCAATCCAGTAACGCGGCAAAATACCAAATGCTGGATTTTGCTTTTGTTCATTAGTCGTTTGGGGTAAATTTCCTAAATTCAAATGTGCTTGTGTTGCACCTTCATATGTGCCATATCTATGATCGAAATGATCCATCATTTTTGCTTCGTATAAAGGCACAGATTTATCTTTTGATTGAGTCAAAAAGTCGCCACTATCATTAGCCATGTCAATCATACGTAAAAACTTTAAAGACCACGGATTAACATCAGCGGCATCATTAACCAATACAGAAGATTTTTGGTAAATTTGCTTTGTTAGGTTCGCGTCGTACACAGTTCTAAAAATAGGACAGGTTTTTGAATTTGGATTGATAAGGGAAATATCTTTCTGAGAAAATTGGAAGTGGCGTAATTTATCATTGATTTGATTAATGGATCGGCAGAAAAACACAAAATCAGCATTTACTGAACGTAAATCCGACCCTGTAATAGTCAAACAGCAAAACTTAGTTGAATGATGAATTTCCCTAAAGATAAATGATTCATTCTCAAAACCCACTACTTTTTCAAGGGTTTGGGATTGAATTACAGCATCAAAAAAGAATTTGGTTGTTTCATCTGTAACAATTCCAATCGGAACAATAATTCCTAATTTACCAACAGGCGAAATTGCATTACGAGAAAGTTCAGAAAACAATGCATAAGTGTTTACATCCCCAACTCCTGTTAATGGGAATTTTCCGCTGTTACGAATAAATTTACTGACTGATTCAGAATCATGCTTGGCTACTTCAAAAGCATTTGCTAGCACAGGATTATTATTTTGTAGTGCGTCAATCATCTTTTTGCGAACAGACTTATTTAATGCCTTCGCAATTTCGGGGTCTCGTTGAGCAAAAAATTCTTCTTCTTGCAATTTAATTCGTTCCCACGGCGGATTGCCCAATACACAATCAAAACCTGGGTTCTCGCCAGAGAAGACTTTCGGGAAAGCCAGTTCCCAGTGGAGGAAGTTCAGGCGTTCTGAAATTTCCTTCACGCGTTCCACCAGCCGCGAGTCCAACTCGCCGCCGTTGCGCAGTTGGATGAGTTCCTGCTGGGTCGGCGCGAGCATGGTCTCACCGTCAGCCTTGGGGATGTTCCAGAAAAACGAAGCAGTCCACAGGTCAAGTTCGAAACGG
>Ga0210030_1002656_pt1 | contig 12177 bp, 13 predicted proteins | sample CryGeymeta201523_FD_183986 | JGI IMG/M metagenome (GOLD analysis project Ga0210030, IMG submission 183986) | Groundwater microbial communities from Crystal Geyser aquifers in Utah, USA - Crystal Geyser metaG 2015-23 (SPAdes) (version 2) | ecosystem: Environmental > Aquatic > Deep subsurface >...
ACCGAACCCGTCCAACTTCCCAACCCCCTAACTGGAAAAACCACTTTTGATGAAAAGACGGAGGGTATTCCAACCCTCCTCGGCCGTGTTATTAATGCCATCCTTGGCATTGTCGGCTCACTGGCTTTAGTAATGTTTATTTACGGCGGCATTATTTGGATGACTTCTTCTGGCAACGCCGAACAGGTTACTAAAGGCAAAAATATTGTTATTTGGGCAACCATTGGCCTGGTTGTTATTTTCTCCGCCTACGCTTTGGTAAATTTTGTCTTAACCAAAGCGCTGGGAGTCACATAATCTCGCAATTCGTTTATTCAAACTGTCTAAAATATAGTATAATGCATAATAGTCTTGACTTTTTTGCATTGTAATGTATAATAGTAGTATATGTACCGAAGACAGATTGAACAAATAGACAAAGATCTTAACAAAAAGATGGTTTTTATTGCCGGACCCAGGCAGGTCGGCAAAACCTGGCTGGCAAAAGAACTCGGCAAAAATTTTAACCAAGCCGCTTATCTTAATTATGACAGCGCGGAAGACAGGCAAATTATCAAAAAAGAATCATGGCCGCAAAAAACCGACCTCTTGATTTTAGATGAACTGCATAAAATGAAAGGCTGGAAAAATTACCTCAAAGGCATCTATGACACCAAACAACCGCGGCTAAAAATTTTGGTTACCGGCAGCGCTAGGCTTGACACTTTTCGCCAATCCGGAGATTCGTTAGCTGGCAGATTTTTTATGCATCGGCTGCTGCCTTTTTCTTTGTCGGAAATAAAAGACGCTCCGCAAACGAATTTTGACATTGATCGATTTATGGAGAGAGGCGGTTTTCCCGAACCGTTTTTAGCCGAGACTAAAGAAGACGCCGCTAGGTGGAGAAGCCAATATTTTGACGGCCTGATCAGGACTGACATTCTTGATTTTGAGTCAGTTCATAATTTTCGGGCGATACAAATGGTTTTAGATCTATTAAGGCGGAAAGTCGGCTCCCCGATTTCTTATTCTTCAATCGCCGAGGACGTCCAGATTTCTTCGGCAACCGTGAAAAAATACATTGAAATTTTTGAAAGCTTATACATCGTTTTTCGGGTTTCTCCTTATTCAAAAAATATAGCCAGATCAATTTTAAAAGAACCGAAAATTTATTTTTTTGATACCGGCTTGGTTATAGGCGATGCGGGAATAAGATTTGAAAATTTTATGGCCTTGAGCCTCTTAAAGCATGCTTTTGGCAAAGCCGATTATAGCGGAAATGATTTTGCCGTCCAGTATCTGCGCGCCAAAGACGGCAAAGAAGTTGATTTTGCAACGGTGGAGGACGGAAAAATATCATGGCTGGTTGAAGTTAAATTAACGGATGGAACGCTTAGCAAAAATCTTAAATATTTTTCGGATAAATATAACCTTAAAGGCTTACAAGTAGTGAAAGAGTTAAAAAGGGAAAAATCAATTGGCAACATTGAGATTGTTTCAGCCGACAGTTATCTAAAAAATTTGTTTTTATAGATTTTAAAGATATAAACAAAAACTTCCTGATGGAAGTTTTTTGTTATTTAATCTTGTTTATTATACTCCAAACCATTCCGCCTATATCATCTGCTAATTTTAATAATAAATTATAATCATCTTGATCCAGATAATTTTCCGTAAAAGCGAAGTAAATTAAATATTTTGTTTCTTTTAGTGAACCGTATGATATTTCTAAAAAATTTTTATATACTTTGCAATTATCGCTTTTTCTTCTAGCAAAACCTTCTATATAATTTAAAATTATTGATAATACGGCTCTTCTTAATTGAGATGTAAGCCCATACAATTCATCTCTGGGAAATTTTTTGCTTATCTTGTAAAAACTGTTTTAGGCACACACTTTTGGCGGTTTTAATTAGTTGATAAAACCTCATTTGGCGTCCTGCCATTTAAGGCGCAATGTTCCAAATTATTGTATTGACCATTCCATTGTTTAATCGCTCGTTTTAATCCTAATATAGTTTTAAATTTACGTCTATCGTAAAACATTTCCTGATCGGTTCTATGACTACGTTCTACTTTACCATTCTGCGCCGGCTTGCCCGGGTCGATCAAATAATGCAGAATATTATTTTTCATACAGAATAGGTCAAACGGATGCAGCCTGGGATTTAATGGATCAGCTGATTTTTGGTAGCCGGTATATCTGTTTGTGAAACTGCTTCCATTATCTGTTTTAACTGCTCTAATTCGAAATGGCGCAATCTCTGTTAATCTATCCAGGAAAGCAATGGCGGAGCCGTTGCCAAAATCATCATAGATTTCCAGATATCTCCAGCGACTGGCGCAATCTATAGCTGTAAACTGATAATATTGTTTGTCGCTAATTAAATCGGGCACATATTTAATGTCTATTTCCACTAAATCGCCCTTGGCTAACGGCACTTTGATATATTTGTATTTCAATTTCCTAATTCGGTATTTTCTGGTCAGCCCTTCTGCCTTAACCACCTTGCCTACAAATCGGTCACTTACTTTGATATTTTCTTTTTTTAGCTTATAGTTTAGTTTTTTGGCGCACAATCTCATTTCTTTCCGCAATTCTATTATCCTTTCTTTTATCCTAATCGGAATTTCGCCCGGTTGGCTCTTCGGACGAGTTGACCGTGGCATTAAACCTTCTTCGCCGTATTTTTTATATAATCCAACCCACCTTTCCAGGGTCCTCTTGCCGCCTGGGAACACCTTGGCCGCGTCAACCAATTTTATTTGCTTGTTTGTTATGGGCAATACCCATCTTAAACGCTCTTCTAAAGCGTTATTTGGCAATTTTGTACACATATCTACCGATTTTCTCATAGTCTTGGGAAAACCGCCATATGTGTGTGCACATTACCTTAATCTCTTGACAAGCCAGCTCGTTGTGTTATACTAATAATGTCGAATACGGATTCTGTTGAACTCCCGAAGTCCGAGACCCTAACGGGGATCGGGCTTTTTGTTTTGTAAAATCTATGATAAAATTTTTATGTGGAGTTTAAGGGGCTACCTCACGGTGAGGAATCCGTATTCGACATTCGGATAGAGGGGTTCAATACCCCTTAGCTCCACTTCAGAAACCATCTCAAAAACGAGGTGGTTTTTGATTTGTTATATTTAAAAATAAAAAAGCATTAAAATTTGCGTGAGCAGGCGTTAAGAATAAAATTATTTTGATTTCTCAATTATTTTATAAAGATGTATATATGAGCCGATCATAATAATTGCCCTTAATAATATGCTTACATTCATTCCCCATAATAAATCGCTTAAATTCGCTAACACAAAAATAATAAGCCAACCCAAACCTATTAAGATTTTATTATAAAACGCGAAACCTGCTCCCACTATTATGAAGTTTAGAATATAGGCAATTATTTTTTTAGTTTTTGGTTGCATATAAAATAATTTTATTTAGCTCGCGAATCAGATATGCCGTGTTAGGCGATGTAATAAAAAATTATTATTGATTAAAAATTTCTTCTAAAGTTTTGCGTGATGGTGATAATCTATCTTCTCTGTGCTGTTCTATGTTTATTCTATGATTTTCTATGTTTATGCTCCATAAATAGCTAAGGGCAATAATTAAAGCAGAAATTCCCAGTATTAGTTTAAACCAATTTTCTATAATGAATTTTTTCATAAAGATGCATAGTAATTTTTTATTATTTCGGCATAGCGTATCGCTATATCCGAAGTTCTGCGAAGCAAAGCGTAGCAGAATTTAGGTGAAGGCTTCCGTGAAACCGCAGCCGGATATAGCGTGTTAGCTGATGTATATGTTTTTCTTTGATTTGCGACAGCAAGTCACTCTTAAAAATGAATTCAATTTTGTTTTTTTGTTTTGGGCTTCGGGCAGAGGGGTTAGGGGTGAATGCCCGAAACTCCTTGTTAAGAATTGGCAATATAAGAAGTAGATTTGCCTTTGCCGATAGCTTTGATTATTTTTATTTTTTTCAATTTTTGCAGATGCAATTGTGCCGTCCTTTTAGGTATAGACAAAATATCTTCAACGTCTTTTGTATTGATTCGGTTGACCTGATCTAAAAAATCAATAATTTTAAGCTGTTCGGGGGTTAGATAAATTTGCGATTTGATTTTTCCGTTAACGTTGCGAGTGGCTAGTGGCAATATTTTATTTTTTACTTCGTCAATTTCATTTTTAAATCCTTTTACAAAATATTCCAGCCACGAAGTAATATCCGTGCGCCGTTCATCATAAGTTTTTCCTACATTTATAGCTTTGTAATATGCCTGCCTGTTGGTATTATAATAATCTTCCAAAGCGAATAAACGGCGGAAGTCATAGTCTCGCTGGTAAAGCATTAAAGTAGCCAAAGCGCGCGCTGTGCGGCCATTGCCGTCATTAAACGGGTGGATAGCCGCAATTTCCAAATGGGCGATTCCAGCTACAATCACCGGGTTTATATCCATATCTTCGCTATCTTTAAGCCAAGTAATAAAATCAGCCATGAGTTTCGGCGCTTGTTTGGCTTCCGGCCCGGTGTACAGGGTTTCTTGTGGCACACCAAATTGTCGGCGCACCACATAAATCGGTCCGGGTCTGTAATGGCCGGAAAATTGCGGAGACAAAGTTTTGTCGGTTACTAATTTATGAATTTTTAAAATTACTTTTTCGGTTATCGGTTTTTTATCGGCTACAACTTTTTCAATATATTTTAAAGCATTTAAATAATTTTTGACTTCATAAATATCCCGATTTGGCGCGTCTATTTTTTTCTTGGCGTATAAGGCTTCAACCTGCCCCATATTTAAACGGTTACCCTCTATTTCGGTGGAATGATGAGTCATACGGATTACCGCCTGGCGGCGCAAGCGCAATTCTTGCTGGGGAAGTATTTTTGCACGGTCAATTATGCCCTTAGCTTCGGCGATAGCCGTCAGGTCGGACAAAATTCTATTATTTAGCTTATATTTTGGGTTATACATAGTTTTTAGCTTATATATGTATCATATCATAAAATATCGGTTCGCGCAACATTCGCGCAACATTCGCGCAAGGAATTAAAGAAGGGCGGCTAATTTTGCCGTAAAAAATATTAAGTATTTAGGCGCTGTTTTAACCGAGGTTTGCTTTTCTACTATTTTTATTTTTTTTGAATCTGGAGATTCTTTACGACTATCGTCACAACTTTCATGGAGTATCATCCGACTTTATTTTAAACAAGACCGATAGAGTTTTAGATGATCCAAAACCAAACGCGGGAATAAAAAATTCTCCAAAACGGTTTTTTTCGCCGAATTTCCTAGTCGCTTTCTTTCCGTCGGGCGGGATAAAAGAAAGATTATTTTTTGAGCCATTTCTTCGGGGGACTTCACGATAAAGCCGTTTTTGCCGTTTCTAATCTGTTTTCTAATTCCTGAAGCCGGGCCGCCGATCACCGCTTGACGTTTCCACATTGCCTCCGTCACCACCAGGCCAAATCCTTCTTTGGTTGAATTTTGAACGACGATATCAGCCGCATTTTGCGCCATAACGGTAAATTCCAGAACGTCTTTCCCTTTCGGATCAAAAAATAAAAAAATATCGCGGGATTTGCTGGCAACGGCCGCGATATCTTTATAAACCACACGCGCCGTCGGATTATCCTTGGCGGTATTGAAGCCGACCAAGACCAGTTGCGCGTTCGGGTATGTATTTTGAACTATTCGGAAAGATTGGATAATCCCCGCTGGGTTTTTCCAGATGTCAAAACGCGATATCTGCGCAATAAGAGGACAACGCGTCGGGATACCGCCGTGTTTTTTAAGATACAGGCGAGCTTCTTTTTGAGGGACAATTTTTTGTTTAGGAGACAGCGGGTCAATCGCTGGCGTGAAAATTTTTACTTTACGGCCGGGCAGACTGCCGTTGACAAAATCACGATTGCTGAAAACGATCCGATGATATAATTTAATGACGGGGACGAGCTTCTTCCAGACCGGTTTAAAAACCGAGGAGGTGTCAATGTGGCTAAAATATATTTTATGTTTATTAAGATGCGCGTAATGTCCTGCCAAGAGAATTTGCGGATCGTTTACTGCCAAGACATCACAGTCAATTTTATCCAGCTCGGCGGCGATGCGCCGGCTGACCTGCTTATAATCTGCCCACTCCCGATTGTTAATTTTTACTGGCGCGCCCTGCAGGGCATTATGAATTTTATTGGTTATTTTGAAAAATTTTTCGCCGACATCAGGATTGATAGAGTACCAGTCACTTTCAACGCCCAAAGAACGCAAGTACGGGATGAGACTTGCAAGTATTTCCGCTACACCGCCGCCGTCCGCTACGGCATTGATATGCGCCACTCGTTTGCCTCGAAGACCAGAGGCCTGCTTCAATAATTCTTTCTTTTGACGCGCCGGCATGAATCGTAAAAAGTCCGCCCGGCGTACTTGTTTTGAGAGAATAACTTTCTTAAGATATATTCGGGGCATATCTATTATGATTTATTCGCGGAATGAATAACCCGCTGCGGGAACGGAATTTCTATGCCCTCTCGGTCAAAGGCAATTTTGAGTCGTTTAAGAAATACCAATATTCAGATTAACTCTTGCAAATTGTTTTGAAAGATTCGATACCATTTTAATCTCTCCGTGAGGAACATGATGCACAATGCCGTCAGATGTATTATCTTTTACTCCGTTTTCTAAATTCCTTACAATTTTAATTACCACTCCTCGCACCTCCACTTCTTTGCGAAAAATCGGCAGCATGGTTTGATTAGCCGGCTGTAACCTAATACGGCCTCTTTCTTTATAGAGTTTTTTAAGGGTGGCCTCGTTATCATCAATTATGGCAACAACCGTCTGCCCATTGTCGGCGGACGCTTGTTTTCGGATAATTACAATATCCCCGTCAAAGATTCCTTCATTAATCATACTATCTCCTTGAACGCGTAAAGCATAATGCTCACCGAATTTACCAAGTTCATTTTTCGGCACAGCAATCATTTCGCTTTGGACCTCAATCGCTTCGATAGGTTGGCCGGCGGCAATAGTGCCAACGATAGGAATTTGGATAAAGTCGTTAATGGTTTTTTTAATTTCAATCCCCCTTGAAGAATTGTCATTTTTAAATAAGTAGCCCTTACCTATTAACGCCTCAACGTGTTGATGCACCGTAGACAGCGCGGAAAGCCTAAAACGTCTCTTTATTTCATCTAAAGTAGGGGAGATTCCCCGTTTTTTAATGTAGCCGGAGATAAAGTCTAAAATTTGTTTTTGTCTTTTTGTAAGAGTTGGCATAGTATTGACATTATTTATCCACATGTTATATTTATAGTATATACCGAAAATTTACCGAAGTAAAAAATTAATAAAATTTACTTAATTTTTAATTTTGACCCTAACCCTATGCCAATCAAAAAAATCTTAAAAATCGCGGGAATTGTTTTAGTGGCTTTTATTATTTTATATTTCGGCCTGATGATTGTTTCAAGCAGTTTAGGTATAGGTGGTAACACTGTGTCTGATGAGTCGGGCGCCGGTGCTGTCGGCACGTTTCAAGCCGTGGCGCCGTCAATGAAATCAAGCTTCGTGTCTACCGGTGAAATCGCCAGGGATTCAAATGCGGCCGCTACCGCCGTCACCGCGGTTGATAAAAAAATCATTAAAACCGGAAGTTTAAGTTTAAAAGTGGAACAGGCGGAAACCGCGGCTGAAGCTATCGCTAATATCGCTAAAGTAAATAAAGGCGAAGTGGCTAGTTCTAATTTTTATGAATCAACTCGGGGCGTAAAATCCGGCGCTATAACCATCCGCGTGCCTTATAATAATTTTGACGCGGCGTTTTCTGAAATTAAAAAAGTCGCGACCCAGGTTGTGTCCGAGGCTTCCAACGCCCAGGACATTACCGCGGAGTATATTGACCTGGAAGCGCGGCTTAAAAATACGCAAGCCGAGGAAAGCTCCTTCGTCGCTTTACTTAACCGTTCGGGAAAAATTGAAGAAATTTTAGCCGTAACCAGCGAAGTGGCCAGAGTGCGCGGCGAGATTGAACAGCTCCAGGGGCAAATTCGTTATTTAAATTCGCAAACCGATATGTCAACCATTACGGCCAATCTAACCGAAGACGTGGAGATTGCTACAGCCTCGCAAGATTGGCGGCCCTGGCAAGTCATAAAAATTTCAGTCAAGCGGCTTATCGCCAGCGGCCAGAATTTCATTGACGGCCTGATTGCCTTTCTGATCGTGGTTCTGCCCGCACTGATAATTTATGGTTTAATAATCTGGCTGATATATTATGTGGGTAGAAAAATTTATGGGAGGTTTATTAATAAGCAATAATTAATAATTAAGGAAGTGGATTGCCGTGGCTACGCCAGATCTCGCATAGCGATGATGAGGTCAAGCCCGCAATGACAAGGAAAAAAATTTATGAAAGGTTTTAATGCCAACATTGAAAAAGACACTTTGGAAAACAATAATTTCCGTAAAGTGCTGTACACGGGCAAGCACAGCCAATTGGTGCTGATGTCGCTAAAGCCCCAGGAAAAAATCGGTATGGAAGTGCACGCCGATAACGACCAATTTTTCCGTTTTGAAACCGGACAGGGTAAATGCGTTATTGACGGCAATGAATATGACGTCGGCGACGGCTCGGCTATCGTGGTGCCGGCCGGCGCCCAGCATAATGTCATTAATTTGTCCTCAAGCGAGGATTTAAAGCTTTACACCATTTATTCGCCGGCGCATCATAAAGACGGCGTCGTCCGCGCCACTAAAGCTGAAGCCCAGGCCAATGAAGCCGAATTTGACGGTATGGCCACGGAATAATTCAGGCCTAGCGCCAGGAACTAAAAAACAGCCTCAAGATTGGGGCTGTTTTTTGCGTGGCCGTAATTTTTGGCCAAAACGCCATTTTTCTTAAGTTGGCTTTGTGATATAATAGAGGCAGCCAGTTTTACATATTTATGAAAATTTATAAAAAATTAGCTATTTATTTAGTTTTGGCTGTGGCTTTCGCCTTCCGGCGGCGCCGGCGGCAATTACAGCATTTTTTCCAACTCTAACACCAACGCGGTGAGCGCCAACATTTCCGGCAGCGCTCTGGACCGGCAACCTGGGCCCGCTCACCATGGCGGCTTTGAACAAGTAGCCGTTTTCCGGCAAATGATTTAAGCGATTTAAGAAAATCTCTCTTGGTCGGGAGATTTTCTTAAAAATTATATGAAGCTATGCCTTAATTATAAAAAAATTGATGAGCAAACGCTAAAATGCCGAACCTGCTCTCACTTTTGCCTGATTAAAGATGGCCGGGTTGGCGTTTGCGGCGTTAGGCAAAATTTAGGCGGCAAACTTTACCTGTTAGTTTACGGCCGAGCCGCGGCGGTTAATCTTGACCCGATTGAGAAAAAGCCGCTGTTTCATTTTTTGCCCGGCTCAAGCGCTTTTTCTTTCGGCACTTTGGGCTGTAATTTTTTTTGCGCCAACTGCCAGAACCATGATATCGCGCAGATGTCCGGCCTGAAGGGCCAAGTGGAAAAATATCATAAGATTAACTGGGGCAATGATTTTTCGCCGGCGGAACTTGTCAGCCGGGCGTTAGCCAGCGGCTGCCGGAGCCTGGCTTATACTTATAATGAACCCACGATTTTTTTGGAATACGCCCTGGACACCATGAAGCTGGCCAAAGCCAAGGGGCTAAAAAATATCTGGGTGTCTAACGGCTTTATGTCCGAGCCGGCCCTGGACGCGATTTTGCCTTTCCTTGACGGGATTAATATTGACATCAAATCTTTTTCCGGCGAGTTTTATAAATCAAACTGCGGCGCCGCGCTTGAGCCGGTTTTAAAAAATTGCCGGCGTTTGGTTAAGGCCGGCGTTTGGCTGGAAATAACCACTTTGGTCATGCCGACGCTGGCGGACGACGAAATCATGTTAAAGCAAATTGCCGAGTTTATTAAAAAAGACCTGGGCGATTTCGTGCCTTGGCACGTGAGCGCTTTTTCCGCCGCGATTTCCTGGAAGCTAAAGCAGCTGCCCGACACTTCTCCCCGGGCCATCGAAAAAGCTTATGCCATCGGTAAGCAAGCCGGGCTTAAATATGTTTATGCCGGCAATGTTTGGTCCAGCGGCCGGGAAGACACCGTTTGCCCCAATTGCGGCCAGCTAGTGATTAAGCGGTCTGGTTATGAAGTCGCCAGCTTTGACCAGGCCGACCGGTGTAAAAACTGCGGGGAAAAAATCGCCGGCGTTTTTAAATAATGCGAATTTTGCTGGCGATTGATAAAAATGCTATAATTAAATAATGAAAATATATTTGCTAACCAATCAAGCTGGGCGAGCGACCGACATTAGAAAGTGGTTTGAGAAAAAAAATTTGCGTCAGGCGGCCGAGCTCGCCGTTCGTCCGGCGCAAGCCGATTTATTTATCGTGGCCGGCGGCGACGGCGCCTTGCTTCACGCCATTCGCCTTTTAAGAAAGTATCATAAACCATTTTTCGGCATCAATCGCGGCACCAGCGGCTTTTTGCTAAATCAAATTGGTTCGGCCGAAGAGCTGGCTCGTGTTTTGAAAAAATTTTCTTCCTGCAAATTAATAAAGCTACGCCTGCTCAAAGGAAGGTTTTTTAGCGGCCGGAGCCGGCGGCCGGCCAGTTTTTACGCTTTTAACGATTTTTACGTTAAAGCCTCGCGCGGCAACGAACGCGTCGTCGGCGCCATCCGCGGCGCCAAGTCTTTTTCTAAACATATTTTTGACGGCGACGGCATCATCATCGCCACGCCCCAGGGTTCCACGGCCTATAATTACTCGGCCGGCGGCGCCATTCTGTCGCTCGGCGCCAAACAACTGGCCATCAAATCAATTTGCGCCCGAACGGCTTTGCGCGCGGTTGTGCCGGAGCAGAAAATTTCCGTGGAAATCGCGCGCGGCCGAGCCACGGCCTACGCCGACCACAGCCGGATTTTAAGCCAGGTAAAAAAGTTTGTCGTCTCGCCCAGCGCCAAATTCGCGACTTTAGCCTTTAAGCCGGGTTATGATTTTGAATTTAAGCGCCGGCAGGTTTGATTTTTTAAATCAATTTAAGATAAATTTATGCAAGATTTATTTAAACGAATCAACCGAAAAATCAACGGCACCGTCGTCAATTTCATTGTGACGGGCGTGATTTTGCTTATCGCCGCGATTTTAATCGTCTGGACCGATTTCTTTTTGAGGCTGGTGATCGGCCTACTGGTGGTGACGGTGGCTTATCTGTTTTTCTATCTGGCCTACAAGACTTGGTGGCTGAAAAAGGAGATTGAGAAATTTCTCAAGTTTTAATAGTACAAAAAGTTGATTTTTTAGCGATAAATGTTAAGATAAGATTATGTTTTAGCGGCAATCTTTATGCCCATCAATCCCACCATTACCAAAAAGGAAGAGGTGATTTTTACGCCCAACGAGAGCACTAAAAGATTATTTCAGGTGATTTATCGAAAAAAAAATGAAATTCAGGCCGACGACAGCGAGGAAGCGAAAATAAAAGTTTCCGAGCTGATTTCCCGGCTGGCTTTTTATTACGAAAAAATCAGAAACTCGGTTGATTACAAAGAGGAATATTTACTCAGAAAGAACGCGATTTTAAGGATTTTAAAGCGGCAGGTGATAATTGAAGGGCCGCTTAAAATTCCCAACGCCGAGGCGATCGCCCATAATCTTTTGGTGGAGCTGATCCGGGCCGGTTATCTGCCGAATAATAAATTGCCGGAAACCAAAATCGGCGAAATCGCCCGAGTGGTGGATAAATATCTTAAATTAAGGTTTTACGCTTTACCTAAACTCGCCGCTGACCAGCAAAAAAATGAATACGGCAAATGGATTTTAGCCATGGCCGCGGCCGAAGTTGAGGAAAACCTGAACACCGACGCGGTCGCCCAGGCGGCCGTCGGCAATATGTACGAGCTGTTATCCAAAGAGATCGTTTTGCCCGGCGATTCGGCTTACCAAAAAGACCGAGAAATTCAGATCTATGTCAGCATCCATCGGATTTTCATGAAATTTGACCGCGACATGCTGGATTTTTTACTGCTTAAATATTACAGCGCCAATTGGGCGCGCGCCGCCGAGGAAGAAATAAAATATCTGGCCAACCACCTGGAGGCTATGAAAGAAGCCATTACCGGGCAGATGAACCATCCGTTGGCCGCGCAGCTGAATAAAATCGTCAACCG
>Ga0210030_1002673_pt1 | contig 12130 bp, 8 predicted proteins | sample CryGeymeta201523_FD_183986 | JGI IMG/M metagenome (GOLD analysis project Ga0210030, IMG submission 183986) | Groundwater microbial communities from Crystal Geyser aquifers in Utah, USA - Crystal Geyser metaG 2015-23 (SPAdes) (version 2) | ecosystem: Environmental > Aquatic > Deep subsurface >...
CGTGAAAGAAGTTTTCCAGATCATATTGAAAAATCCAGCGGGCACCGCAATGCACGGAAGCGCATTTTCGAATGCCGCCGTCTGCATGAAAAGCATATGAGGCTGAGTGTGGCTTCAGCTTCTGCAGCAATTCCAGATTGATGAATTGCTGAACTTTGAAGAGATCACCTGTGACAGCGTGTATATGTCGCCTGCCACCCGACCTCTTCTTCACTGCGAACATGCGATAGTTGGCCGATTCTCGACGCCGCTCTACTGTGGCTCGCAAAACGCCATATTCAACAGCAGTGATTTTTGCGAGGTGCCGCAAAGTGAAAATCACAGGAAGGTTTGCCCGAGTCAGTCGTTGAGCATATGCCTTCAAATGATCTGTCGCTGGCTTGCCTAGAGCAGGCGTGGCAGCCTGAGAAAGGTGGTGTACTGACCAGGCTTCCATTCACCTCTCCTTTGACCCCTTGGGGCCATCAGTGTCGCGTCTCTTCCGAGACGCCGAAGGTAAATGGGACGCGACACTGAAGGACGGCGTAGCCGTCTTAGCGTCAGGTCTTTCCAGAGATGCCTGTCCGACATCCCCATCTGTGGAGGCCGAAACCTCTACAGAATCTGTCAATCCAACTGAAGTGAACTTCATCTGAATTGACGGCTGAACGGTTGCCCGATCAGCACACCACAAACTAGGAATATACAGGCTCCGATCCCACTTCGGGAGGGTTGTACTCTTGCATGACTGAATGAGCCGATCAAGACCGGCAGCAGTCAAACGAACCTGCGAGGTCAGCAATCCAAGCTCCGTCGCACGGGCGATCAGATCAATGGCATATCCATGATCAACACCGAGACGGATTGCAATGCTCCGCCTGCTACGAACTCCGCGCTTGACCAGTGCCAAAAGTGTCAATAATCCATCTGGTTTTGAAGCATTCGCACCCTTGCCAACGGATATCCCCGTCAATAACTCCAGCAACCAATCGGGAATGGCTCTTCCCGGCATCAACCCATTCCATTTTTCATTTTTGCACCACAGAACACCTGGAAGGTTATCTGGAACACTATGGTGGAATACGAAACTGGCCATTACGTCACCATACCCAAAACATTCCCACCGGGATATCCCAGTTGTCTGCTCGCAAAGATCAACGATTAATTTGTGTTCACTACCCCAGCGAGCCTCATGCCAGCCAAGTTCGTAAACAATTTCGCTGGTGAATTTGATCTTTTGCGATTTGCTGAATTTGCGATTCCCGTGATTCGACCCTCGAATCTTGGCGATGATCTTTGCTTCAGCCTCTCGTGGCCTTGCAAAGCTGATTACATGAATCCTGACCCATCCGAAGCTCCACCAACTCAGGAACGTTGGGTTTGCCAACATCGCGTTGATAAAGCCAGAGACGCGGTCGCCACTCCCTATCGAATCATCAATGAGAACGTAACTCCGCACTTTCTGATCTTTCAGAATCGACAACGATGGATGGTCAAGAAATTTTCCACTACTGGAGCGCACCAAATTTGAAATTAGCGAATAGACCAAATCCTCGCTACCCAGTGAGATGCCGGGTCGAACGGCAGGATTTCCCGATTCATCCCAAAACATATCTTGTGTGTTGTCGAGCTTTCTGACCGAATAGAGTGCTTGAATTTCTCCATCAGGGAGTTGTCCCACAGCTCGGCGTAGCCAAGACGAGAACTCGTCGCGCGATACGAACTTGAGGTGGTGCAACAGCGTCTTTGCGACTTGCCGATACCCGACTGGGAACTGGGACAGCCACGACTGAATCTCTGGCGCTTGCTCAATGGTAGCAGCCGAAAGCTGCTGAAATTTCACCTTGGCATACGTCATAGCTTGGTCCGATAACGTGCGCCGCGCCTTTCGCCTTGGCGCTCGACCTTGCCCCCCGAGATCAGGTCGGTGATCGCGGCGTTCCACTGTCCATCTGTGATACCGGTGGCAGCGAGGACGTCGGCCTTGGCATACCAGCCATCGTGTGCACCCAGGAAGCTGAGGATCGCCGAGGATGGCATCGGGTCATTGGCGGTGACGGCTACTCTTGGCTCGAAGTCGAGTGAAGGTTGCGCCAATGCAGTGCTGGCGGCGCGGCGGGGGGAGCGCGCCCCGCTACTGCCATGCAGTCCTTGGGAAACTTCTTCCTCGTACCGTTGATGGTTCAGCTCCGATATGCGGCGCAGGACTTCGAGGCGCACACGACCGCTTATGGTAAAGCGAACGCGATCGTTCTCGGGCAGATACGGAACTGCGTGGAATCCGTGCTCCAGGTCGAGGTCGTCCCAGCCATAAGTGCGAGCGACCGCGAGGTCCATTTCACGATGCAGCCCACGCATTATCTCGATTCGGGAATCGTGGTCCGACTGATCATGAAATCGGTTGTAGAACCGAGTGAGGCCGATATCTTCGTCTGCCATCAACGATTCTCGGTACGAGTGATAGCGCTCACCCAGATCGTCGAGATCGACGTTGCCATCGCGGACTGGCATCGGCCAGGTCTCTAAAGCTGACGATGTCGAATAGCGAAGTGTCGATGCCCCTAGAGTTCCGCAGCTCCAAAATGCCCATTCCTGATGAATACTGGACTGCAATACTGAAAAATCTGACCACTGATACAGGAAGTAGACCTTAATTGCATGGTTATAAATATATTGTGACGGAACCTTCCGGAATGTCACGTATTTAGTAACGATTGGAGAGACAAAGAAGGAATCGTGAGTCGCCGCCTCGCGAAGTAGGCTTGGTCTTAAGTCCCAGAACTTCCAGAAGCAATCCTGATGAATCTGTCCAGTCAGAGAATTCCGATATGGCTTGACCAACTCCTCAACGCGCCTAAAAGCCGGGCCGTATTTTTGCGCCTGCTCTTCTGGCCAGTCGCGAAAGTAAACTACCCAACGATAAGCATCCAGCGCGGGCATCGTGTTGATGTCTTGCGCGTTAAAGAGCGGAAATATCACCTCAGAACAATTTGGATCCTCTTTGAGGATTGCTGCGCACTCATCTTCAGTCAGCTCGAAACCGCGCCCAAGGACATCTTGCCCTTGAGAAAATTTCCCTTTCAAAGCGTTGAGCTTCAGTGGCCGCCTCATCTGGAAATCTTCCTCCAGAGCACCATTGATGGCTGGTACGGTTCGATCATCCAGAACTCTCGGCCCCTGCCATCCATCTCGGACAACCCATGCGATCGAAACGACCACGGCTGCATTGCCCGGCCAAACCATCCGCGAGCACCCTCGATAGACGATTCCACCCATTCCGATGATCTGATCCAGGCAGACCACACGGGAACCAGTTTCCGTGATCGACTTGGTGGCCAGCAGGCCGAAGCAACCCTTCGATCCAAGCAAAGAAAAGGCTCGCAGAAAGAAATAGACGCAGAAGTCGGGTGAGCCCACGACGCCCTTGCGTATCAGCTTCAAAAACTCTTGGTATGTCATCCCGAAACGGCGCCCGATCCAGCGGCCACCGTTGAACGGTGGATTGCCGACGATGCCATCGAAGCCGCCGCGCTCCCGTGCAAACACCTCAGGAAACTCCAGAGGCCAATGAAAAGGCCGACGCGCAGGTTTGTCAGCGGGCAGGTCAATCGAGAGCGTGGCGATTGATCGGTGGCGCATCAAGGCAATTGCGTCCCGGTCACCGTCTATGGCCTGCCCTGCCTGAACAGACAACGACACCATTGCGCCTTCAAATGCTGCTCCGTTGCCACCTGATGTAAACACCTCACCGATGAACGTGTCAGCGATGCTTTCTGGCACTTCGAGTCGACGACGTGAATCCGCATCCAATCGCGCCATCGCTTCGACGTCGTGGATGTCACGGATCGGCATCTGCCGCAGCTGCTGACGCAGTTCGAGCGCCTCGCGTACCGCCTGTTCGATGTTCTGTCCGAACAACCGCAGTTGGCCTTTGCCGCCAGGAGTCATTGATAGTTCGGTGAGCTGATCCAGCCGGTGTATGCCCAACAAGCTGTCGCCGCAACGCAGGTTGTGGTCGAGGAAGCCAAAGGGGCGCCCTTTGGCGAGCGTCACCAACCAGATGGAAAGTTTGGCGAGTTCGACCGCCAGCGGGTTCAAATCGACGCCGTACAGGCAACGCTCAGCAATGAGGCGGCGCGCGATTACCGTGCGCGCTTCGCTCTCGCGGGGCAGAGGTTCCTTGGCGTCACCTGCGTCCAGAACTTCACCATCCACACTCACGGTTTTGCCCAAGGCCTCAACCTGTGACCAGGCTTCGACGAGGCGATCGGACAGCCAACGGCAGGCTTGCACCAGGAAGGCGCCCGAGCCCATGGCGGGGTCGCAAATCTTGAGATCAAGCAGTTCGGCGGGGGATTTCAGAGCCCATTGCTCGCGCGGCGTACCCTCTGCTGGGCCAACATAGGCTACCGGCGTGAGAGTCTCGGCGACGATCGCTTCGGTTAGCGATTTCGGGGTGTAGTGGGTACCGGTTTCACGCCGGTCGGAACCGGTGGTGACGATGAAGGCACCAGCGGGATACACGAGCGGATAGCCCCATGGGTCGGTGCGCAGCAGATGAGCATAGGGTTTGAGGCGATCGCGGAGCTTGGTGTCGCCTTGGCAAGCGGTCAGCAGGCGGTCGGCCAAGGTGTCGTCGACGGGTTTGGCCAGATCATTGCGCACCCGGCTGGCAGAACTGCCGGAGCGTTCTTGTAGCAACTCGGCCAGTCGCGCTGCACCATCCAAAAGCGCCGAATCCAGTTCGGCCAGCTTGACCCATGGGGTCTTGGCGCTCTTGGTGGCATCCAGTTCCAGCGTGACTTCATCAGTGCGCTTGACGGTGCGTTCGAGCAAACCCTCGTACACGTAGCCGATCTGTTCGACATCCAGCGCACGGTAAGACAGCGTCCGTCCCTGGAATTGCTGGATGGCCTCCAGCAACAGCAGCACGGTGCGGTTGTCGATGGGCAGAGGCTTGGCTGCATCGCTGCGCCAGTTGGAGCCTTTGGCCCGACCTTCGAGGAAGGGGAAGCGGTCCGGATCAAACAGCGAGCCGCCCAAGGCGGGTAGACGCAGGTTTTCGTGCTCGATGCCGCCAAACACCGCACGAAAGATCGCCAGCAAACGCGACCAGGCATCCCAGCGCCGCTCAAGGATTTCCTCGGACTCTTTGCGCAACTGCATGCGCAAGGTGGAGAGCGCGTAGTTGGCCTCGTAGCGTTCATCGCCCATCAGGAGCAGGCCACGCTCTTCGGCAGAGAGCAGGAACACCAAGCGCATCATCACCGTCAGCGCCGCTTCATACAGCTCGGGTTCCTTGACGTCGTGCAGGAGCTCTCGATTGCGATCCTGGTCGGCTTTGTCGAGGGTCTGAATTAATACTTCGACGGCGCGGCGTACTTGCTCGCCAAGGGCATCAGTGACTTCATCCTGGAACTTCAGGGAGCGATCGAACAGCGCAGGCAGTTGTTCTGATTCGTCGACAAAGAAACGCCGAATGCCGAGCAGGTGCACGAAAGCCTGCAAGGTGATGGGCTCTTGGCTCCAAATGCGGGCATACCAACTGGCAAAGGTGGTTACAGCACCCACCGGGGCATCTACCAGCATCCAGCGCTCGCCATTGGTCACCAGCCCGAGTCGACAACCCAGCGAACGGCACAAAGCAACCATGCGATCGGCGGGTGTCGCGGCCCAGCCATCTTGCTTCAGGTTTGCATCAAGGTCGACATCCTGCGCATAGGTCTGGATCAGCAGTAGTGGCTTGTTGGCGCGTTGCTCGTCGACTACCGCAAGGTCAGGTGACAGCGTCACGCCGTGTTCGGGCAAGCTGGCTTGAAGGTTAGCGACGCACCAGTCGGCGCGTTTGAGCACGTCGCCTTGGCCGTCTTCATCGAGCTCAAGGCCACGCGACAGCACCTCGTCGATCCAGGCAACGTGCAACTCGGCGAACTGGGCGTCTTCCAGCTCTAGCGCTTCGCGCCATTCCTCGTAGGCTTGGCGCAGACGTTTGCGCTTGGTGGCGTCAAGTTCTTCCAGCCCTTGTGGAAAGGCTTCCTTCAGAACGGGAACTGCGAGGAAAGGGCCGGAGATCTCGATCAGCGACAGCCAATCATCATGCACGCTGGGAGCACTCATGCGACACCTCCCTGAACGGCAGATTCAGGCACCAGAAAGATCACGGCAACCGGGAAGGTGCGGTCGTTGAGTTTAGCGTAGCGGGTTTCGATGGCTTGTGCCTCATACAGGCGCTCGGCTGGAATGCGTGCAAGACGCGCTTCCAGTGCGGCGGTGTCGCGCCTGAGTTGTGTTCGTTCGTCTTCAGAGAACAGGGAAAGCTGGGCCGGTTGCTGTTCTTTTTTCAGTTCGGCTTGGATGGCTTTTTCAAGCTCATTGAGCACGGTGTCAATGTCGGTCACTTCCTGCTGTTTGCGGGATTGCAGCGTGTTGGTCAGGAACTTGAGCCTGTCTTTTGACCGGGCGTCAACCGACTGCAGGATGGCGCTTTGCGCGCGGTCGAAACGCACACGGATGGCATCGAATAAGGAATCTGCGACTGTCAGTGGCTTGGCCTGATCCAGCCATTGTTGGACTTTGGTTACGCCTTCTTCTCGACGGAAGGATTTATCCCCCAGATAGCCTCCGGCCACTGTCAGCTCTTCATGGAGGCGATGATGGTTGCCGCCTGTGACGACCAGCCGCGAAACCACGACCACGGCATGGCCATCAATCTGCGCATCAGGTAACGAGCGAACAGTGACGCGATGCAACTTCTTTACATCGTCTTGTGCCCAAACCTCGGCACGCAGCAATCGCAGACACATCTGCACCAGTCGGTGGTTGAGGTGAACCAGCACCACGTCCTCTCGCCCGCTTGCTACGGCATGATCGAAAGTAATTGGGCGAACCCTTCCTTTATGGAAAGGGTGTTCTAGCCCCTCTGTACAGCGATTCCAAGAACCTGAAAGCGGAGGCATTCTGAATACAGTACCTGCCGGTGCATCTACCAGAGCGAATGGCTCCAGTGGAGGGCGGCCTGCCAACACAAGGCCCGTCTTGACCGCCATGCGGATGTGGTCCGGCGTGAGGTGGAAGTCCTGCTGGGTAGTGAGGAGCCGCTCGTGTAGCTTGGCGACCCGGTCTTTCAGGTCGCGCTCGGCGCGCACAAAGCGTCTGGACTTGGCGATTTTGGCTTCAGCAAGGCGGGTGTCGAGGTCTTTGAGCGAGCCTTCAATCAATCCCGACATTTGCGGAGCGATAACCGGGTTGACGCTGCCCATGTCAGCCCGCATGGATTCAAGCTTGCGCAGTGCCCGGATGATGTCGTCGCCGTGACCACCGATGGTTGCCTTGCCCTGTTCGCCGCCATCTACGGGATGCCAGATCAATACTTCCTTCTGGCGCTGACCGTGACGGTCGATACGGCCATTGCGCTGCTCCATCACATTGGGGTTGTAAGGAATCTCCAGATGGATAAGGCAGTTGCAGTGGTTCTGCAAATCGATGCCTTCAGATGCGGCATCGGTAGCCAACAGGATGCGCACCGCGGAATCCTTGGGTGAGGTCTGAAAGGCCGCTTTGATAGGTTCCCGATCTTCCTGCGAAAGTCCCCCGTGCAGGAGGGCCAAGCGCTCGCCGCCGAAACCGTGGCTTGACAGAATCTCATGCATCCACTGATGGGTGGTGCGGTATTCAGTGAACAAGATCACCCGGCGGTCATTCCACTGACCATCGGTCTTGAGGTTACTCGTGAGCCAGTCGAGGATCGCCTTGGCTTTGGCGTCGACCTGGTTCTTGGCCGTTTGTGCCCACGACCGCAGTTCATTCAACATTTGCTGCTGGTCTGCTGTCAGCGGCTGCGCGCGTCGTGAGGCTTCTTCAACCGCCTCTGACTGTGCATTTTCGACCTCTTGGTCGTTGGCGTAGTCTTCTTCGACCCGCAGGATGGCTTTGCGCAAAATGCGGTCGGCCATCGCATCTTTTTCCTTGCGTTTGCTACCGTTGGCCAGAGTGGCAATGTGCTTCTCAAAGGTAGATGCAAAAGCGGCGGGAGACGAGAAGAGCCTTTTCTTGAGCAACTGGTTGACGAACGATGTGCCGAAAGCATTGCCGACCTTGACTGCATCCTGCTCACGGCTCGCGCAGAAGGCATTCAGTTTCTGGTGAATGGCACGCTCTTGTGCCGAGTACAAGGCCAGCAGCGCTTGCAGCTTGCGCTGCGCATAGAGCGGTTTGCCTTGCGCATCAACCAAGTCGCTTTTAAGGCGGCGGATCATCACCTGACTCAATTGCTTTTCATCAGGCAGGATATTTCGGGCAAAACGCTGGTCGTCCAACAACTCCAACAGTGAAGTGAAGGATTCGGTGTATCCATTGTGTGGGGTGGCTGTCAGAAACAGGCGATGCTGAAAGTGCGGACTGATCAAGCGAATGAAGCGTGTCCGCTGGCTCTCCAGCGCGTAGTTCGCACCTGCAGCGGGGGCTATGTTGTGTGCTTCGTCGACGACGAGCATGTCGAATTTGCGTGGATAGCTGGTGTGCGCAGGCAGAACGTCGCGCATGGCACGCAATCCTTCGCCGCTTTTGACCCAGTCCATGGACGCGATCAGGCGCGGATGCGAAGTCCAGGGGTTAGCGTGGATGCCACGCTCTCGCCGCAATCGCTTGATGTAGCCGGTATCGACGATACGGAATTCGAGGCCGAACTTTTCCAGCATCTCGACGCGCCACTTCTCTTGCAGCGATGCGGGACAGACGATCAGGACGGTGCGAGCGCGGTGCCGTAACAACATCTCCTGTATGACAAGACCGGCCTCAATGGTTTTGCCTAAGCCGACATCGTCGGCGATGAGCAGATTGACTCGTGCCATGTCAATGGCACGCACCAGTGGATCGAGTTGAAAATCTTGAATGCTGACACCGCTGCGGAACGGTGCTTGCAGAAAACCTCTGTCAGCATTGGTGGCAGCTCCCCAACGAACAGCGTCGAGAAATGCTTCTAGGGTGTCGGAGTCATCCTGGCCGGTGATCGAAGGCAGCCCGGCACGCTCAATGATCTGCGCGCCCGGCTCAATTTCCCAGATAACTTCCAGCTCCTCGCCCAAACCATCTTCGTCGATGGATGAAAGGGTCACAGCATTCTGCAGAGCAGAATTTAATGTCAGTTTGGATGAGGTGACCTCAACAACGACCCACTGGCGTCGCCTAACCTCGACCAATTGTCCTGGTTCTGGGCGGGCGCGGTAGGTTTGGATATTATCGTTTGTCACATTCCCCATAGGTTCCTTAGTGATTATTCTGTTGGACTATGACACCAACGGTGATGAAGTCGGTGAAGTTCGATCATGGCGACGTAGGAATATTCGCCAGATGAGAATTGATACTCTTGGCTATAGCCCGACCTAGCTCTACGGGAACTGCATTCCCAATTAAGCGACCCAACGCAGTAAAACTAATTTCTGCATCCTTCGGTAAAAATGCGTAATCTTTTGGGAAGCTCTGCAAAATCGCGGCTTCTCGCAAAGAAATTGCTCGGTCTTGTACAGGGTGCCCGAACCGCCCGTTTCCAAATCCATAGCACTGAGTAGTCATGGTGGGAGCAGGCTTATCCCATTCCATGCGCCCATAGACACCCGGGTAAGTACGACCGCTTTCCGCGCGATGACAGTCTGCCACTAGATGTTCTGGCCAATCACGCCACGTTCCGCCCGGCTTCGAAACTTTGATTCGCTTTAGATTTTTTTCCGACAGAGAGGATGATGCGTGCAACCTGTCTCTTGGGGCTGCCTCACCAGCGCTCAAAGCACTGAGGCTGCCAATCGCCTGCCTCACCGTCTTTGGTGTTTTGAGAGTGGGCTCAATCATTTTGATTTCGCCATGTCTAGATGCCAAAAGCACCATTCGACGTCGCGTTTGTGGAACACCGTACTTCGAACTATCGACAACATCAAACCAAACGTTGTAGCCAAGTCGTTTTAAAGTGTCCACGAAGTCATGAAAGACCGCATGCTTCGCGACAGTTGGCACATTCTCCATCGTTATGACATCGGGACGAGCGCCTTCTGCAAGTCGCGCAAACTCATACAGAAGCCCCCACTTGCCGTCTTTGCCATCTAGTTCATAACGCTGCGCATAAGTTGAAAATGGCTGGCAAGGTGCACAACCAGCAAGGATTGTCAGCTCTGCATCGCCAAACAAATCATTTAGTTCAGATGCTGTGACTTTGCTTATGTCACGCTCCAAAAATTGAGCTTGATTGTTTGCCTCATATGGAAATCGGCACGCCGGGTCTAAATCAATGCCCGCAACAACAGATAGCCCTTCCAATACAAAGCCATGCGTCAGGCCGCCCGCTCCGCAGAACAGATCAACACAAGAAATTTTCTTCACTTCAATTCTCCTCATTTGGTTTAGACCGCCGCATAGGGCGACAAAAACCAGTCGATGGCAAGCCATTCATTCCTTGCCTCGACTTTCGTTCTCTGCTGCACCACCAGACCGCACCCACACATCAACCTCATCGGTCTTGAACTTCCAAAGCCGACCAATTCGGTGTGCAGGCATGTTCCGCTTGCTGATCCAGGCATAAACGGTGTCCTTGCTTACGCCAAGATATTCAGCGATTTCTTCAACCGACAACCATCGATCTGACATGTGTGGACTTTTCAATCAAAAAATCGGAATTTGGGCAACTTTTGGATCATCGCACAGATGGGGCTTGCAAAAACGGTTTTTGCCTGATCAAGCACGGTTAGTGGTGATTGGACTTGATTTGACTGGTGGCTCTTGGGTGACACCGAAGCACAACGAATGCTCGTTTGCAATCAATCAGTTGACCATCATGGTTGACTCGGCTTTACGACGGTTAACAAGTCCCGGAAGAACCTTTCCTCCGCCGTGAACCCACTTATGCAACTCAATCGCGGCAGCGAGCCAGTCCCGTTGGTTGATCCGCCGACGTAGCGTCGAGGTCTGCAACCGACCCGCCCCAAGGTTAAAGGTGAAGTCCACGATGGCTGCCAGTCGGTACTCTGATTCCGTGGCCAGCACTGGGCAATACCGCAGCGTGGCGGTGAGTGCCGTCATCAGGTCTTGGGCCAAATAGACCTCAGCTTCAGCCTCGGTGATCGCCGGATGATCTGACTTGCACAGATGCCCATAGCCGATTGTGTGATACCCAGCCGGGCAAACGTATGGGTACGCCCGGCCAGGGTCGTTCTTGGGCACCCTGTGGAACCCCTCGAACCGTTTGGCCAACTCCACGGCTGCCTGAGGTACCGAAATCATGAGCGACCCCGATCAAAAACCCGCCCCAAAAACCAGAAGTTCAGCACACCAGCCCAAAGCGCCTGATCTGCCTCCGACCAAGCCGCCAACACGGCAGCGCCCCAGCCAGCGCCAGCGTTCAGTGCAGCAACAAAGGCTACAGACTTGGCCGCGCAGTACAGCGCCATCAGCCAATAAGTGATGATTGGCCGCACGCTTGATGACAGGGCATCAGCCCACCAGACACCGGTTTTCTCGCCCTGGGTGCGCACTGCGTCACGAAGTGCCTCAATTGCACCGGTATTCCATGCCGCGTCAGCACTCGCTCCAATCTCAGACATACGCTGGGCGCCACGCAGCCTCTCGAACTCCAGTGCCTTGTCCTGCATCGCCAGTTCATGGCCGCGCTCGCCCTGGCGGTCGAGCCACTTTAGGATCTCCGGCGCGAGACGGAAGGCCCCGCCGAGGAGACCACCGAGCAATGTCTCGATCATTGGGGGGCTCCCATCAGCTTGAGCTTGATGACTGCGCCTGCTACCAACGCCAGCAGAAAGCCGGTGGTGATCACCTTGACCACCGTTTGCCACGCGGTGTGCTTCGCCGTGTTGAAGGCCTCCAGCAGGCCCCGCAGCTCGCGGATGTCGCTGGCTGCGTCTTCGCCGTCGAGGCCCACGTCAGCCAGCGCGTGGCGAGCGCCGCGTTCGGCGACGCGCTCCAGCAGTTCTTCGAATTCGTCCTTGGGCATGGTCACCATGCCCCCTGTCACAGTCGGTGCGTTCATTTGCGTGCTCCAGAAATGCGAAACCCGCCCGATGCGCGAGCATCAGGGCGGGTCTCAGGGTTAAATCAGTGGGGTTTCAGATCTCGATGATTTCCAGCATCAGGCTGGGGGCGATACCTTCAATGG
>Ga0210030_1002675_pt1 | contig 12129 bp, 13 predicted proteins | sample CryGeymeta201523_FD_183986 | JGI IMG/M metagenome (GOLD analysis project Ga0210030, IMG submission 183986) | Groundwater microbial communities from Crystal Geyser aquifers in Utah, USA - Crystal Geyser metaG 2015-23 (SPAdes) (version 2) | ecosystem: Environmental > Aquatic > Deep subsurface >...
CCCGTCAGTGGTTAAAGCAGAAAAAACCTATCAGTGGAAAATGGTCACGACCTGGCCGCCGCATTTTCCAGTGCTGGGTGAGGGTGCCGATAAATTGGCCGAAATGATTACGCGCATGTCGGGCGGACGCCTGCAGGTTCAGGTTTATGGTGGGGGGGAGCTGGTGCCGGCTTTGCAATCCTTTGATGCGGTCAGCCAGGGGATTGTTGAAATGGGGCACGGGGCGGCCTATTACTGGGCGGGCAAGTCTCCAGCGGCCCAGTTTTTTGCGGCAGTTCCTTTTGGCATGAATGCTCAGGGCATGAACGCCTGGATCTATACCGGTGGCGGTATGCAGCTGTGGGAAGAGGTTTATGCGCCTTTCAACCTCAAACCCATGCCGGCGGGGAATACCGGCGTGCAGATGGGTGGCTGGTTCAATCGTGAAATCAAAACGATTGAAGATTTCAAGGGTTTGAAAATGCGCATCCCTGGCCTGGGCGGCAAGGTTTTGGCTAAGGCGGGCGGGACCGCGGTGCTCTCCGCCGGCGGGGAAATTTATACCAACCTCGAACGCGGTGTCATCGACGCGACTGAGTGGGTTGGCCCCTACAATGACTACAAAATGGGTTTTTACAAGGTGGCCAAATACTATTACTACCCGGGCTGGCATGAGCCGGGCACGGTGCTGGAAACCTTTGTCAACAAAAAGGCCTTTGAAGCTCTGCCCAAAGATTTGCAGGAAATTGTCACCACCGCGGCAATGGCGTCTAATTTATGGATGTTGTGTGAATCGGAAACCAAAAATAACTTCTATCTGGATAAGATGGTTAAGGAAGAGGGCGTACAGCTGAAAATGTTCCCCCCCGATGTCATCCGCAAGTTGCGAGCGTATTCCACCGAAGTGCTTGACGAAATTGCCGCTAAGGATCCGTTGAGCAAAAAGGTCTACGAAAGCTTCCGCAAGTTCCAGAAACAGCATCAGGCCTGGGGCGAAATCTCCGAAAGTGCCTACGCCGGACTCAATAAAGTCTGAAGCGAACCCTGAATCGACAGCACACCAAAAGGCCACTCCCTCTAAGGAGCGGCCTTTTGGTGTGGGGTAAGAAGAAAAAGCGACGTTTATTTGGTAACGGGCTTACTGTCGACGATCTCTACCACGAATTCGGACAAGCTTTTGGGCAGATTGCGAAAGACGATGGTAAAGGGGATGGACTGTCCGCTGGTGACATTGAGGTTGGCAAGGGACGCCCCAAACTGGTTGCCCATCATTTCTTCCATTTTGCTGTAGGGTAACTTGCGGAGATCATCGTCGCTGATGGGGTTGCCACAAAAAATGGTTTTCTGCATCAGTGCCTGGCCTTCTTTGTCGTAGATCACACCTTTGACCTGGATGGCCGCACGGGCTTCGCGATATTGGTTGACGGCGGTTCCGCGGATGACAAAAATTTCACCTTCCTGCTGATTGGTCATGAAGCTTCCTTGCAGGTTGGTTGGCCGAATGACACCGGGCTCTTCCCGATTGACGCTTTGGCCGGTAAGCTTGGCAATAATCTGTTCGAGTTCCGCCGTTTTGCCCTGCCAGATCAGATAGCCTGCTCCCGCCGCCGTCGCCAGAACCACGAGGAGAATAAAGAGTAGCAGGATTGAAATAAAACTGTGTGAAGACGAATGGGTGGCTGGAGTTTCTTTTTTGGCCGTGCCGGGTGAGGGAAAATCGTCGCTGGCTGGTGGCATGGGAAAATCGCCAGGCCCGGCAATCGCGTCGGTGTTTTGAGCCTCAGCCGGGCTGCTGGGGGCCAAGGTTTCGGGGCTGAAGCTGAATTCGTTGGGGTCAGATGTGCGCGGGGCGGCCTGGTCACCAAAAGAGAAGGGCTCGACATCGCTAAAGGGATCTTCATCCTCCGCCGGATTTTCGTCCGCAGGCGACTCAAAGCTGACATTGCCATATTCATCGCCAAAGCTGAAATTGTCGTCGGCCTCTGCGGGTGGGTCTTCATCAAACATCGCAGGGTCAAAATCATCATGCGTGCCGTCGTGGGCCGGGGTGTCTAAATCATCAAAGCCGAAATCATCGGTGTTTGCCGGGGGCGATGGCGAAAGCACCGGGGCTGGTTGAGCAAAAGTGACCGGCACAGGCTCACTGGCGGGCGGAATAATCTCAGAGGCGGGGGGCACAACGCTGAAGATGTGCTTGCAGCGGGCACAGCGAATTTTTGCCCCTTGCGCCGGGATTTTATGGTCATCAACGCGAAAGCGGGTCGAACATTCCGGGCAGGAAATGATCATGGATTTTTCTCCTGTTGAGGCGTAGTTCCGGTAGCTGCCTTATGCATTGGTCAGATGCCCTTGACGGTGTAAATATCGGGAAGATGACGGTAATGCTCATCGTAATCAAGGCCGTAGCCGATAATAAAGCCATCGTCCATACGCATGCCGACAAAGTCGGCTTCGATCTCAACTTCGCGGCGGGCACGTTTGTCGATCAGGGTGCAAATTTTGAGGGATTTCGGTTGCTGCAACAGCAACTTATTATAGAGGCATTCCAAGGTATAGCCGCTGTCAATAATGTCTTCAACAATAATCACATCCCGATCACGGATGGGCATTTCCAGCTCTTTGCGAAATTCGATCACCCCCGAGGTGCTGGTTTGGGAACCGTAGCTGGCCAGACGCACAAAATCAACCATGCTGGAACATTCAATCGCTCTGACCAGGTCGGCAATGAAGAGAAATGACCCTTTAAGCACGCCAACTAACAGGATATTCCCTTGCGGATAGGTGGCACCGATCTCCATCCCCAGGCGTTTAACTTCTTGCGCAATACGTTGGCGCGAGAAAAGAATTTCACAATTTTTTCGGGGAATGGGCACAGGCGCTCCTGATTGCGTGTTTTGTGCGCATTCTATATCAGGAAGCACGCGATGCTGTCAACGAATTCAACCTGTTCCGGGGCTGGTTTGCGCCGGGCGTTTTATGCTATGGTGCCTGAGCTTCTTGGTGGATTTATCAACAATTTCAGAAAAGGTGATCTCCCATGCCTCTATTTTTTCTTTCGGCGCTCCTGTTGCTCATGCCCAGCTCATTATGGGCTGCGCCACAGGTGACCAGCGCTGCGTTGGTTTACGATTTTGGTGAAGTCAGCCAGGGGGACAAGGTTGACCACAGTTTCCGTTTTCGCAATAGCGGGGATGCGTTGCTCGAAATTACCTCGGTCAGCAGCTCTTGTGGTTGCACCGCGGCCTTGCTGTCTTCGCGTCGGATTGCCCCCGGCGAATCGGGTGAAATTAAAGCGACTTTCGATTCGAGTCGTTTCCGTGGCCGCATCAAAAAAGATATCACCATACAGACCAACGATCCGGCCCATGGTCAGGTGGTTTTCAGTTTGACCGGCGAGGTTATAGAATTACTCCGTCTTTCGACCACGCGCATCGACTGGCACTGGACCGATACACAGCAAACGGGTACAGCCGAGGTGACTATCAGCAATAAAAGTTCCGGCCCCGTCAGATTGCAAAACCCGCAAACCACCAGCCCGCAGTTGCAGGCAAGCCTGGATCAATTACAGCTGGAACCGGGGCAAGAGGCGCGTTTGACAATTCAGGGTCAACTGGCGAAGGACAGCAAGCGCCTGAGTGGTTATGTCCTGGTTGAAACCGATTTTGCGCCCCTGACCCAATTGCGCATTTCGGTGTCCGGTCGCCTGTCCCATTGAAAATATGACTTGCCAGCCCCGGTTTTTGCGCTATAACTTTGGATTGACGTCGTTGTCGCTTTGTGCGCCTGACGTGCAGACTCACTTTTTCGGGAGGGCTCCATGGATGATGTTTCCCTAAATAATCAGCAGCGCCGTACTTTTCTGGGGGTTCTCCTCGCTGGAATCACGGCAGTGCTCGGTGCGGTATTTGCCTGGCCGGTGTTTCGTTTTCTGGCCCCACGTGAGCAGACCGGCGCCAGTGCTTTGGTGCGCATTGCCCGCAAGGAAATCCCCGTTGGTGCGGCGCATTTTTTCAATTTCCAGGGGCGGCCGGCGGTGGTGCTGCAACCTGCTCCGGGCTCTTTTGTTGCTCTGACGGCTGTTTGCACCCACCTGGGCTGCATCGTGAAATGGGTTGACGACAAGGGGGAGTTTCTCTGCCCCTGCCATGGGGGGCGTTTTTCCGCCGAGGGCAAGGTGCTAGGCGGCCCACCGCCCCAGCCCCTTGAGGCTTATGTGGTCACCCTGGAAGAGAATGACCTGGTTGTCGGGAGGGCGGTATGAATTTGCCAAAAATAGCGCTGGACTGGCTTGACAGCCGCTTGGGGGTTAAAGAGCTGATTCACCAGAATATGGGGGGGTATTTGCTGCCGCGGAATGTCAACCTCTGGTACACCATGGGTGCGGTTTTGATGGCGCTCTTCGGGTTGCAGTTTCTGACCGGCATTCTGCTGCTGGTTTATTACGTGCCCGACACCGAAAAAGCCTTTGCCAGTGTGACGGCGATTATGAATGAGGTGCCCTTCGGTTGGCTCTTCCGCTATCTGCATGTGGTCGGTTCCAACGTTATTATGATTGTTTTGCTGCTGCACATGTTGTCGGTGTTGTATATGGGCAGCTACAAGCGGCCGCGCGAACTGACCTGGGTGTCGGGTTTTACCCTGCTGAACCTGGGCCTGGTGTTTTGTTTGACCGGGTATTTGCTGCCCTGGAGCCAGCTGTCTTTCTGGGCGACCACGGTTGCAACCGACGCCGCCGGCGCTATTCCCCTGGTGGGGGAATCCCTGGTTGCTTTTTTGCGTGGTGGGCCTTCCGTGGGCGCGGCGACCCTGGGGCGTTTTTTCGCCCTGCACGTAATGGTGTTACCCCTCGGACTTATGGGGCTGGTGGGTTTTCATCTTTTCTGCGTGCGACGGGCCGGAATTTCACAACCCCCCTTTGGTAAAGATTACCAACCACGGACCTTTGGCGCCGGTTTCGAGCATGAGCATCATCCTCATGGAGTGCCCTTTCATCCGAATTATACGATCAAGGATCTGGGGATGATCTTCTTCGTGCTGGCCTTTCTGGTGGCGATTACCTTTTATGCGCCCTGGCTCTTTATTCCGGCCGACGCCCTCGAACCTGCTGACCCTTTTGTCACGCCCGAACACATTAAGCCCGAATGGTATTTTTTGTGGGCCTATCAAACCTTGAAGATTTTCCCCAGCAAACTACTCGGTCTGGCGGCGCAGGCCGCGGCCATGACCTTTTTGGCACTGCTGCCTTTTATCGACTATGGTCCGGAACGACGACCGGCAAAACGGCCATTATTTGTGACCTGCTATCTGCTTGGCATTCTGCTGGTTGTCGGGCTGTCTGTGTGGGGGCATTACTCATGATGCGGAAATTTTTGTTTTGTGGTTTGTTGCTGCTGGTTTTTACCCTGCCGGCCCTGGCTGAAGATACCGTGTGTCTCCAATGTCATGGTGGCCAGGAAGGGCGACTGGGCGCGCCGGTTGGTCAATGGCAAACCAGCATTCATGCCCAAAATGGCATCTCCTGTCACGATTGCCATGGGGGAGACCCCAGTGATTTTGCCATGGCGATGGATCCCTCCCGCGGTTTTATCGGCGTGCCCGCATATACTGAGGTGCCAGCCTTTTGCGCCCGCTGTCACCTGGGAGTGGCGGAAGATTACGCAGCCAGTGCCCATGGTCAGGCCCTTGAGCGCGGTGGGCCGCAGTGTGTGGTCTGTCACGGCAATCATGCCGTGGTCAAGGCCTCAATTGCGCTGATCAATGAACAGAGCTGCAGCCGTTGTCACAGCTATGAACGGGCGGCACAGGTCAAACAGACAATCAGTGAAACCGAAGCGACCCTGACCCAGCTTGACACCAAAATTGTCGGGCTCCATCGCCTGGGAATTGACACGCAAAAAATCAAGGGCGAGCTTTTTGCCGGCCGCAATGATTTCAGACGGCTTTTTCACACCGTCAATCTTGAAAAAATGCGGGCTCAAACGGATGAATTCGGTCAGCGGCTGGGCAAGGTTCAGGCCCAGGTCGACAGCATCGAGAGCACTCTGTCCCAGCGCAAGATGCTGGGTGGGTTGGTGGTGCTGTTATTGCTGGTTGCAGGCGGGGTTGCCATGCTGATCCGCAAGTCATATCACGATGAAGAGTAGTTGTGCCCAGGGCTCACACCAAGGGCGGTCTTTTTGGGCCGCCCTTTAGTCTTCACCCTCCCTCCACCGCTGCAAGCGTCGGCCCACATAGAGTCCGGCACTTGCTCCCGCCACCGCCGCCAGATAGCTGCCCATGAGTCCGCCGGGGCTGCCAAACCGCCATCCCAGGGAAAGCCCCAGGGTTATACAGATTGACAGCACCAGCTTGCTTGCCATAAAAAACTCTTCTCTTCGGGGGGGAACCGGGTGAAAAAATCCAGATTGCTGCATCACCTCAAGCTTGTTGTCCAAGCAAAGAACGAATGGGATGACGACGCCGCCCAACTCCCGTTGGGTATCGCTTATGAGGCTGATTTGTTGTTGACAAAAATTGCCAGCTCGAAAACTTCACCGTCGTTCAAATAAATGGGGAACATCAGCCCGGTATGATCCTCGGGGACATGAACTCCGGCATCTGTTGCGCGGTTGATGGCGGGCGCACCCAGATCAAGTTGAAACCCTTGCTGGGAAGCCTTGGCCGCGATATTGCCGCAGATAATATTGATAAATTCCATCACCGAGTCATCCAGAATTTCAGCGGTCTCATTCTCGACTTCATCTTTTGATAAAATGGCTCGGGCAAATATTTTGCGGGTGCGTGGTGAGACGCTCAGGAGATAGCGGGCGCTGGCGCTGCCGCTGAAACCCATTTCAGCAATCATGGTGCGCTGGGGCAGTCGCTCAATGATCTCGCAGGCGCCGGGACGGAAAGAAAGGCCCGCGATACGCGATAGCATCTTGTAGCTGAGATCGGCAACGATTTCCCATACCGGCTGGTGGGGTACTGAGGCCGGAATAGAGACCTTTTCTACCAGGAAAGGTTTTTGCTCCAGGTGAAACTTTTTCAGATAATCGTTCAGCTCCGCGTGGCCCAGGGCGCCGAGCTTGACCAGCGCTTCACCAATATACAAATGGTTATCACGCTGGAGGGCCAGCGCTTGTTCGAGTTGTTGCGGGCTGAGAAATCCCATTTCCACAGCCTTGTCGCCGAACATGATGTCCTGGTGCCGCTGAGATTGTTGAACCCGAGCAATATCGACACGCGACATCAGGCCCAGGTCAAAGACAATCTCTCCCAGTTTGCGATTGGTTTTTTCCTGGAGCTTAAGCGCTTTAAGGAGAATGGAATGGCTGATTGCGCCTTGATCAATCAAAAATTGTCCAAAAAATTTAATCGCCATGAATTATTCCTCTTTGCCGCTCAGCTGTCGATAGGCACGTTCAATATTGCCGCTGCGAAACACCTGATAACCCGGCAGATTTTCATAATTTGGGATCGTGTGGTTGTGCAAGATTTGGTAGAGATGTTCGCCTTTTTCGATGCGATTCAGGGTTTCCGTGAGAAAGGCCTTCAGGTAATTTTGAAAACGGGGGATGCTCTGGCGATTTTCGACCGGGCCGAACCCGGGGATCACGTGATCGATATCAAGCCGGGTCAGAGTGTCGAGAATCATGACCCAGTTGCGCAGGGGGCCGTCACCCAGATAACCAGCGCTATTGGCATAAACCAGGTCACTGGTGAAGAGGGTTTTGCTCTGGGGAATATAGGCGATAAGATCGCCCTGGCTGTGGCCGGCACCGACATTGGTTAAGACCAAAGAGCGTTCTGTTCCTTCCAGTGTCAGCCCCTGACTGAAATAGCTCATTTGTCCTTGCATCTGTCGCACTTCGCGCCGCAAAACCTGGCGGGCATCGACCGTCATAATCACTTCGCGTCCCAGCGGGAAGTCAAAATCGACAAAAGAGAACCCCTGATGATGATGCGCGAGTACAAAGGCACTGATAGGTTTGGGGGTCAGGTCGGCCGCTGCCGCAATGAGATCGTTAATTGCCTTGGCCGTAAAATGTGCTCCTCCGACAACCAGACTATGACCAAGATCAACGATGAAGGCGTTTGAGGTGGCTGCGCTCCCCGAAACAGCCAGGGCCGCATAAACGCCGTCGGCGAGGCGTTCAACTTTGTAGCTGTTCTGACCCGCTGCTGCCGGACGCAGACTAACCACAAGCAACAGCAGTGCGAGCAGCCACAGAAGTCGAGATCGTCTGCTGGGTCGGGAATTCTGGAGGATGGTCTGCATGGGTTTGACTTTACCTCGGGTTGTTTTGTCTTTGCAGTTGCAATTCTACCGCTGTTGCAGTATAAACTGGCCCTCGTGCGCCCGTAGCTCAGCTGGATAGAGCGCTGCCCTCCGGAGGCAGAGGTCACAGGTTCGAATCCTGTCGGGCGCGCCACATCCTGGGCATCGCCAGAGAGTTCGTCCCTTATCGGGACGGGCTTTTTTATTGATTGGTTGTCCGGGGACGCCGAAAGTGAAGCGACCGAAATCCCAATCCGGCGCACAATTATAGCTCATGACCGGCTGTCTGGGTAGTCAAAAGAGGTATTTGTTTGGGGATACACCTGAAATAGAGCTTGAATCGGTGGCGCTGGTGTGATAAAAACCAATGTTTCGCTCTCGAATGGGTCGATGAGCGGAATTCTTCCTTGCTCCGGGCGAGACCGGGGCTGATAATCCGCAAGGAGAAGTAACGTATGCGAAAATATGAAAGTTTGTACATTGTCCATCCGGACGTGGTCGGTGAGGCCCTGACCGCGATGGAGGAAAAATTTCAGGCTGTGTTGACGGAACAGCAGGCTGAAATTCTAAAATTTGATAACTGGGGTACGCGTAAGCTTGCCTATCCGATTAAAAAACAGACCAAGGGCTGCTATGTGCAGACCATCTTTGAGGCGAGTGCCGAAGTCATTGCCGAGTATGAACGCCGTTTGCGTCTCGATGAAACTGTGTTGCGTTTTCTGACCCTGCGTTTTGAGGGGGATCTCAGCGAAACACCAACAGAAGCTGTCGCTGCGCTCGATGACGACATGGATGATGACATCGATGATGACGATCAAGACACCGAAGACTAAAATCACTGCGCGTTAAAGAGGAGAAAATTTTTATGGCAACTCAATCTGCAAGCCGTCCGTCTGCCCCCGCTCCGCGTCGCCGTTTTGGCCGGCGTAAAATTTGTCGTTTTTGTGCCGACAAGGGTCAGATTATTGATTATAAAGACATTGAAAATTTGAAATCTTTCCTGTCGGAAAGCGGAAAAATTGTGCCGCGGCGTATTTCTGGTACCTGCGCTGCGCATCAGCGTCAATTGGCGGAATCGATTAAAAATGCCCGTCAGGTGGCCTTGATCCCCTATGCCGCGTCTCACGCGGTACGTTAAGGGGCCTAGCGGCGCTGCCCCATGAAAGGGGAGTCTGTCCTTTACGCCCTCGCCGGAGTCGGACTAATTCTGCTGCTGTTTCTCTGTACGCATTGGCTCGGGCCCTTGGGGGCTTTTACCAATATGCTCGCTGCGTTCCCGGTCGCTTACCTGACTTTGCGTTTTGGCCTGGTGACCGGCGGCACAACCTTGCTGCTGGCTGCCAGTGCTGTTTGGTTCCTGGCCGGGTTAACTCCACTGATAAGTTACCTGGGTCTTTTTGGTGCGCCATCGTTATGTCTGCCCTGGTTGTTGGGTCGGGCGAAACCCTGGGATCTCGCGATCTTCAAGAGCACGCTGGTGGGACTCGGGCTTGCGGGGGTGTTGTTACTGGCCTATCTGCAAGTGAGTGGCCAGACCTTCGGTGCGCTGCAGGAGCGTTATCTGCAAGCCGAAATTGATCTGGCGATGCAGACCTATACTGCTGCGGGCCTGAGTGACAGCCAGTTGGCGGAGCTCAAAGTTTTTGCGACCCAGGCCGCAGATTTTATCCGCGTCACTTTTGTTGGGCTTTATGTGGTCGGAATTTTGGCAATTCACGCGGTCACTTTACTGGTGGTGCATGGTTTTAAAGGCGAACGCTGGTCTATTGCCGGGGTTGCTTTTGCCCAGTGGCACCTGCCGCCGCAACTCGTGTGGGTGTTAATTGCTGCGGGTTTTGCGTTGCTGGTGCCTTTGCCCGCGGCACCTCTGATTGGGCGTAATCTGCTGGCGGTTTTGCTGCCGCTCTATTTTGTTCAGGGCCTGGCCGTACTCAGTTGTTTTTTACACCGCAAAAAATGGTCTTCGGCCATCAAATGGCTGGTGTATTTTCTGGTTTTTATCCTGAACCCACTGCCCCTGTTGGTGGTTGGTGTCGGTATTTTCGATCTGTGGATCGACTTTCGTCGCCCGCGACCCAAAGTTTAAGGGCATCACGGATGTCTGCTGACGCAGGGCCAGTTTCAGGATGCTTTTTTACCCAAATATAAAAGATTCATAACCTTGTAAGGAGGAATCGTCATGGATATTATTTTAAGGGAAAATGTTGATGGTCTGGGGATCATCGGCGATCAAATTGCGGTCAAGCCTGGATATGCACGCAACTTTCTGGTGCCTAAAGGGCTGGCGATTGTTGCAGACCGCACTTCGATAAAAGAACTGGCTCATCAGAAACGCCAATTGGCACGCAAGCTCGAAAAAGCCACCAAGGATGCCGAAGCCATCAAGGCACGCATTGAAAAAGTGGTGTGTGATTTTACCCAGCGGGCTGGCGAAGGGGGCAAGTTGTTTGGTTCGGTGACCTCCATGGATGTTGCCTCCAAATTGGAAGCAGCCGGTATCGAAGTCGATCGCAAAAAAATTCAGTTGACCGAACCCATCAAGAGCCTGGGTGAGCATGTTATCGACCTGAAACTCGATGCCGGCGTCGTTGCCCGGATCAAAGTGGTGGTTCATGCGCAAGCCGAAGAAGAGGCTTAAACCGACAAAATTTGAAGTGAATATGTAGCTAAAAATAGCGACAGCCAAGCTGCCGCTATTTTTTTACGCAATTTTGTAACTCTTCACCCTGCAGGGGGCGGCCTCTGTTCCCACGAAGCTGAAGAGATACGAAATTTTTTTGTCTCTATGCTCTGTCGAGGCATTTTGCTATGGTTAGGCATCTATGGATAATATAACACCACCACACTCTGAAAAGAGATATGAAGAGTCGGGCCAGGGGCGGCGTTTGCCGCCACAGAACCTTGAAGCCGAAATGTCGGTACTTGGTGGCATTCTGCTTGAAAATGAAGCCCTGAATCGTGCCCTGGAGTTTTTGACGGTCGAGGATTTTTATCGCCGTGGTCATCAACTGATTTTTGCAGCGATGCTCGCCCTGTCCGAGCGCAATGAACCCGCTGATCTTGTGACCCTTACGGCTCAACTGAAGAGCGGCGATCAGCTCGAAAAGGCCGGAGGAAGCCAGTATCTTAATGCGCTGGTTGATTACGTACCGACAGCCGCCAATATTAAATATTACTGTAAGCTGGTGAAGGAAAAATCCATTGCGCGTCGCCTGATCAGCGTTTCAACCGATATCGCCACCAGTGGCTACGATGGCGGCGATATGGAAGATATTCTTGATCGGGCGGAAAAGGCCATTTTTGAAATTGCCGAAAATCGTATGCGCCCGTCTTTTTACCCGGTGCGCGATATTCTCAAAGACACCTTCCACAATATCCAGGAACTCTACGAACGCAAAGAACTGGTCACCGGAGTCCCCACCGGTTATGCCGATCTCGACAAGATGACCTCGGGTTTTCAGCGGGGCGATCTGGTGATTATTGCGGGTCGACCCTCCATGGGAAAAACGGCTTTTGCCCTGAATCTGGTGGAATATGCCACCTCCCTGACCGATAAAAATATTTCGGCGGTGGTTTTTTCTCTGGAGATGAGTAAAGAACAGATGGTGCAGCGCCTGCTCTGTTCCGTTGCCCGGGTTGATGCGGGACGTCTGCGCACTGGGAATCTGGGGGATTCCGATTGGCCCAAGCTGACTACCGCGGCCGGTCAGTTGAGCGATGCCCATATTTTTATTGATGACACCCCGGCTATTTCGGTGCTGGAGTTGCGTTCCAAGGCCCGGCGCCTGAAGGCTGAGCATGGCCTGGGCTTGATCGTGGTCGATTATTTGCAACTCATGCGCGGCAGCAACACCGAAAATCGTCAACAAGAGATTTCGGAAATTTCCCGT
>Ga0210030_1002676_pt1 | contig 12128 bp, 8 predicted proteins | sample CryGeymeta201523_FD_183986 | JGI IMG/M metagenome (GOLD analysis project Ga0210030, IMG submission 183986) | Groundwater microbial communities from Crystal Geyser aquifers in Utah, USA - Crystal Geyser metaG 2015-23 (SPAdes) (version 2) | ecosystem: Environmental > Aquatic > Deep subsurface >...
CAAAAATTTCACACAAACTAAAAATTAATTCACTGCCAAATCTTAGTAATCTATCTTTATGAGTTAAGATTAATCTTTCGACTTGATTATTAGTAATTAAACTGATTAATCTCTTGAGTCCTTTTTTAGAGTAATTTAATCCACTACCTAAGTCAGAAATAATTTCAATTTGCCAACCATTTTGAGCAGAAAATAACTCTAAAACTTGAACTTGTCTAGCTAAATCTTCTTTTTGGTCATGACTAGAAACACGAGCATAACCGATGGTAAAAGATAGCTCTTTTTTGATACCTAATAATTGATTTAAGTCATATCTACGATGACCATTAGCGGTACGTTCAGGAATTAAAATCCCTTCAGTTTCCCACCTTCTCAGTGTTGAGGTACTAACACCTTTTAGTTTTGCGGCTTCAGAAATAGATAATTTACTCATTACTAGAGTATAGCTTAATAAATGAGTAAGTTTAAGAAGATTTAAGTAACTTTTTGTTAACTGTTAAAAGCCCTTGAAAAAAAGTATCACCATAGCAATGATGAAGAACAAAATTTATACGAACAAATGAACTTACTTACCCTTCCTGTGGATTTTGTCGATGCGCTTAAGTCATTGATTCGCTCTCAATTATTGGGCGGTAATATTCAAATACAAACCATAGCAGATTCTGTCGGTACGAGTAAAAGAAGTCTGCAAAGATGTTTAGCACATAAAGGTTTGAGTTATTCTCATTTATTAGATCAAGTAAGATTTCAATTAGCGGTTGAATACTTAAAAGATAACACCATAAAGATTGGTGACATTGCTTTTGAACTTAATTATAGTGAAGTAAATAATTTTACTAGAGCATTTAAAAAATGGACGGGTTTAACACCTAGGGAATATCGTCATCGATTGTAACGGGTTTTAATGAGAAAAGTTTAACCATCAACACCTTTCTTAATTGATATGATTGCCATCGAAAATCTTTTACTAACCTAAATTGAGATAAAATTATCAGTTAATTGATTAAACATAATAGTTATGAATGGAAAACGTATTTTATTTTCAGCCATAATAACGGCAATAATTGGCTTTATGTTAGGTTTGGGTTTAGCTAAAGTAGGACAACCTAATGAAATTGGTTTAAAATACGATAGAGCGGTTTATCGTAGTTGGATACGTTCTTATGGTATATGGGGCATTGGTATTGGTCTTGTAGTTGGCGCAGGACAAGAATACTTAAGACAAGCAAAAGTTGAACGAGATCGAGAAAATTAATTATCAATAAAAAAACAATAATGTAACTTTTTGAACTTACCTTAACGAGTCAAAAATATAGGAAATAATAGTAAAAATTTATAATAAAAATATGACAATTGATTATTTATACTTTATTTATTAATCATTTTTATTCTATTTAATGTTTCAGTTTACAAAAAAAATATTGATCAATTTCATTAAGCAAAACGAGGTTTAAATAACAAATAAATACCGATTAATAATCCTAAAACGTTAGGTATCCATGCCGCCATAAAAGGAGAAATTGCACCAATTAAACCTAAACTACCGATAAAAAAGCTAATCATATAATAGCCAAAAACAACACCAACACATAAACTAAAACTGGTGGCTTTACTAGCAGTATTGGGTAAACACCCTAAAGATGAGCCCACTAAAGCAAATATGATACAGACAAAAGGAAAAGCTATTTTTTGTGCTGTGCGTACTTGAAACATTAGCACATTTTTTTCATCTCCTAATAACCTTAACAATTTAATATATTCTTGAGATTGAAATATATTCATTTCATAGGGATCTCTACTTTTGGAAGCTAATTCTAAAGGTGTTTTTGAGAAAGAAATTTGGGTTTTTTGAAAAAATGATCCTTTTGCTATTAAAGGATTTTCTGCAACATCGTAAATTACTCCATTGAATAAATCCCATACTTGATTTTGATTATTCCATGAACCTCTTTCTGACATAATTACTTTATTTAGTACTTTTTTTTCTGTGTCTAAAATAGTTAAAGATTGCATATTTTCCCCATCAAACTTTTCTGCATAAAATAGGGTTTTTAATTGTTTACTATTTTTACCATTATTTTGTTTTACTTCTACATATTCAGGGTAAAAAATATCTTGTCTTAATAAAAACTTTCTCTGTTCATTTAACTGTTGTACTAAAATTGTTGTTATGTTGTAATTAGTATTTGGAACGACTAATTCATTGAAGATAAAAGTAAATGATGTTACAAATAAACTTAAAATTAAAGCAGGAGTAATTAAGCGAAAAATACTGATTCCACCACACCTTAAAGCTATTATTTCACTATCTTTACTTAAGCGACTATAAGTTATTAAAGTACTTAAAAGGACAGATATAGGTAATCCATAAGCAATATATTCAGGTATTTTTAAGAAAAAAATTTCTATGGCAGAAATTAACGGTAAATTTGAGTTGACAATTTTATAGCTTAAATCAGATAAAGTCGCTATAGCAACTCCTAAAACAGTAAAAATTCCTACGCTAAAGAAGAAAGGAGTCATTAACTCTTTTACTAAATAGGTGTCCATGATTGATAGCTTAAAAGTGCGCATTCAACTTAAAATAATAAATTAGACTTATAAATATTAGACTGATCAAAAAACTTTTTTTTCAACATATATATTAACTTTATTTAGTGACGATTTTAGCAATAGAATTAATGATCAAAACTAAAAACTTATCAATTTTATCTTATCCAGTAATCACAATTCTCTTAATAGGGTTAATTATACGAGCAATTATTGCACTTTATTTATATTCAGGATACGACGAGGCTTATTATTATCTTTATACCCAAAATTTAGATTGGAGTTATTTTGATCATCCTTTTCTAGTATCTTTAACCACAGGTTTCGGAGTCTGGTTAACAGGAGAAGTAAATCAATTTACCCTCAGAATTGGTACATTAATTATTTTTACGGGAAGTTTATATTTTCTTTATTTGACAGCAAAAAAATTATTTGGAGATAAAAGCGCTTTACTAACTCTGATAATTGCATCTTTGATTCCTATTTTTACTACCGCTTTTGGAGTGTTAACTTTACCCGATGGACCATTAATCTTTTTTTGGACATTAGTATTACTTTGTGCTGCTCATGAGTTTTTTGTCAAGGAAAATCCCTATAATTATCAACCAACTTATCGTTTAAGTTTCATCGGAATTTTTCTCGGTTTAGCCTGTTTAGGAAAATATCACGGTTTTATTTTAGGATTAGGATTACTGGGATTTTGTGTTTTTAATCCTCCTTATCGACGAGTATTTACTTCTGGTTGGTTAATTGTTAGTTTTGCATTATTTATTCTAACTTTATTTCCCCTTTTATATTGGAATTGGCAACACAATTGGATTTCTTTTAGCTTTCAATTATCGGGACGTTTTAACAGCAATTCTTCTTCTTCTTTAACAATTAATCCTTTTAATATTTTTCTTGTGGCTTTAGTGGGAATTGGTTATTTATTTCCTAGCTTTGGTTTTCCTCTTTGGTGGTTAAGTATAAAAACCTTTTGGAGTGAAATAACCACCAAGCCAAATTATCGTTATCAGTTAATTTTATGGGTTTCTTTACCTTTAACCATTGGTTTTACTATTTTAGGTGCATTTACTCAAATTTTACCCACATGGCCAATGCCAGGTTTTTGGGGATTAACATTGATTTTAGGACATCATGCTCATCATAATTATTCCTCCAAATTTATCCAACGTTGGTTGTTTTTTTCCTTCCTTATTTTTCATACCATTGTCATAATTTCTTTACTACACTTCAATATTGGTTTACTGCAAAAGCCGAATCAGAATAATTTTTTTCAAGGTTTAATTTCCCCACAAAATGATCCTTCTACAGAATTAATTGATGTTGTACAATTAAGAAATAATTTAGCTTCATCTTCTGCTTTTTCTCAATCTCTTTCACAAGCTGATTTTATTTTTACCAATCAATATTATCTCGGTGGTTACATTGGTATGGCGATCGCACCACTAAAAAAAATACCGATAACTTGTTTTTGCGATGATAGTCGAGGATTTATGTATTGGTATCCCGTCAAAAACTTAATCGGTAAACAAGGATTATATATTACCACAAAAAGGTTTGCCCAAGAAGATCTTATCAACGTTAAATATAGTAAATATTTTCAATCTTGGCGAGAAATAGCCCAAATTCCTCTCAAAAGATCAGGGGAAGTTACAGAAGTGTTATATATATATGAAGGACAAAATTTAATAATTATTCCCTCAGAAGTCAAAAAATGGGCGAATAATTAGGAGATAAAAGGAAACGGGGAGATAGGAATGTACCTTTCTTTGCTCTTTTGCCTACCTTTCCGATTATTACCTCTTATCTTCACGGTTAATTTATCAATTTTTTAGTGGCAAAAATTTTTTCAATAACATCCTCCACAACTTTATCAGGAGTGGAAGCACCAGAGGTTACTCCTATAGTTATTTCCCCTTCCCCAAGCCAATTATTTTTAATCTCTAAATCTGTTTCAAGAGGTTTATGTTCAATTTTATTATCTAAAACGAAAATACGATCACCACTATCAATATGATAAGAAGGAATATTGTACTCCTCAGAAATTTCTTGCAAATGAGTTGTATTAGATGAATTAAAACCGCCAATTACCACTATTAAATCTAGTTTTTCTTTCACTAAATTGAGCATCGCATCCTGTCTTTCTTGAGTCGCATCACATATAGTGTTGAAGCTCATAAAATGCTCATTTAATTGTGTCGGATTATATTTTTTCATCATAGTTTGCTCAAATAACTTCCCGATAGCTTCGGTTTCACTTTTTAACATCGTAGTTTGATTCGCAATACCCACTCTTTCTAAATCGGTATCAGGGTTAAAACCCTCTGAATAAGCATTTTTAAATTTTGTCAAAAACTCTGTGCGATCGCCACCGTTAAGAATATAATTAGAAACATATTTTGCTTCTTCCATATTTAAGACGACTAAATAAATATTAGCAAATGAACTTGTAGCAACGGTTTCTTCATGTTGATATTTACCGTGAATAATAGAAGTATAACTACGTTTTTTATGTTTTTCTACAGAATTCCAAACTTTAGAAACCCAAGGACAAGTTGTATCAACAATAGTACAATTTTTATCATTTAGTAACTGCATCTCCCCAACACTCGCACCAAAAGCAGGTAAAATCACCACCTCGTTACTATTAACCACAGAAAAGTCTTTCTTTCCTTCCTTAAAGGGAATAAAATCTACATTCATTTCCTTTAAACGCTGATTTACGGATGGATTATGTATAATTTCATTCGTGATCCATATTTTTTCCTGTGGAAAATGTGTACGAGTTTCGTAAGCCATTGCCACGGCCCTTTCGACACCCCAACAAAAACCAAATGCTTCAGCCAGACGAATGGTTACATTTTCTCTGGTTATTTGATAATTATTTTGACGAATATTTTGAATTAAATTACTTTGATATTCTTGGTTTAAAGTAGCCGTAACTTGTTCCTGATGACCAAATCCTTTGCGATGATAGTTATCTGACTGTTGAAGAGTACGTTTAAATGTCTTTGTATCCATGAGTATCTTAAGAGTTAATAATTAATCTTTATTCTATTACTTATTGCCCCTTAGATAATTGACAATTAAAAATTCTCCCTAATATCTATCCTGCCACCTGTCACCTGCCACCTGCCACCTGCCACCTGCCACCTGCCACCTGCCACCTGCCACCTGCCACCCGTCACCTAAAAACATATAAAGAAAAGTAACAGAATCTTGACTTAAATGAGAAAACATTAAAATTAAAAACCTTGTATGAGGGAATGTTAAGCAAATTTTAAATATTGTTAAGCAATTCCCACAACTGAGTCAAAATACCATTATCATCTTGGTTAATGTAGTAGTTAAAGTATTTTGTCGAGAGAGGATACCTCATGACAGTAAGCCCTCAGAAAGAGGCGAAAGCTAAAGTTATTGTTGATAAAGATCCAGTTCCTACCTCTTTTGAAAAATGGGGAAAACCAGGACACTTCGATCGCACTTTAGCTAGAGGACCCAAAACCACAACTTGGATTTGGAATCTTCACGCCGATGCCCACGATTTCGATAGTCAAACCAGTGATTTAGAAGATATTTCTCGTAAAATCTTCAGCGCTCACTTCGGTCATTTAGCAGTAGTATTTGTTTGGTTGAGTGGGATGTACTTCCACGGAGCTAAGTTTTCTAACTACTCCGCATGGTTAGCTGATCCTTTAAACGTTAAACCCAGCGCTCAACAAGTCTGGTCTATTGTAGGTCAAGACATTCTCAACGCCGATGTAGGCGGTGGTTTCCACGGTATTCAAATCACCTCTGGTTTCTTCCAATTATGGAGAGCTTCGGGAATCACCAACGAGTATCAGTTATACTGCACCGCTATCGGTGGTTTAGTAATGGCTGGTTTAATGCTCTTTGCTGGTTGGTTTCACTACCACAAAGCAGCTCCTAAGTTGGAATGGTTTCAAAATGTGGAATCCATGATGAACCACCATTTAGCTGGTTTATTAGGATTAGGCTCTTTAGGTTGGGCTGGACACCAAATTCATGTATCTTTACCAATTAATAAATTGTTAGATGCAGGAGTTGCACCCGGTGACATTCCTTTACCTCATGAGTTTATCCTTGATCCCTCCAAAATGGCTGAGTTATACCCTAGCTTTGCCCAAGGTTTAACACCATTCTTTACTTTAAATTGGGGAGTTTATTCTGACTTCTTAACTTTTAAAGGTGGTTTAAATCCTGTAACTGGTGGCTTATGGTTGTCTGATACTGCTCATCATCACTTGGCGATCGCAGTATTATTCATCATCGCAGGTCATATGTACCGCACCAACTGGGGAATCGGTCATAGCATGAAAGAAATCTTAGAAGGACATAAAGGACCATTCACTGGCGAAGGTCACAAAGGACTCTACGAAATCTTAACCACATCATGGCACGCACAATTAGCCATTAACCTCGCTTTATTAGGTTCTTTGACTATTATTGTTGCTCAACATATGTACGCAATGCCTCCTTACCCTTACTTAGCCACAGACTATGGTACACAGTTATCACTGTTTACTCACCATATGTGGATCGGTGCATTCTTCATCGTCGGTGCAGGAGCTCACGCTTCAATCTTCATGGTTCGTGATTATGATCCAGCGAAAAACGTTAATAACCTGTTAGACAGAGTATTACGTCATCGTGATGCGATTATTTCTCACCTCAACTGGGTATGTATTTGGTTAGGCTTCCATAGTTTCGGGTTGTACATTCATAATGACACCATGAGAGCTTTAGGTCGTCCTCAAGATATGTTCTCTGACTCCGCAATTCAATTACAACCTGTCTTTGCTCAATGGATTCAAGGTCTTCACACCGCAGCCGCAGGCGCAACTGCTCCTTTTGCTGGTGCTGGTGTTAGCCCTGTATTCGGAGGAGACATTGTTGCTGTGGGTGGCAAAGTAGCGATGATGCCTATGACTTTAGGTACTGCGGATTTCATGGTTCACCATATCCATGCTTTCACCATTCACGTTACCGTTTTAATCCTTCTTAAAGGTGTGCTTTATGCCCGTAGCTCCAGACTTGTCCCCGACAAAGCTGAGTTAGGCTTCCGCTTCCCTTGTGATGGACCAGGTCGTGGTGGTACTTGTCAAGTATCTGGTTGGGATCATGTCTTCTTAGGCTTATTCTGGATGTATAACTCCATCTCTGTGGTAATCTTCCACTTCAGTTGGAAAATGCAATCCGATATTTGGGGAACCGTGTTACCTGATGGTAGCGTTTCTCACATTACTGGTGGTAATTTCGCTCAAAGTGCTATTACTATCAACGGCTGGTTAAGAGACTTCTTATGGGCTCAAGCCGCTAACGTAATTAACTCTTATGGTTCAGCATTATCTGCTTATGGCATCATGTTCTTAGCAGGTCACTTTATCTTCGCTTTTAGCTTAATGTTCCTTTTCAGTGGACGTGGCTATTGGCAAGAGTTAATCGAATCCATTGTTTGGGCTCATAATAAACTCAAATTAGCCCCCGCTATCCAACCTCGCGCTTTGAGCATCGTTCAAGGTCGTGCGGTAGGTGTAGCTCACTATCTCTTAGGAGGTATTGTAACTACATGGGCGTTCTTCCTCTGCCGTATCCTATCGGTTGGTTAAGAATGTAAACTTTCACTAACAAGTGAGGGTAAACTCGGCAAGATAAGTTATAAAATAACCAATAAAGCCGTTTTCAAAAATCAAGAGTCGATCAAAAAGTTTCTATACTTGACGATTAACTTCTTAAAAAACAACTTTAAAAAACTTGCCTAGAGATTTTAAATATTTAACTCTCTGGGCAAGAGCAAAAAACAAAATAGAGCAGCGTATTTGAATCGTTGACCCTCATTGTGTAACAGGAGAATTCCTTTAAAAAGCTATGGCAACTAAATTTCCCAAATTTAGCCAAGATTTAGCCCAAGATCCAACTACAAGACGGATATGGTACGGAATTGCTACCGCTCATGACTTTGAAACCCATGACGGTATGACCGAAGAGAATCTCTACCAAAAGATTTTTGCTTCTCATTTCGGTCATTTGGCAATCATCTTTCTATGGACTTCCGGTACTGTATTCCATGTAGCTTGGCAAGGCAATTTTGAGCAGTGGATCAAAGATCCTTTAAACGTCCGTCCCATCGCCCATGCAATTTGGGATCCTCATTTCGGTCAAGGTGCTATTGATGCTTTCACCCAAGCGGGTGCATCAGGCCCTGTAAACGTTGCTTATTCTGGTGTTTACCATTGGTTCTATACCATCGGGATGACCACTAATCAAGATTTATATACTGGTTCAGTTTTCCTTTTAATTCTGTCTGCTATATTCTTGTTTGCTGGTTGGTTACACTTACAACCTAAGTTCCGTCCTAGCCTTTCTTGGTTTAAAAATGCTGAATCTCGTTTAAATCACCATTTGGCTGGTTTATTCGGTGTTAGCTCTTTAGCATGGGCTGGTCACTTAGTACACGTTGCTATTCCTGAATCTCGTGGTGTACACGTTGGTTGGGATAACTTCTTAAGTGTTAAACCTCACCCCGCTGGACTTGCTCCTTTCTTTACTGGTAACTGGGGCGTTTATGCTCAAAACCCTGATACAGCTAGTCAAGTATTCGGAACTTCTGATGGTGCTGGAACTGCAATCCTAACTTTCTTAGGAGGTTTCCATCCTCAAACCGAATCCTTATGGTTGACTGACATTGCTCACCACCATTTGGCCATCGCTGTTATCTTCATTATTGCTGGTCATATGTACCGCACTAATTGGGGTATTGGTCACAGTATTAAGGACATCTTAGCCGCTCACAAACCACCTTCTGGTAAATTGGGAGCAGGACACAGAGGACTTTATGACACCATTAATAACTCTTTACACTTCCAGTTAGGTTTAGCCCTAGCTAGTTTAGGAGTTATCACTTCTTTGGTTGCTCAACATATGTACTCTCTTCCTTCTTATGCGTTCATCGCTAAGGACTATACTACCCAAGCCGCTCTTTATACTCATCATCAGTATATTGCAGGTTTCTTGATGGTTGGTGCTTTTGCTCACGGTGCGATCTTCTTCGTTCGTGACTATGATCCTGAAGCTAACAAAGATAACGTTTTAGCTCGGATGTTAGAACACAAAGAGGCGATTATTTCTCACTTAAGCTGGGTATCTCTTTTCTTAGGTTTCCACACTTTAGGACTTTATGTTCATAATGATGTTGTGGTTGCTTTTGGTACTCCTGAGAAACAAATCTTAATCGAACCAGTATTTGCTCAGTTCGTTCAAGCGGCTTCTGGTAAAGCTCTCTATGGTTTTGATACTTTATTATCTAACCCTGATAGCATTGCTTATACTGCTTATCCTAACTATGCCAATGTATGGTTACCCGGTTGGTTAGAAGCGATCAATAGCGGTACTAACTCTTTATTCCTTAACATTGGACCTGGTGACTTCTTAGTCCATCATGCCATCGCATTAGGATTACACACCACCACTTTAATCCTTGTTAAAGGTGCTTTAGATGCTCGTGGTTCTAAATTAATGCCCGACAAAAAAGACTTCGGTTTCTCCTTCCCCTGTGATGGGCCTGGTCGTGGCGGTACTTGTGACATCTCTGCATGGGATTCCTTCTACTTAGCTATGTTCTGGATGCTAAATACTTTGGGTTGGTTAACCTTCTACTGGCATTGGAAACACCTCGGTATCTGGACTGGTAACGTTGCTCAGTTTAACGAAAACTCTACCTATTTAATGGGTTGGTTCAGAGATTACTTATGGGCAAACTCCGCTCAGTTAATCAACGGTTATAATCCTTATGGTGTCAATAACCTCTCCGTTTGGGCTTGGATGTTCTTATTCGGACACCTCGTTTGGGCAACTGGCTTCATGTTCTTAATCTCTTGGCGTGGATACTGGCAAGAATTAATCGAAACCATCGTTTGGGCTCACGAACGTACTCCTCTAGCTAACATTGTTCGCTGGAAAGACAAACCCGTTGCTTTATCAATCGTTCAGGCTCGTTTAGTTGGTTTAGCTCACTTTACCGTTGGCTATATTCTCACCTACGCAGCCTTCTTAATTGCTTCTACTGCTGGTAAGTTCGGTTAATAACTGGTTTACTTTATTAGTTAGTGATTAAATAAAACTAACCCCTCTACCTTTACTGGTGGGGGGTTTTTCTTTTTTTATAATTAACTACTGTAATGCTATGACAGATACTTTCGCAGCTATTTGTTGAGCTATTTTTGTAAGAGCGATGGCCGAAGCTGATTCAGGATTTCCGACAACAATAGGAATACCAGAGTCTCCTCCTTCTCGAAGAGAAATTTCTAAAGGAATACAACCAAGTAAAGGTACATTTAACTCTTTAGAGGCTTTTTCACCACCACCAGAGCCAAAAAGGTCATAATTTTTATCAGGCATATCAGGAGGGATAAAATAGCTCATATTTTCTACCAATCCAAGAATATTTGTCCCTAACTGTTCAAACATTTTTAAGCCCCTACGAGCATCTTGTAAAGAGACAGTTTGGGGAGTGGTGACAATTACTGCTCCTGAAAGGGGTGCCGCTTGAGCTAAAGTTAATTGTGCGTCACCTGTACCGGGTGGCATATCAACAATTAAATAATCTAACTCTCCCCAATTGACTTGATATAAAAATTGACGTATAATACCGTTTAACATTGGGCCACGCCACATTACAGGCTGATCAGGATCAATTAAAAAGCCCATAGAAACCATTTTGACACCATGATTAAAAGCAGGTTGTAGAATATCTCCCCCTGAAGATTTTTCTACCTCAATAGGCACATCATTTAAACCCAACATTGTTGGTACATTTGGACCATAAATGTCAGCATCTAATAAACCAACTTTAGCCCCCATTTGGGCAAGGGCAACGGCAACATTTACAGAAACAGTACTTTTACCAACTCCACCTTTACCGCTAGAAATGGCAATAATATTTTTTACTTGATTTACTGATTGCCTATTTGGTAAAGGTTTTTGTTGAGGCGTTTCGGCTGTAATTTCAATAGATACTGACTCCACACCCCCTAATTTTTTAACGGCTTTCTCACAATCTTCTCTAATAAATTCTTTTAATGGACAAGCAGGAGTCGTCAATACGAGAGTAAAATTAACATTACCATCTTTTACCGTTACGTTACGGATCATGTTTAATTCTACTAAACTTTTTTGTAATTCAGGATCTTGAACTGGTTTTAATACTTCTAAAATTGATTCCGTCGTTAACATAATTTTTTATTTAATGGTTGATTTTGCCCTTTATGCCCCAAATATGAGGACTTTATTTTATTTATTCCGCTCTATGAAACTTACTCAAACTTGATCAATGAGTCAAGTTCCCACTCTTCATGGGATGGACGTTCACTTCCTGCTTCACCGAATCCTTAATAGACTTGCCACTAAGTTGGTTTGACTCTCCACAGGCTTTACTTCCCCACAAGCTGTGGGTAGTTGGATATAACTCCAAATTAATACTAGCATTCAAATCACGATCTATTTTTAGACCACAATTTTTACACTCATAAACTCTTTTAGAAAGAGGCATTTTTTGT
>Ga0210030_1002689_pt1 | contig 12094 bp, 8 predicted proteins | sample CryGeymeta201523_FD_183986 | JGI IMG/M metagenome (GOLD analysis project Ga0210030, IMG submission 183986) | Groundwater microbial communities from Crystal Geyser aquifers in Utah, USA - Crystal Geyser metaG 2015-23 (SPAdes) (version 2) | ecosystem: Environmental > Aquatic > Deep subsurface >...
AAACGGATAAGCAAAAACTTGAAGATTTACAGGCCGGTGAAGAAAAACTGGAAAAGTTTGCCAGGGAGCAATATTTTATGTCGAAACCCGACGAAGATGTTTTTATTGTTGTTGACCATGATTAAATTTATTATATTGCTTCCAAAATGAAAGGAAATCTCGACATATTTAAAATCAGAACCAATAATGTTCCACCACAAAAAGGAAGAATATTAATTGCAGAACCTTTTTTGCATGGCGATTATTTTAGCCGGTCGGTGGTTTTTTTGGTGGCGCACAGCGAAAAAGGTGCGGTTGGTTTTATTTTGAATAAGAAGATTGATTTTCGGTTGCAAGACGTTTTTATCGATTTTCCTGAATTCGATGCCCATGTTTATTTAGGGGGCCCGGTTTCTGCCGATTCCATATTTTTTGTTCATAAAGTAGGCGAAAAACTGCCCGGTAGTATTAAAGTTTTGGGGAATCTCTCGTGGGGGGGCGACTTCGAGACACTAAAAAATCTGATTTCAAAAGGAATGGTGAAACCTTCCGATATTCATTTTTTTCTGGGTTATTCGGGTTGGGACGCCGGACAACTGGAAGGCGAAATCAAAGAAGATTCCTGGTTGGTAACCGATGTGGATGAAAATGCAATTATGCGCGAATCACAGGATGTATCCTGGACAGATTTTGTTTTAAAAGCCGGAAATCGTTATTCAATCTGGCAAAATTACCCCGAAAATCCATCGTTTAATTAAACCTCTGCCACACCACTTTTCAAACATTGAATACCATTATTCGAACCCTGTGTATCTTGTTCCGTTTATTTTTGTACTTCAAAGTTGGATTACAAAAAGGCATTGAAAAAAAATTATAATTTTGCCACACTTACAAAAAACATCCCGGGTCTTCGGGAAATTTATAACTTAAATAATACTTTATGTCACTGAGAAGTAATATTCTTGACCTTCGAAAAAGAAAAAAGGAAGTGCAAAAAGGAGGTGGCGAAAAAGCCATGGAAATGCAGGCCAAAATGGGGAAACTCAATGCACGCGAACGTATTTTAGCGCTTCTGGATAAAAACTCATTTCACGAATATGATTTATTCGTTGAGCACAGCGCAAAAGATTTCGGCATGGAATCGAAAGTTTTACATGGCGATGGGGTAATTATCGGCACTGGCACAATTAAGTCGAAACCGGTTTGTATTTTTGCCCAGGATTTCACCGTGGCCGGCGGTTCTCTGGGTTTAATGCACGCCCGGAAGATTACAAAAATCATGGATCATGCCCTGAAAATGCGGGTTCCTTTAATTGGGATCAACGATTCGGGCGGTGCGCGTATTCAGGAAGGAGTAAACTCGCTGGCTGGTTACGGCGAAATATTTTTCCGAAATACGCTGGCTTCCGGAGTAATTCCTCAGATTTCGGTAATACTTGGACCTTGCGCGGGAGGCGCGGTTTATTCACCAGCCTTAACTGATTTTGTTTTCGTAGTCGAAAATATCTCGAAAATGTTCATCACAGGTCCCAGTGTAATTAAATCGGTTCTCGGAGAAGAAATTTCGATGGAAGAACTTGGCGGTGCGCGTGTTCACTCTGAAATAACCGGAAATGCACATTTTTTTGCAAAAACTGAGTTGGAATGTTTTGAACAGATTAAAACCTTAATTAGTTATATTCCACGAAGTAATGCAAAAAAAGCGTTGGCGTATCCTCCAAAATCACCGTTAAAAGGAAGAAAAATTGAAGATATCGTTCCCCTCGATCCAAGGATTCCGTATGACATGCGAGATATTATCAGAACCATTACCGATAGTTCTGAATTCCTTGAAATAATGGAACTTTTTGCGCCAAACATCATTATTGGTTTTGGACGTATGGATGGCGAAACGGTTGGTTTTGTTGCCAACCAGCCCATGGTGCTTGCAGGAGTTCTCGATTGCGACAGCTCTGATAAGGCAGCACGTTTTATTCGTTACTGCGATGCCTTTAATATTCCAATTGTTACGCTCGAAGATTTACCGGGTTATCTGCCGGGAGTGGATCAGGAACATGCAGGGGTAATCCGTCACGGCGCTAAAATATTATATGCATACAGTGAAGCAACGGTTCCGAAAGTTACCGTAATATTGAGAAAAGCTTATGGCGGTGGTTACATTGCAATGAACTCGAGGCATTTGCGCGCTGACTTTGTTTTTGCATGGCCAACAGCCGAAATTGCAGTAATGGGGCCTGAAGGTGCAGCAAACATTGTATTCAGGAAAGAAATTGCTGAAGCAGAAAATCCGGATGAAATGCGTCAGCAAAAAATTAGGGAATACAAGGAAAAATTTGCCAATCCTTATGTGGCCGCTGCACAGGGATATATTGATGAAGTGATTGAACCGAGGGAAACCCGTTCAAGAATTCTTCATGCTTTGCAGGTTTCTGAAAATAAAAGTGTATTTCTGCCATCAAAAAAACATGGAATACCACCATTTTAAACCATAAAAAAGATTTGTATGTCAGAAGAAAAAGAAATGAAAGAACTTATTGTTCAAGGTGCCGTTTATAAAACCACATTTACCCGAAAATTTGAAGAACGGGTTAACTGGGAAGCGCCTAATATAAATATGTTGTACTCTTTTATTCCGGGAACCATTATCGACATTTTTGTTAAACCAAAACAAAAAGTGAAGGAAGGTGAAACTCTTTTATTGCTTGAAGCAATGAAAATGCAAAACCAGGTGCGGATGCCATTTGATGGTGAGATTGTTAAAATCCACGTTAAAAAAGATGAGGTAATTCCAAATCGTTATTTGATTATGGAAATAAAACCAAAGAAATAAAAGCAGTTTTCTGTTTCAATAAAAAACCGTGCAATCATATTGCCCGGTTTTTTTATTTTTACTGACTAACATTTTTCCTGTGCAAAAGAATATTTCTTTAAAGTTGATATTAATACTGATTGTTTTTTTGAACGGCTTCGGTGAAGTTGCTGCACAGGATAACGGGTTTTGCCATAAATCAACCGAAGGACAGGAATTCTGGTTTGGATATATGGAAAACAGGATTTTCAGGGCAGAGTTTCACACTGTTCTGGTAACAGTTGCTTCCCGGCAAAATACGAATTTCAGAATTACAATCGGCCCCCCTGGCGAACCAAATTACAACCGCTCATTTAACGTGCGGGCCGACAGTGCATTAACCGTGGAACTTCCCTGGCGTACAGCCGAAACTTTTGGGTCGGAAACTATCCGCAACACCGGAATTCGTCTAACTTCCGATGATCCGGTGAGTGTTTATGCAACCAACTGGGACCCCAATTCCACGGATAATTCGGTGATTTACCCGGTCGCAAACCTGGGCAATGAATATTTCGCTATATGTTATGATCCTTATGTTGATCCGGAAAACCCACTGACGGGGAATGGGCGCAACAGCCAGTTTTTGATTGTGGCAACCGAAGATAATACAACGGTAATAATTAAACCATCGAAAGTAACCGACCAGTTAATACCAAAAGATTCAATTTTTGAAGTCGTACTTAGCAGAGGCCAGGTTTTTCAGGTACAGTCTGAGAATGATCCGGGAACAGGTCTTACCGGTCAGGGCGATTTAACCGGCAGCTATATTTATGCTGATAAACCAGTTGCATTTTTTTCAGGCGCACTCAGTACCACCGTTCCGAGGGGATTTAGGGGATGGGACCATCTATATGAACAAATTCCACCGGTTCAGTCCTGGGGGCGCGAATATTTAACAGTCCCGCTTAAAACCAGGGCTGCCGACCGGTTCCGTATTCTAACTGCCAGAAACAAAACAACAGTTCAAATTTCGGGGGAACCTGTAATTTATCTTGATGCCGACGAATTTTATGAATTCACGACCTTGGAAACGAAACATATTCTTTCCGATCAACCTGTGCTGGTGGCTCAGTTCAGTCAATCACGCGATGTTGACAGCACCAAAACCGGTGGTAATGGCGACCCGTTTATGATAATCCTGAACCCTTTAAACCGACTGGTAAAAACCGCAATTTTTCAAACTTATGACACACCCAACAATTTTACCGATTCAACTTATTTCGGAATTCAGTCAAACTTTGTCAATATTTTAGCACCTTCCAATGAAACAATCAATATCAGGCTCGACAATCGGCCTGTGATTGAATTTAAACCTCATGCTGTTGCCGGCTGGTCATACGCACAACTTGATATTCCCAAAGGCACACATATCATCGAAAATATTGCAGGAAATAACAGTTTCACAGCTTTTGTTTATGGTTTTGGCGGGTACGAATCGTACGGTTTTAACACAGGTTACAACTTTGATTTACAACTCGATTTGGGTGAAAACATAGAATTTTTTGAACACGATACACTTTTACTTTGCAAGGGCGATGAATTGATTCTGGATGCCGGGCCACAATTCGATTATTACAGTTGGAGCAACACTGCAACCACTCAAACTATTTCAGTTGTTCAGGAAGGATTATACTGGGTTGAAGCAGGAACGAATGACGGCTGCATTTTGCGCGATACAGTTTTTGTATATGAGAGTAAGCCTGTTGCCGATTTGGGCGAACGATTTGAGGAGATTTGTTATCCTGAAAAAATATTTTTACCAGCGGAGTCAGATTATGAAAAGTATCTCTGGCAAAACCAAATGGATGAGGTTATTTCAACTGAACGCAATATTTGGGTAGATAAAACCGGCGAATACAGGCTGACTGTGATGGATAATTTTCGTTGTATTGCCCGCGATACCCTCGTTTTAACTGTTTTTCCGGTTCCTGAAATAGAAATTCTGGGCGACCATCTGATTTGTGATGAATTCTCAACACAGTTATCGGTAAGAATTACCGGTACTCAGGAAGATATCTGGAATTTTCCCGGTAATTTTTCATGGGAAGCAAATAGTTCTGATTTGGTTCTAATCGCTGAATCCCGGTTTGCCGTATATGTTGAAGCCAAAAGTTGGGGCGATTATGAAGTTTCATATAAACTCAGCACCATCAACGGCTGCGATACCGTTGTTACATTTCCCATCCGTTTTCATCCTCAACCTGAAAATAATTTTGTGATTGAAGATGATCCCGGTTGCAGTGGTTACAGCAAAATTCTGAGGTTTACCGGAACAGTTACCGACGCGGCAGAATTTGAATGGGATTTGAATGGCCGTGTATTTTTAGATACCCTCGATTTACAAAACAGAATTTATCGGATTTCGGAAGGCGCCCGGCAAAATACGGTTCCACCTGTATCACTAATAATTAATGACAAAGGTTGTATTAGCGACCCATTAACAAAACCGGTTATTAACGCGAATCATAACTTTATAATGGAAGCCAACAAAACAAGGGGTTGCGACTCGCTGATTGTCAATTTTAGCAGTAGATTATTTACTTCCGATGACGTTGATTTTGTATGGACTTTTGATGATACTGAAGTCGTCAGGCAGCAATATTACACCAAAAATTACCCCGATACCGGGTTTTACAAGGTAAATCTCACCATTACCAATCCGGTTACACAATGCCGGAATGGTTTTACAATTGATAGTATGATAAAAGTCTTTCCAACACCAATTGCCGAAATTTCTACCGATTCCGAAATTTGTTACCCGGGTTCTGCTTTGCTGGTTTACACTCATCATATCGATTCTTCATTTACTATTTGGGAGTTTAACGAGAATCAGTTTTCAGGTTTTGATCATGACTCGGTAACAATAATTATGGATGATCCATTTGAGAAGGTAAAACTTACAGTTAATGAATATGGTTGCGTTAGTGAACCTGTTGAAATGCGATTAAAACGAAAACCGTCTTTCGATTTTCAGACAGAAAGCGAAGAAGGTTGCCAGCCCTATTCTGTTGAAGTTTATGCTGAAACCACCGACAGTTATATCGATTTTACATGGATTACCGATAGTTTGCCTTATCCAACTGGTGTTTCGAATTTATACAATCTAACCGATACAGGAAGATTCGATATTTCATTAATCGCTTATTCCAGAGAAACAGGCTGTGTTGATACATTAGTAAAACCCGATTGGATTTGGGTACACAGGAATCCTTTTTCAAAATTCGAAGTAGATTACCAGGTTGCATTGATTGATAATTCCGATATCACATTTATAAACTATTCAGAAAGGGCTGTCAATTATTTTTGGGATTTTGGAGATAGCATCACTTCCGAAGAATTTGCACCCGTTCATACTTACACAGAACTCGGTGAATATTCTGCCAGATTGTATGCAGAATCGGTGTATCAATGCATCGATACTTTCGAATTAATTATAAAAATCATCCCTTCCACAGTTTATTCTCCCAATGCTTTCAGACCCGACAGCGATATTCCTGAAAACCGAACATTTATGCCGGTTGGTGCCGGTGTTGATGAGTCGCGTTTCAACCTAAAAATTTTTAATCGCTGGGGTGATTTGGTTTTTGAAACCAGTTCGTTATACACTCATTGGGACGGAACCTTAAAAAACGGAAAAGATGCGCCACAGGGAAATTATGTCTGGATTTCGAAATATTTTGATATTCAGGGTGTTGAGCACACAGAAAAGGGTCAGGTTTTGTTAATACGATAAGAAATTATGAGAACTTTTATTGCCATAAAAATTACTCCGGAAAAGAAACTTCTCGATATTGTTTCAATTTTGAAAAAATCATTTTGGAGAAAGGAAAAGTTGCAATCTGCGAATTCACAAAACCGATACAAGTACTACTCAATGCCAGCAAGGTTTTCAAAAATCCGGACACAAAAAAAGAGGTCGAAAATGACCTCTTGTCCTGTGTGGCTCCCCTGACAGTTGAAAGTTGCAACCTAATTTGTGAAAAATTGGCGTATTTTCAGCATACAATTCTAATTTCTTAATTTCCAAAATGAGGTACTGAGGAATTAAAATTCTATCTCCATATATTGTTAAGGATGAGAAAAATATGTATAAGATTTCTTATAGTATAAGATTTCAAATGACTTTTTATTATTGATACAAGGTGTTGATTGCCATTTAAAATTATTGTAAATTGTACGGAAAACCAAATTTTATCAACATGAAAACTATAACCGTTTTATTCCTGCTTTTTATTATTGCGTGTACAATATCTGATAAAAACAAAGTATTAGTTTCAGGTGATTTAACACCAGGTGTTTCAATTGATGAAAAAAAGATTGATCGGTTGTTTCGTAACTACTCTGAAGACGATTCGCCGGGTGCAGCAATTGCAGTTGTGCAGAATGGTAGAATTCAGTATAAAAAGGGATATGGAATGGCGAATCTGGAATATGATATTCCAATAACACCATCAACTATCTTTCATATTGCATCTGTTTCAAAACAATTTACCGCTTTTTCGATTTTATTATTGGAAAAGGAAGAAAAACTATCACTTGACGATGATATTAGAAAATTCATTCCTGAAGTCCCTGACTTTGGTAAAAAAATTTCACTAAGAAATCTTGCAAATCACACAAGTGGATTAAGAGACCAATGGAATTTACTTGCGATGGCAGGATGGCGTTTGGATGATGTTATTACCAAAGAACAGATTCTAAAACTTGTAAGTAAACAAAAGGAGTTAAATTTTAACCCCGGGAACGAGTTTGTATATTGTAACACCGGATATACATTATTAGCTGAAGTGGTGGCAAGAGTGTCCGGTAAATCTTTCCCGGAATTTACTGATGAGTATATTTTCAAACCGTTAAAAATGACAAATACACTCTTTTATGATGACCATGAGAAGATTGTTAAAAACAGGGCATATTCATATCAAAGCGCAGGTAATGGATATAAGAAAAGTGTATTAAATTATGCCAATGTTGGGGCAACGAGTCTGTTTACCACAGTGGAGGATTTAAGTTTATGGGCAATGAATTTTGAGAATCCTGTGGTTGGCAATCAGGAAATATTCAATAAAATGAGTCAAAAAGCTATCCTGAACAAAGGAGATACAATAACGTATGCGCTTGGACAGGATGTTGGCAAATATAAAGGGTTGAATATGATTAGTCATAGCGGCGGAGATGCAGGATATCGAACTTTTTTAGGACGATTCCCTGATCAAAAATTCTCAGTAATTGTATTTAGTAATGATGCGTCCTGTAATCCCGGATCATTAGCTTTGAAAGTTGTGGATATGTGCTTAAAAGATGAAATAAAAACTGAAGATAAAGATGACAAGAAAGAAACAAAAGAGAATAAAACTTCAGTAAATATTGACACTCTTAAAGCCTATGTTGGAGAGTATGAAATACAACCGAGTTTTATTTTAACAATTACAGAAAATAATGGAGAATTATTTTATCAAGCTACAGGGCAATCAAAGTTTAAATTAGAAGCTGTTTCCTCTACGGAATTTATCACCAAAGGAGTAGATGCCAAATTAACATTCCACAGGGATAATGATAATAAAGTTAACCTTTTAAAATTACATCAAGGGGAAGTATTTGATGCACCAAGAATGAACCCATTCTATAAAACTTCAGTAAATCTCAATGAATTTGTTGGGACATTTCATAGTGACGAACTTTCTACCGAATATACCTTTGTAATTAAAAATGACACACTGGTTGCAACTCACATACGATTGAGTGATATAAGAATGACCCCAACCAAAACCGATGTTTTCAAGGGAAATAAATGGTTTTTTGGCCAAACTGAATTTATAAGAGATAAAAATAAAGTAGTAATCGGATGTAAAGTATCAAGTGGCAGGGTTAGAAATATTTGGTTTAAGAAGGTTATTTGATTCTTTAATAAATCTTTATCAGATATTTTAAATGTGTTGAATAATTTGAATTTTTCAAAACAAAAATTCTTACCAAATTTTTGCATTGTTTGTATGTCGGGCATGGTATTAAGCTGGCAGGATGTAAGTTCCTGCATGTGCCGAGTTGATAGGAAACATTAGTGATTGGCAAGGGTGTCCCGAGTAATCGGGAATCTGAAAGAAGCCATTAGCAAAACTGAAGTTCTGACGCACAGAAATCTGATATAAGGCTCAAATGAGGGGGCAACCGAGCAATGGATTGGGAACGCCCGAAATTCAACCGTAACTCAAATGAGTAAATCAGGCAGAACGCAGAGAAAGTTTAATATCTTATCCCGAGAGGTCTTGTAAGATGCACCAACAGTGCAGAACTGGCAGCGATGCGAGTTTATATTTTACAAGAAGTCAGCAGAGGACATAGTATTCGGTTAGTGTACAAACATCGAAGAAGGTCTGAATCGTTTAATTTAAGGAGCAGTGAGTTCAAAATTTGTTTTATGGCGCAGCAGCAAGAAATAACGTACCAATATGACCTGTTTAGTCAAACAGGAGCGGAAGTTATTCGCCCTTTTGTAAACAGTGAAGCCGTAAGCGGAGCTGTATCAACAACGGCGTTGCAAGTAAAAGAAGCAGGAGAACAGACACGAGCCTTAGCCGCAGATTTAATGGGGGTGATATTGTGCCACAGCAATATCAAACGCGCCTACAAACAGGTAAAGCAGAACAAAGGCGTTGCAGGCATCGACCAAATGGCGGTTGGAGAATTTGCCGCATGGTATGCCGAAAATGTGAGATATCCTGATAAGCAAGCTAAGCCAAGGCAGTTACCAGCCACAAGGGGTAAAACAGGTCGAAATACCCAAGCCGAACGGTGGCAAACGCAAGTTGGGTATTCCTACGGTAACCGACAGGATAATCCAACAAGCAATTGCACAGTTGTTAAGTCCAATTTACGAACGGAAATTTTCCGACCACAGCTACGGTTTTCGTCCGAATCGAAGTGCCCATCAGGCATTAAAGAAGTTGTCTAACATAGTTTTAGATGAATTGGATGAAGAGTTGGAGCGCAGGGGACACAAATTTGTTCGATTTGCCGATGATGGTGCGCAACGAATGCGAGATGGACCCACGTAATTGGGAAAGTCAAGCAATGCTGTACAAACGATGATGGAAGGCCCATCGGAATCACCATACAGGCGGGGATTCCAAACCACCTGTATGGTGCTGTAGTCAAAAGCTATGGTATTGAGCGTTAAGGAAAAGGCAATCATAAATTGTCAGGTACATTCCAAGGAGATGAACGAGCAAGTGAACCTCTTACGAACGTGTCGAAAGCGTAGTGAATCCATCAAAACCAGGGGGTAGTCGTTAACCTTGGATAAGCATAGAAGCAATCTGTTTACTGACTATGCGGTGGGCGGCATAAAGGAGGCATGAACTTGGAATAGGCGTATGTACGGAACGTTGGAACCCACGGGCTGATGTTAAGAGAGTATTTCAAGTGGAAGCACCACAAGAAACGAGTATCGAGGCAGTCATGGGGGCAGATTGAACTGTAGTAGTGAAGAAGTTTCTGTAATGGGAATGGAGCGAAGAGTTCAAGTTATCCGGTTTTATAAATAAGACAACTTAAATCTAAGGAGGATTTTATGAATGAAACAAAGCCTTACAATATTTCAAATTGGGCAGTTTATGAAGCCTATGAGAAAGTGAAGGCAAACAAAGGAAGTCACGGTGTAGATGGCCAATCCATTGAGGATTTTGAAAAGAACCTGAAAGGGAATCTGTACAAGATATGGAATAGGATGTCATCAGGCTGTTACTTTCCACAACCAGTGAAAGCGGTATCCATACCGAAGAAGAATGGAGGTGTTAGAATATTGGGTATACTTTCACGCACGGTTCCGTGAGAACGTGAGGGTGAAATTCCCTCGCGTGACTCGATTGGCGGGGGCTGTGATTGTTACTGTTTTTGCTTTGCTTTTTTTAACCCTTTACCAGCCGCTAAATGCACATGCATCAAAATAATTGAATTATGCGGCAGTTGTTGTAATTTGTTTTTGCAATTGGTTACTTAATTATTGTGTTTCATACGATTAACAAAAGCAATACAAAAATGGAAAATCAACCCGACCTGAAAAATAAAACTTATCAACCGTTTGTAGAACTGGAGCGCAGTGTTCATGCTGCTTTGGAAACCTACTCCAATGTTCACCGGGGCAGCGGGCACAACTCGATGGTGACCACGCATTTATTCGAACAGGCCAGGGACATCGTACTTGAATACCTCGGTCTGAATAAAAGAAAATACAAGGTAATTTTTTGCTCTCCTTTAGGTGCTTCAAAACTGACTGCAAAACTGGATACCGAAAGTTACCGGATTTTATCGTGCATCGATTTTGGTCTGCCCTTGGGTGAGAGGGCAGTGGCAGTAAAAAGAAAAGCATTGCCCAAAAGTGGAGAATCTCACCGGACATAAATTGCTGACTGAACTCAGAAAAACCCTTATCGGACACGATATCCAGGTGCCTGCCACTGACGGGGCCAGACCTTTTATCAACTTCGATAATGCTGCCAGCTCTCCTACGTTTATGCCGGTTTGGAAAGCGTTTCGTCAAACATGGCGGCAACCTGAAAAAATTCAGCAGGATATCGCTAAGGAAGTCAGGTCGGTTTGTGCCGGAATGTTGAGGGCGCCGCAATCTGATTATGAGTTCCTTTTTACTTCAAACACCACCGAAGCCATCAACCTGGCCGCCGAAAGTCTATGCCGGGAAACCGAAAAAGGCATAGAACCGGTTGTAATCACAACACTTCTCGAACATTCCTCAAACGATTTGCCGTGGCGCATGGTTCCAAATCATTCACTCATTCGTCTGTCGATTGACAAGGAAGGATTTTTGGATTTGAATGAACTGGAAAAATATTTGCTTGAATACAACAGGGAAGCGAAACACGGCAAAAAGCGAATCCGCCTGGTAGCTGTGAGCGGGGCATCGAATGTATTAGGCACGTATAATAATCTGGAGGAGATCAGCCGGATTGTGCATCAATACGGAGCACGGTTACTGGTGGATGCTGCACAGTTGGTTGCACACCGAAAGGTTGCCATGGAAAGATTGGGAATTGATTATCTCGCTTTCTCTGCCCACAAAGTTTACGCACCCTTTGGCAGCGGAGCGTTGGTGGTGAAAAAGAGATTGTTGCGTTATAGTTCTGCCGAAATGGAACTCATCCTGACATCCGGCGAAGAAAATGCAGGTGGTATTGCCGCAATGGGTAAAGCGCTTGTGCTTTTGCAACGGATTGGTATGGACATGATTCAGGGCGAAGAACAGGCGATGACAAG
>Ga0210030_1002723_pt1 | contig 11989 bp, 11 predicted proteins | sample CryGeymeta201523_FD_183986 | JGI IMG/M metagenome (GOLD analysis project Ga0210030, IMG submission 183986) | Groundwater microbial communities from Crystal Geyser aquifers in Utah, USA - Crystal Geyser metaG 2015-23 (SPAdes) (version 2) | ecosystem: Environmental > Aquatic > Deep subsurface >...
CAGCACCTTGGTGGAGAGCACGTAGCTGGCACGGGCAAACACGTCGTCGGGCAGCAGTTTGACCCCTTTGGGCAACAGCGAATGCAACTCCACAAAGCTTTTCACGGCCGTGAACAGGCCGTCACGCAGCCCGGCTTCATGCGTGCCACCGGCGGGGGTGGGGATCAGATTGACGTAGCTTTCGCGCACTGGTTGGCCGTCTTCGGTGAAGGCCACGCACCAGGCGGCCCCTTCGCCTTCGGCAAAGCTGTCGTGGTGCGCATCGGCAAAGCCTTCGCCTTCAAACAGGGGAATCACCGGGTCAGCGGTGAGGGTTTGCGTCAAATAATCGCGCAGCCCCCCTTTGAAAACCCAGGTTTGCGTCTCTTTGGTTTTTTCTTGTACCAGCGTCACACTCACGCCGGGCATCAGCACCGCTTTGCTGCGCAGGAGGTGTTCCAGGTGCGCCATCGGCCAGGTCAGAGATTCAAAATATTTGCCATCGGGCCAGACCCGCACCGTGGTGCCGGATTTGCGCTCGCCGTCGGCAGCCGGGCGCACCACCAGCGGTTCAATCACATCGCCACCGGCAAACACCAGCCGGGCCACCTGACCTTCGCGGTAGGAGGTGGCTTCCAGCCGCAGCGCCAGGGCGTTGGTCACACTGACCCCCACGCCATGCAAGCCACCGGAGAAGCTGTAGGCCCCGCCCTTGCCCTTGTCGAACTTGCCACCGGCGTGCAACTGGGTAAACACCAGCTCGATCACCGGCGCGTGTTCGGTGGGATGCATGCCAAACGGGATGCCACGGCCGTCGTCTTCCACCGTGATGGAGCCGTCGTCATGGACGATGGTTTTGATCTTTTTTCCGTGCCCAGCCAGGGCCTCATCGGCAGCGTTGTCCAGCACTTCCTGGATCACGTGCATGGGGTTATCGGTGCGGGTGTACATGCCCGGGCGCTGCTTGACAGGCTCCAGGCCTTTCAACACGCGGATGGAATTCTCGGAATATTCGGGGGTGGGTTTGGTCGCCATAGGGCGCGCATTGTAGGCGTTTGCAGATAAACAACTGGATGCAAACACAGTTTGGTAATGCTGCCGCGCCGGGCATTGCAGGCACGCACGCCGACCGGACGACCCAATTCGGTATATTCGCCACCCATGACGCACCGCAATCGCAAACTTTCGATTCAGCAAATACTGATCTGTGGCGCCGCTATCGTCACCTTGTCGATGGGCATTCGCCACGGGTTTGGTTTGTGGCTGCAACCGATTACCCAGGCGCAAAACTGGAGTCGTGAAACCTTTGCCTTCGCGCTGGCGATTCAAAATCTGGTCTGGGGCTTTGCCGGTATTTTTGCTGGCATGCTGGCCGACCGCTTTGGTGCCTTTCGCGTCATTGTTGGCGGTGCGGTGTTGTACGCACTGGGTCTGCTGGGTATGGCGTACGCGACTTCTGCTGTCGTTTTTTCACTCACCACCGGAGTGTTGATCGGCATGGCCCAGGCTGGCACGACCTACGCTGTGGTGTACGGCGTGATTGGCCGCAATGTGTCGGCCGACAAACGCTCGATGGCGATGGGCATTGCTGCCGCGGCGGGCTCGTTCGGGCAGTTTCTGATGGTGCCCACCGAAGGATTTCTCATCAATAGCCTGGGCTGGCAAGAGGCGCTGGTCGCGCTGGCGCTGGCGGCGCTCTTGATGATGCCGCTGGCCTGGTGGCTGCGCGAACCACAGTTGTTTGGCGGTGCCGGGCATTTTCGTGAGCAATCGATCGTGCACGCGTTGCAAGAGGCGTTTGCCTACCCGAGCTTTCGCTTGCTGATGGCAGGATTTTTTGTCTGCGGTTTTCAGGTGGTGTTCATCGGCGTGCACATGCCCAGTTACCTCAAAGACCAGGGCCTGTCACCGCAGGTGGCCAGTTATTCGCTGGCGTTGATTGGGCTGTTCAACGTGTTTGGCACGTATGCGGCGGGCTGGTTTGGGCAACGACTGCAAAAGCGCCATATCCTGGCGTTTATCTACCTGGCTCGCTCGGTGGCGATCAGCGTGTTTTTGTTGGTACCGCTGTCGCCAGCCAGCGTATATGTCTTCTCGGCCGTGATGGGCGTGCTGTGGTTGTCCACCGTGCCGCCAACCAACGCGGCAGTGGCGCAAATTTTTGGTGTGGCGCATTTTTCGATGCTCGGCGGCTTTGTGTTTTTCAGCCACCAGATTGGCTCGTTCATGGGCGTCTGGCTGGGCGGCTACCTGTTTGACCAAACCGGCAGTTACGACATCGTCTGGTATATCGCGATTGCGCTGGGTGGGGCGGCGGCGCTGGTCAATCTGCCAATCAAGGAGACCGCCATCGTTCGTTCCCCAGCACCGCAGGCTGCCTGACGCCATGAAACCGATTGCCAAATGGTTTTTACTAGGCGCCGCCCTCGTGCTGCTGGCAGGGGTTTTTGCCCTGTATAGGCGGCCCGATTTTTTGCTGACACTGTCCAACCAGATCTGGGGTTGCTTTTGAATTTGCACGGAACTGGCACGCCGTCTGACTGGGTTGTGCGCTGGACGCCCCTGGCCGCGCCAAGGGGAACCGTATTGGATGTGGCGTGCGGCGCGGGTCGGCACATGGCGTGGTTTGCCCAACAAGGTTTTCAGGTGACTGGCATCGACCGCAATCCAGAGGCCGCCGCAGCAGCCAGCGCGTTTGGCCAAGTGGTCGTGGCCGACATTGAAAACGGTGCCTGGCCCTTGCTGCACAAGGATAAGCCGCTACAGTTTGACGAGCTGTTGGTCACCAACTACCTGTGGCGCGCGCTGTTTCCAACGCTGCTGGCCAGCGTCAAGCCGGGTGGCGTGCTGCTGTATGAAACCTTTGCGCTCGGCAATGAAACGGTGGGCAAACCATCGCGTCCGGATTTTTTATTGCGTCCCGGTGAATTGCTGCAGCTGTGCCAGGGCTTCAGGGTGGTCGCCTTTGAGGACGGCTTTGTCGATGCACCGGCGCGTTTTGTGCAGCGTATTGCTGCCATCGCCCCAGGCGCGGTCCTCGGCCAAGACGTGGCGCCGGAGCGCTATCCGCTCTCGCTAAAATCAGCCGCTTAAATCTTTTGCAGCAAAAAACCATGGCCTACCAACGCATCACCGGCAGCATTGTTGCCCTCGTCACCCCCATGTTGCCCGACGGCGGCGTCGACTATCCCGCCTTGCGCAAGCTGGTCGACTGGCATATCGACCAGGGCACCGACTGCATTGGCGTCGTCGGCACCACGGGTGAATCGCCCACCGTCAGCGTGCAAGAGCACTGCGAAATCATTCGCGTCGCTGTGGAGCAAGCGGCAGGTCGCAAGCCCATCATGGCCGGCTGCGGCGCCAACTGCACCGCTGAGGCTATCGAACTGGCCAAGTTCGCCAAAAAAATTGGTGCCGACTGCCAGTTGCAGGTGGTGCCGTACTACAACAAACCCACGCAAGAGGGCCAGTACCTGCACTTCAAGGCGATTGCCGAAGCGGTCGACCTGCCGGTGATTCTGTATAACGTGCCTGGCCGCTCGGTCGCCGATATGGCGCACGACACCGTGCTGCGCCTGGCGCAGGTACCTGGCATTGTGGGCATCAAGGAAGCCACCGGTGACATCGGCCGCGCCCAATGGCTGATTCGTGAAACACCGCAAGACTTTGCCGTTTACTCGGGCGATGATCCGACCGCCGTGGCGCTCATGCTCTGTGGCGGCCAGGGCAACGTTAGTGTCACCGCCAATGTGGCACCGCGTCTGATGCACGAGTTGTGTATGGCGGCCATTGCCGGCGATGTCAAACGCGCCATGGACATTCAGTTCAAGTTGATGCCCATGCACAAAAACCTGTTTGTTGAAGCCAACCCGATCCCCGTCAAATGGGCGGTCGCGCGCCTGGGGCTCAGTGGCGCCGCCATACGCCTGCCGCTGACGCCGTTAACCCCCGCCAACGAGCTGGTGGTGGAAGCCGCCATGCGCGCCGTGGGTCTGCTCTAATCGCGTCCTCCATCTTGATATTGCCTGAAGGATTATTTGTGAACCCACTTTCCCGCTTTGCCCTGTTAGGCCTGACGATCACGCTGGGCGCCTGCTCGGTGCTCCAGGGTGACAAGATCGATTACAAAAGCGCCGCCACGGTCAAAACGCAGTCGCTCGAAGTCCCGCCCGACCTGACGCAGTTGTCCAAGGACAGCCGCTACAGTGTGCCAGGTTCGGCCATAACGGCCTCTGCTTACCAAGTCGGCCAAGTCAACGCAACGACAACACCCACTGCGGCCGCCAGCCTGGGCGACGTTCGCATTGAACGCTCGGGCACGCAGCGCTGGCTGGTGATTAGCCGCAGTGCGGACAAGCTTTGGGAACCGGTCAAAGACTTCTGGACTGACAACGGTTTTTTGCTGGCGCAGGAGCAAGCCAATCTGGGCATCATGGAGACCGACTGGGCAGAAAATCGCGCCAAATTGCCGCAGGACTTCATCCGCAACACCTTGGGCAAGTTGATTGAGTCGGTTTACTCCACCGGTGAGCGCGACAAGTTCCGCACCCGTCTGGAGCGCAATGAAGCCGGCGGCACCGACATCTTCATCAGCCACCGCGGCATGATCGAGGTGTACAACTCCAGCGCCAAAGATCAGACAGTGTGGCAACCGCGTCCGGCCGACCCCGAACTGGAAGCCGAATTTTTGCGTCGACTGATGGTCAAGCTCGGCGTTACCGAAGAACAGTCCAAAGTCCTGATTGCTTCCGGTATCGCCAAAGACAGCTCGCGCGTGAGCCGTGTCAATGGCCAGCCGGTGTTGCAACTGGACGATGGTTTCGATCGCGCCTGGCGCCGCGTCGGCCTGGCGCTGGACCGCACCAATTTCACCGTCGAAGACCGTGACCGCAGCAAAGGCGTTTATTTTGTCCGCTACGTCGCGCCCAACCCAGACAAAACCGAGCCTGGCTTTTTCGGCAAGTTGTTCGGCCCGTCCAAGGCTGACAACAAGCCACAAAAGTTCAAGGTTTCGGTGACAAGCCAGGGCAGCGCTTCGGTGGTTTCGATCCAGAACGCTGACGGTTCTGCTCTGCCCGAGGCCGATGCCAGCCGCATCATGACGGTACTGGCCGACGACCTGAAATAAGTCGCAGCGCGGATCAAACCAGGCCAGCGATGGCGCGTCCCACGTCTTGCGTGTGGGCCGTGCCGCCAAGGTCTGCCGTGCGCGGCGCACCACTGACGGGCTCCAGATAGCGCTCGATGGCCGACATGATGGCATCGTGCGCTGCGCGGTGATCCAAAAAGTCGAGCATCAGCGCGCCACTCCATATCTGGCCAATCGGGTTGGCTTTTTGCTGCCCTGCAATGTCGGGCGCCGAGCCATGCACCGGTTCAAACAAGGATGGAAATTTGCGCTCGGGGTTCAGGTTGGCACTCGGCGCAATGGCAATCGTGCCGGTGCACGCGGGTCCCAAGTCGCTCAAGATGTCGCCAAACAAATTGCTGCCGACCACCACATCAAAAAAGTCGGGGCGCTGAACAAAATGCGCGGTCAGAATGTCGATGTGAAACTTGTCCACCCGCACGTCAGGGTACTGTTTGGCCATCTCAACCACGCGCTCGTCCCAATACGGCATGGTGATGGCAATGCCGTTGGATTTGGTGGCGCTGGTGAGATGTTTTTTGGGGCGCGACTGGGCCAGCTCAAAGGCAAACTTCAGCACCCGGTCCACCCCCACCCGTGACATCACGGTTTCTTGCAGCACGATCTCGCGCTCGGTGCCGGCATACATGCGCCCACCGATGCTGGAGTATTCGCCTTCGGTGTTTTCGCGCACGATGACCATGTCGATTTCACCCGCCTGGCGCGCGCTGCCGTCGCGGCGCACCACAGGGGCAATGACGCCGGGCATCAAGCGTGCCGGGCGGACATTGATATATTGGTCAAACTCGCGGCGAAACTGCAACAGCGAGCCCCACAGCGACACATGGTCGGGAATCTTTTCGGGCCAGCCTACCGCGCCAAAATAAATCGCATCATGGCCGCCAATCAGCTCTTTCCAGTTGTCGGGAAGCATCTGGCCGTGCTTTTCATAGTAGTCCCAGCTGGCAAAGTCAAAATGGTCAAACTGCAGCGTAATGCCGAATTTGTCAGCCGCCGCCTGCACCACGCGCAGGCCCTCAGGCATCACTTCTTTGCCAATGCCGTCACCGGCGATCACTGCAATTTTTTGAACTGACATACGTTGCTTACTGAAATGGATTGATGTTAACTGGGCGATGCGCTTTGCTACGTGGCCTGCCCTTGATGTTGAACCCGCGCTGCGGCCGGCTTTGGCGGCTTCCTCATGGTGGAGTACCACAAACCGTCAGCCGACAGTCGCCCGGCACGCTGCTCCTTTTGTTTCGCGCGTGTTCGTACCTCAAAACCGCATGCGTATAGCCCAGTCGCCGTGCCGGGTTCAGCTGAACGCGCTTCTAACCACACCACATAGGTCTGCATCACCCCCCCATTGTCGGCAGCGTGGACTCAGATGGACTGAAACTGTGGCTCAAGCCCGGGGCCGCCACACCACCAAGGCTACCCCGGCAGCAGTCAACAGCGTGCCAAAAATCGTGATCAGCGTGATTACCTCGGCAAACAGCAGCCAGGCGATAAACGCAGTCACTGGCGGCACCAGATACATCAGGCTGGTCACCGCCGCGGCCGCACCTTTTTGAATCAGCAGGTACAGCAGGGAACTGCCGCCGAGCGTCAGCACCAACACCGACCAGGCAATGGCACCGATCAACTCAGCATGCCAGTCAATCGCCTCCGCCTCCAACGCAGCCAACGGCAAAGTCACCAAAAGCGCGGCCATCAGTTGCACGGTGTTGGCAGTACGCACGTCGCATGCGCTGACAAAGCGCTTTTGGTACAGCGTGCCGATGGTGATGCTCAGCAGCGCACCAATGGCCAGCGACAGGTTGAGCAGGTTTGCCTCACCACCGGTACCGAATTTGCGCGACACCACCAGCACCAGCCCGATCAAGCCCAGCACCAAGCCCAACCACTGGCGCGGCACGATGCGACTACCGGTAGCGGCCAGCCAGAGCGCGGTCAGCACCGGCTGCAAGCCCACAATCAACGACGACAAACCCGAGCCCATCCCCAACTTGACCGCAGCCCAGACACCACCCAGGTAAAACGCGTGCATGAAAACCCCAGTGACGGCCAAGTGCGCCCATTGGCTGCGCCGCGCGGGCCACTTGACCCGCGCCAGGGTGATCCACAGCAAAAAACAGGCGATGGAAAAAACATAGCGCAAAACGAGAAATTTAAACGGCGGTGCGTGCGGCATGCCGCAGCGCGCCACGATAAAGCCGGTGCTCCAGATCAGCACAAACACGGCAGGCATGGCCCGGATCAGGGGCCGCTCAAGCACTGCCGTCATTTCACCCGGGACCGAATCTCGGGCAGCGCTTTTTGCAGGTAATAAACCATCGACCAGACGGTCATGATGGCGGCAAACCAGATCAGCCAGACACCCCAGACATGCGTGTTGATCAGGCCAAACAACATGCCGTCAAACAGCAAAAACGGAATAGCCACCATCTGCGCCGTGGTCTTGAGCTTGCCGATCATGTGCACCGCCACACTTTTCGCCGCCCCAATCTGCGCCATCCACTCGCGCAACGCCGAAATCGCAATTTCACGGCCAATGATGATCAGCCCGACAAACACGTCGGCGCGGCCCAGATGCACCAGCACCAGCACGCTGGCACAGACCAGAAATTTGTCGGCCACCGGGTCCAGAAAAGCGCCAAACGCCGACACCTGGTTGAGCCGGCGCGCCAGGTAGCCGTCAAGCCAATCGGTGGCAGCAAAAACCACAAACATGACGGTGGCGATTTCGTTGCGATGCGCTGGTGCCAGGGGCAGATAAAACACACCCACGATCAATGGGATTGCCACAATGCGCGCCCAGGTCATCAGGGTGGGAATGGTCCAGAACATGATTGGATTGTGGCATGACCCAGCCACCGTGCCTCCAGGTTGTCAGTGCAGCGCGCGGTAAATTTCTTCAGCCAGTTCATGTGAAATACCCACCACCGACGCGATGTCGTCGGCTGAGGCCAGCGCCACCCCACGCACACCGCCAAAGCGCTGTAACAGCCGTGACCGGCGCTTAGGGCCAATGCCGGGAATCTCTTCGAGCTGGCCGCCGTCCATGCGCACCCTGGCGCGCGCAGCGCGCATGCCGGTAATGGCAAAGCGGTGCGCCTCGTCGCGAATCTGCGCCACCAGCATCAGCGCGGCCGAATCCTTGCCCAAGTAGACTTTTTCGCGGCCGTCGGCAAACACCAATTCTTCCAGGCCAATGCGTCGGCCCACGCCTTTTTCCACACCAACGATCAGCGACAAGTCCAGCCCCAGCTTGTCGAACACCGCGCGCGCCATACTGACCTGCCCTTTGCCGCCGTCAACCAGCACCAGATCGGGCATCCGGCCAGTGCCGGGCGGCATCTCGCCGGTGCGCTTGGCCTCGCTCAACACTTCCGCCAGCTTGCCATAGCGGCGTTCCAGCACCTGACGCATGGCGGCGTAATCGTCGCCGGGGGTGATGTCGGTGATCTTGTAGCGGCGGTATTCGGCGTTTTGCATCGCATGGTGATGAAACACCACGCACGAGGCTTGCGTCGATTCGCCCCCGGTGTGCGAGATATCAAAGCACTCGATACGCAGTTCCTCCAGCGCGTCGGGAGCCAAGTCCAGCGCTTCGGCCAGCGCCCGCGTGCGCGCTTGCTGCGAGCCTTCTTCCGATAGCAACCTGGCCAGTTGAAGATTGGCGTTGGTCTGCGCCATCTCCAGCCAGACGCGGCGCTGCTCGCGCGGGGCGTGCACCGCGGTGACCTTGATGCCGGTTTGCACGGTGAGCGCCTGCAGCAGGGCTTTGTCCACCGGGTGGCTTACCACCAACGATGGAGGCACCGGCACGTTCAGATAGTGCTGGGCAATGAAGGCATCGAGCACATGCGATTCGACCGAGCGTCCAGTTGATGCATCGGCCAGGCCATCGTCATCGAGTGCCGCGTCAGCCCCGTCTTGCACCTGCACAGGAAAGTACGGCCGGTCGCCCAGGTGTCGCCCGCCACGCACCATGGCCAGATTGACGCAAGCGCGACCGCCCTGCACTTTCACCGCCAGAACATCGACATCGCGGTCGCTCACGTTGTCCACACTTTGCTGGTGCAGCACGTTCGACAACGCTGCCACCTGGTTGCGCAGCTCGGCGGCCTGCTCAAATTCGAGCAGTTCAGCGTGCGCCATCATGCGTGCCTCCAGCTCGGCCATCACCTCACGCGCGTCGCCGGTCAAAAAACGCTCGGCATCCGCCACGGCTTGTGCGTAGTCAGGCGCGCTGATGTGCCCTACGCAAGGCCCGCTGCAACGCTTGATCTGGTACAGCAGGCACGGCCGCGTGCGGTTGGCAAACACCGAGTCTTCGCAGGTGCGCAGCTTGAAGACTTTTTGCATCAGCAAAATAGCCTCCTTGACCGCCCAGGCACTGGGGTACGGGCCAAAGTAGTGGTGTTTTTTCTCGACCGCGCCGCGGTAGTACGCCACGCGCGGAAAATCGCCGCTGCTGATCTTGACGTAAGGGTAGCTCTTGTCGTCGCGAAACAGGATGTTGTACTTGGGGTTGAGCGTCTTGATCAGGTTGTTTTCGAGCAGCAGCGCCTCGGCCTCCGAGCGCACCACCGTGGTCTCCAGCCGCACAATTTTGCTCACCATGTGGCCAATGCGTGTGCCGCCGTGGTTCTTCTGGAAATAGCTCGACACCCGCTTTTTCAGGTTGATGGCTTTGCCCACATACAGCACCTGGCCTTGCGCGTCAAAGTAGCGGTAGACACCGGGCAGCGCGGGCAGGCTGGCAACGTCACTGAGCAACTGCTCGGGGTGCCTGGCTGCAGGGGCGGGTAAATTTTCGGGGACTTCAGACATAGGGCGCTATTGTGGACAATCTGCTTCATGCAATGGGACATTTTCTGCCGTGTGATCGACAACTTTGGCGACATCGGTGTGTGCTGGCGCTTGTGCGTCAACCTGGCACAACGCGGCCAGCACGTGCGCCTGTGGGCAGACGATGTCAGTGCGCTGGCCTGGATGGCCCCGGATGGTGCGCCCGGCGTGCAGGTGCTTCCTTGGCGCACCCCTTTTGACGCGCATGACAGCGCGCCGTGTGACGTGCTGGTCGAGGCTTTTGGCTGCGAGATTGATCCTGAATTCATAACTTCTTACGCAAGCAAAATAAGGGCTAGAGGCCAACCATGCTTATGGATTAACCTGGAATACCTCAGTGCTGAACCATATGCCAGGCGCTGCCACGGCCTGCCTTCCCCGGTGATGAGCGGCCCAGGCCGTGGCTTGACCAAGCACTTTTTTTACCCCGGCTTCACTGCTGGCACTGGCGGCCTGCTGCGCGAGTCTGATTTGCTGGCGCGCCAGGCCGGTTTTGACCGCGCCGCCTGGCTGGCGCAACACCGCATCGCTTGGCTGGGCGAGCGCCTGGTATCGCTGTTTTGTTATGAATCCGCCGGACTACCTGCGCTGCTGGAGCAGCTCTCACGCGGCCCGCTGCGCACCCGGTTGTTGGTCACACCAGGTTGCGCCAGCGCTGCGATACGTCAATGCATTCATGATAAAAATAGGCTCAAACCCTTATGGAATAAGCGTGAAAAGCTCTTGATTTCATACCTTCCCGCACTCTCGCAAACCGACTATGACCACCTGTTGTGGGCGTGTGATCTGAATTTTGTGCGCGGCGAGGACTCACTGGTGCGTGCGCTGTGGGCCGGCAAGCCGCTGATTTGGCAGATCTATCCGCAACAAGACCAAGCACATCACGTCAAGCTCGACGCGTGGCATGATTGGCTTGAAGCGCCTGCGTCATTGCGCCTGGCTCACGCGCGCTGGAACGACAACGCTGCCTCTAAATGCAAGGAAGGCGTGGGCTTGTTTGACGAAGTGGCGATTGCGCACTGGCAAGTCACCTTCTGCCACGCTCGCGACCGGCTGCTGGGGCAAGACGACTTGGGCACACAGTTGATCAATTTCGTGACCCGGCTGGTTCATTCAACTTCGCCCCACACTCTTCCCCCAACACGCTGAATCACACACCAGGCTTTCAGCGCGGGTCAAAACGCGGCGAAAATTTGGTGATCCAGGGTTTCATCGGGAGGTCTTCCTTGATGACGTGCTGGATCAACCAATCACGCAAAAAAGTGGTGAATTGCGCAACGGCTTCTGGTGTCCACACCTCGCCCACCGATTCGCGAAACTTGCCCAAAGATGCCACCAAAGCATCATGGGATACGTGCAGTTGCTCAGCTTTGGGGTAAGCCACCGCGCGCGCAAGCAACTCTTCGCGCTCAAAGTGCAGCTTGCCGTAATGTGCGAGCTCGTTGAACACAGCCGTCAGCTCGGTAGGTTTGTGCGCTTGCAAGCTCTTCTCAGCCTTGTTGATGATCTCAATCAAATACCGGTGGTCTGCGTCGATCAGATCATTGCCGACGCTGAACTGGTCACGCCATTGGACAGGCATAGCAACTCCTGTAATAGACCGTAAAAACGCAACCTAAGTAGTATATCTGCAACAGCGGGGTTTACCCTCAAGAATTCCGCACATGTGACGCCAGTTTGCTCCCACCGCACGGGACAACGTCAGATTCCCCAGCCATCATCGCGCCTTGCTCAAGCATCACCAAGACACACAATTGCAGCAAAATAACCATACCGAGCAGGCAGTTGCATCCCATAGCTCTCAAAATACTTGAAATTGATAGCTTTACTGGTATATTCCGCCTCACAGGGACGTGCGCACAATGCGTTTGAAAGATCGGCTTACAAAGCTGGCTTAAAGGTTACATTCGTTTTGAACATCACTCAAACAGAGGATATCCGCAACAAGCTTCTGGTGGCGCGTCTGCCGGCCATGCCGCAGATTTTGCTCAAGCTGATGGACCTGTGTCAGGACGAAGATGC
>Ga0210030_1002737_pt1 | contig 11957 bp, 10 predicted proteins | sample CryGeymeta201523_FD_183986 | JGI IMG/M metagenome (GOLD analysis project Ga0210030, IMG submission 183986) | Groundwater microbial communities from Crystal Geyser aquifers in Utah, USA - Crystal Geyser metaG 2015-23 (SPAdes) (version 2) | ecosystem: Environmental > Aquatic > Deep subsurface >...
ACGGCTTGCCGGAACTTCGGGAAACAATTGAGCAGAAATTGGCCGAAGAGAATATGTATTATGACTTTGAAAAAGAAATTATTGCCACGGCCGGTTCTATTGAGGCCATCACCGCGGCTCTCATCGCAATAATTGAATCTTATGAGACTAAGTCTCGTAAGATTAAAAATGAGGTTATTTTGTTTTCGCCTAGTTATGCTTCTTATCCGGAAGCAATAAAAGTAGCCGGCGGCCAGCCGGTTTTTGTTAACTTAATAGAACGCGGAAATTGGCAGATTGATTTTAAAAATCTTGCTAAAAAAATTACTAATCGGACAGCGGCAATTATAATCTGCAATCCCAATAACCCGACCGGCACGATTTTTCCCAAAGAAGACTTGCTGAAAATCGCTGAATTAGTCTGGAAAAGAAAGATCTTTATTATTTGCGACGAAGTTTACAAAGACTTCATCTACGCGGATGAACGCGGATCCGAAACAAATTTAGAAGCGGATCAACGCGGATCAGCATTTTTTTCCTTAGCGCAGATTCCTCAATTAAGAAAAATAGTCATCAGGGTTTTTAGTTTATCCAAGGCCTATGCGATGACTGGCTGGCGAATAGGATTTTTGCACAGCGATGAGGAAAATGTTTCGGAAATTGTAAAGGTCCACGATTCATTGGTGACTTGCGCGCCGGTGATTTCCCAATACGCGGCCATGGCCGCCTTGGATTTTGCCGACAAAGAAATAGAAGAATTCCGCCAAAAATATCAGGAGCGCCGTGATTTAATTTGCCAGCACCTTGATGATTTGCCTGAACTTTTTTCTTATCAAAAACCCCAGGGTTCATATTTTGTCTTTCCTAAAATTATTCAATATAAGGAGGTTCGACCTCATAAGATTAATCGTCAATTTAGGGAGGTCGAACCTCCAAAAATTAAATCCACCTCATGGAATTTTGCCATAGATTTATTGAATAAAGCCCAAGTGGCAGTGGTGCCGGGGCTGGCTTTTGGTCCGTCTGGCGAAGGCCATATCAGAATGTCTTTTGGCCGAAGTGAAAAAGACATAAATGAAGCGATGAAGAGGATAAAGAATTATTTTACCAATGACTACTATCTTTAAACAAATAATTCAATTTTTCCTTAAGTGGTTTGCCAAAGTTTATCTCTGGCGGATAAAACCCCACATAATAGTTATTGCCGGGACTACTGGCCGGCATTGGATAAAAGAGACGGTCAGAGATGCCCTAAAAGAGAAAAATTTTCCGGTTCGGGTAAATAAAAAAAATTTTAATGCCGAAATCGGGTTGCCGCTTTCAATTTTAGACCTTGCTTCCGGCGAGCCCCGTAAACTCAACTCAGTTGAGTTACGGGGCGAGGGTCGTTTTTGGCGCTGGCTTGATATCCTTTGGCAAGCGGCCAAAAGAGCTTTCCGTTCCAAACCGCCGGTTTTAAAAGAATTTTTAGTTTTGGAAATGGCCATTGACCGGCCCGAAGGAATTAGTTATTTGTTAAGCATTGTTAAACCGCAAACTTTAATTCTGACTACAATAACGATGATTTATGCCGAGAACTTTGAAAATTTGGATGAAATTGCTTTGGAATACAAAAAATTAATTAAGGCCTTGCCGTGGAATGGTCTGGCAATTTTAAATTTTGATGACGAAAGAGTAAAAAATTTGGCTGAATCCTCTGATAAGAGAGTAATTAGTTATGGTTTTTCAAAAGAAGCTGATTTTCAAGTTAAAAATGTTAGAAAAGTTTCAGACGGTCAAAAACTTGAAATCAGCGTTAATCAGCGTAGCAATCAGCGTCAATCAGCGTCTATCAAGCTCAATCGCTTTGGCAACCATCATGTTTACGCTGCCTTAGTTAAAGAGATAATTAAAGAAAGTTTTAAAATATCCGCCCCGGATTTTTTCAGACAAATTCGGGGATAAATTTGCCTTATTTTATTTTTCGATTAAAATAATAGACAATGGCCTTGCCAATCCAGGAAATTAAAGAACACTTGGATATTGTAGATTTTATCCGGTCCTACATTCCGCTTCTGCCGGCTGGCAAAAATTTTAAGGCGCTTTGCCCTTTTCACAAGGAAAAAACGCCTTCTTTTATGGTTTCTCCGGAAAGACAGATGTGGCATTGTTTTGGCGCCTGCAATGAAGGCGGCGATATCTTCAAGTTTCTGATGAAATATGAAAACTTAGAGTTTTATGAGGCCTTGAAAATTCTGGCTGAGAAAGCCGGGATAGAACTGAAAAAAATCAGTCCGGCCGAGCATAAACAATTCGGAATTCTTTACGACATTAATCAATCAGCCAAAGATTTTTTCAAAAAAGAATTGGAGAAATCTGCTGAAGTTTTAAATTACCTCAAAGGCCGCGGATTAAAAAAAGAAATAATTGAGGAATTTGAATTGGGATTGTCTTCGCGAGAATTCGACAGTTTAACCCGCTATTTAATCAATCTCGGTTATGACATTAAAGATGTTGAAAGAGCCGGCTTGAATTACAAAACCGAACGCGGAAGTTACGTTGATAGATTTAGAGGTCGGATAATTTTCCCAATTTACAATCATTTCGGCAAAGTCGTCGGATTTTCCGGAAGAATTCTTTCTGAGACGCAGGATGAATCAGCGTTTGCGCCAGCAAAATATATCAATAGTCCGGAAACTCTGATTTTCAACAAATCAAAACTTTTATACGGATTTCATAAAACAAAAGACGGCATCCGTCAACAAAAATCGGCAATCTTAGTGGAGGGACAGATGGATTTTTTGATGGTTTATCAGGATGGAATTCAAAATGCGGTCGCCACCTCGGGCACGGCTCTAACCGCTGGCCACTTGAAGACGCTCCGGCGGCTGACCGACCAATTAATTTTATATTTTGATAATGATGAAGCCGGATTTAAGGCGGCTGAACGGGCGATTGATTTGGCCGGCGCTTCCGATTTTAATGTCAAAATTTTAGTGCTTAAAGATTTCAAAGACCCGGCGGAAATCGTTCAGAAATCGCCTGGGGCCCTGGCTGGTCTTATAGATAAGACCAAACCAGCCATGGAATTCTGTTTCGACAGATATTCTGTGACAAGTGACAAAAGACACGGAGAAATGAATTTCAGTGAATTTAAAAAGAATATCCGGATTGTTTTGGCAAAAATTAAAAACTTAGCTAGCGCCGTAGAACGCAACTATTGGCTTAAAGAACTTTCCTTGCGAACAAAAATTGAAGAAAAAGCCCTGGCCGAAGAAATGGCTCAGATTCAGACGCGGAACACACGCGGATCAGATCAGCGAGTGATCCGCGGATCCCTCGCGGATCTGCGTGAATCTGCGTTGAGCAGGCGGGAATTGATTGCCCAAAGATTGATTAGTTTAGCAAATATTAAGGAAGAACTTCAAGCACAAATCAACGAATATTCAAATTATTTACCGATGGATTACTTAATGATTTTTAAAAACAGGACTGAGCAGGTGAAATTAGAAGATGAGCGTTTGATTAATTTATTAAATTTAATTAATTTACGTTCTTCTTTTGAATCTTCTGTTCTTGGTGAAGAAAAAATAGAAGAAGAATTTCAAGAATTGCTTCGCCAGCTTCGGCTGGAGTATTTAAAAGAAAAAAAGGAAGAACTCTGTCGTTTATTGAAAGAAGCTGAACAAAATAACGATGAGACAAAAGCCACGTTTGTCTTAAAAGAATTTAATGAAGTTTTAAGGCAAGTTAGTGAATAACCAAATATTATGAAAAGAAAAAACAAGAGAAAAAAAACTATAAAAAGACGGAAATTTGCCAGAAAATCCAAGAAAATTGTTCGCCATCGCTTGGGTAAAAGACGGAAATTCAAGTTTGACGAATCATTAATTGAGGAATTAATCAGGATTGGTCGGCCTCGGGGATTTGTTACTGACACGGAAATTCTTTCTCACCTTCCCCACATTGAAGATGATGTTATTTTTTTAGAGGAACTCTATGACCGTTTAGAAAAAGCTAACATTAAAGTTGTTGAGACAAGCCAATTAATAGAGGTTGAAGACAAATTTGAGATTAGCGAAAAAGAGTTAAAACAGGCAACTAAAATTGAGGAAATTAGTCTGCCGGATGCGGTCCAGATGTATCTTAAAGAAATCGGCAAAACTCCGCTTTTAACCGGTGAACAGGAGCGGGATTTAGCCAAAAGGGCTGAAAAAGGCGATGAGGAAGCCCGCCAGCACCTTATTCGGGCAAATTTACGATTGGTGGTTTCCATTGCCAAGCGCTATGTTTATCGCACTCCCAATCTAAATATTTTGGACTTGATTCAGGAAGGAAATATCGGACTTTCCCGGGCCGTTGATAAATTTGATTACCGCAGGGGATTTAAATTTTCCACTTATGCTACTTGGTGGATTAGACAGGCAATAACCAGAGCTTTAGCTGACCAGTCCCGGACAATCAGGATTCCAGTTCATATGGTGGAAACCATTTCAAAATATACTCAAACCAAAAGAAAACTGGCCCAGGAATTAGGCCGCGAACCTTTGGCCGAAGAAATTGCTTTGGAAATCGGAACCACTGTGGATAAAGTTCGTCATATTCAAAAGATTTCCCAGGAAGTTCTTTCTTTGGAAGCGCCGGTCGGCGAAAAAGACGAAGATTCAATTCTTTCGGAATTTATCCGGGATGAAAAAAGCTTAACGCCGACTCAATTAGCTGCCCAATCATTGCTGAGAAACAAAATTAAAGAAATTTTAGTTGATTTGACCCCGCGCGAACAAGAAATTTTGAGATTGCGTTTTGGTTTGGAAGACGGCATCACTCATACCCTGGAAGAAGTGGGAAAGAGGTTCGGCGTCACTCGCGAGAGAATCCGTCAAATTGAAGCCAAGGCCTTAACGAAAATAAAAGCCCATCAAAAAGCAGGGGCTTTGGAAGAGTACTAAAAGGAATTGCTATTAAATTTTGAATTATCTATAATTAATTGTGTTATAAGGTCGCCAAATTAATATTAGAAAATATATGAAAAAAACCATATTTTTAATTTCATTATTGGCAATTAGTTGTTGGTTAATTGCTAATTCAGCAGCAGCCCAAGAGGCTCAGCCAACAAGCACTCAGAGCGTCGACGTGATTGCTTCCGGGGAAATTACCACTAAGGACCTCGGAGTAGAAAATCCGGGTATTCTTCCCAGCAGCCCATTCTATTTTCTTAAAGAGTGGCGAAGGGGAATAAAAAAGATATTTACTTTTGACCCGGTGAAAAAGGCAGAGTTGGAATTAGAGGAAGCCAATGAAAGGGCGGCTGAGATTAAAAAACTGGAAGAAATTGCTCCTTCTAATATTGAAGCTATCACTAAAGCAGCAGCTAATTATCAAAGAAATGTTGAGCGGCTTAAGAATCGCTTGGAGGGGTTAAAAGAAACCAGTCAAAATCCCAATGTTGATAAACTTTTGGATAAATTAGTAGAGCGTTCATTACAGCACCAGCAACTTTTTGACAATTTGAAACTGAAGTTTGAGGAAAAGGCAGAATTAAAAGAACAATTAAAAGCCGGTCAAGAAAAAATTGATGAAATAGTTGCAAAAATTCCGGAAAAATTTGAGAATATAGAGGCTTTTAGGCAAAGATTGGAAAAAGCAATAGAAAACCAGCCCGAAGGAGTACTCAAAGAACTCCGTCTAATTGAGACGGTTGACCGAATCAAAGAAAAATTACCGGAAGCCCAGCAAGAAAAAATCCAGGAACTAAAAGATAAATTTATTGAAAAATTTGAAAACCGGATTGAAAAATTAGCGCCGGAAGTTATTCAGAAATTGCCGGGTGACCAGATTCGGCGAATGAAGATTTTGGAAGAAGTCAAGGAAAAAATTCAGATCTGTATTCAAGTAATCACTCCCGCTATTTCTCCGGAAGGTATCTGCCAAGAATTTCCAACGCCTTGCGATGTACCTGAAGGATGGAAGAAGGTTGAAAAATGCCCTGCTTCGCAATAGTAATAGCAAAAGACTAAATGCAATCCGAAGAGATTCGTGAATCTTTCTTAGATTTCTTTAAAAAGAAAGGGCATAAAATTGTCCCTTCTTCGTCTTTAATTCCCGATGACAAATCGGTGCTTTTAACTACGGCCGGAATGCAACAATTTAAAAGATATTATACCGGCGAACTTAATGCCCAGAAAGATTTCGGGGTAAAAAATACGGTTTCAATTCAAAAATGTTTCAGGACATCGGATATAGACGAGGTGGGGGACAAAACCCATCTGACATTTTTTCAGATGCTCGGCCATTTTTCATTTGGGGATTATTTTAAAAAGGAAACTATCAAGTGGACTTTTAAATTACTTACGGATGTTTTCAAAATAAGTCCCGAAAGAATAACCGCAAGGGTTTTTGAAGGAAGCGAAATTATTCCTTTTGATAAAGAATCTTTTGATATTTGGTCGGAATACATTCCAAAAGAAAGAATTCTTAAGGGCCCGAAGGAAGACAATTTTTGGGGGCCGGTCGGAAACGAGGGGCCGTGCGGAGCCTGCAATGAAGTTTATGTTGATAATATTGAAGTGGCGACTCTGGTTTTTATAGAATATTATCGCGAATCAGGCGGAAATTTTAAAACTCTTCCTCAAGGGGGCGTTGATGTTGGTTGGGGGTTTGAAAGATTAGTAGCTATACTTAACAACAAAGAAAGCGTTTTTGAAACGGACATTTTTAAAGAGATAGCCGATAAAATAAAAGAGTTTGCTTCGGAGGCGGACGAAAGGGCAAAAAGGATTTTAATCGACCATCTTCGTGCGTCGGTCTTTTTAATTGCCGACGGCATCAGACCTTCAAATAAAGAGGCTGGTTATATTTTACGCCGACTTTTGCGCAGGATTTTAGCTTATTCGGTAAAATATGATATTCACGCCGACTTATTTCCGGCCAGCGTGGAAATTATTAAAGAAAAATTTGGCAATACTTATCCCGAGGTCGAAGAAACCAAGACAATTTTGGAAGTTTTAGAAAATGAAAAACAGAAATTCCAAGAAGCGATTGGCCGGGGAATTAAAGAAATAGAAAGATATTCAGAAATTACTGGCAAAGAAGCTTTTTATCTTTATGAAACTTTTGGCTTGCCGTTTGAATTAATCAAAGAATTGGCGCCGAAAGAAATAGTGAAGAATTTATCAAAAAAAGATTTTGACAAGGAATTTGAAAAACACCAGGAAATTTCCCGGGCCGGCGCTGAAAAAAAATTCGGGGGTCATGGTTTGGTTTTAGACACCAAGGTTATCCGACTTCACACCGCCACTCATTTGCTTCATTTCGCCTTGCGGGAAGTTTTGGGAAAAGAAGTCAGGCAAATGGGTTCGGACATCAATCCCGAAAGAGCGCGGTTTGATTTCTCTTTTAATCGAAAAATGGCTCCGGAAGAAATTCAAAAAGTGGAAGATTTAGTCAATCAAAAAATCAAGGAGGATTTGCCGGTTTATTTTAAAGAAATGTCCAAGCTAGAAGCGGAGAAGACCGGCGCTCTTCATTTTTTTAAGGAAAAATATCCGGAAGTTGTCAAAGTTTACTTTATAGGACCTATAAGCGCCGAGTTTTGCGCTGGGCCTCACGTAGAGAAAACCTCAGAAATAGGCGGATTTAAAATACTTAAAGAGGAAGCATTGGGCACGGGAATAAGAAGAATTAGAGCTACTGTTCAGGACGCGGATCTGCGTTAATCAGCGATTGTATTTAACTTTAATTTTTGCTAAAATTTTTACAATGATTAAAAAGTTTCCAAAAAAGAAGATGCTGGATATTATTCGGCCGATTCCTCTTCAGTCCAAAGTCAAAAAATCTGAGTCGAAGAAGATTGAAGAAGAATTTAAAAAATTAGATAAAAAAATTGAAGATTTTGAAGAAAAAGAAGAGAAGCAGTTCAAATATGAGAAAAAGGGGAGAAAAGAAAAAAGGTTTAGATTAAAGAAACGTCCTGCTGTAACCTATGGTTTATTAGGCGCATTAGTGGTCTTGTTAGGAATAGCCGTTTATCTGGCGATTGAATTTTTACCGAAAGCAGAAATTAAGGTAATTACCGAAAAAACCGAATGGAGTTATGTTGATTCGGTGGCGGCTGATAAAAACCTTACTAAGATTGATATTAGCCAAAAACAAATACCAGCTGAAGTTTTTTCAACCAAAAAAAATTTCAATTTTTCTTTCCCGGCAACCGGCAAAAAATTAGTTGAACAAAAAGCCGGGGGCAAAATTACTATATATAATGCCTATAGTTCCGACCCCCAAATTTTGGTCGCCAATACCCGTTTTTCAACCCCGGACGCTAAAATTTTCCGATTAGAGCAAAAGATTGTGGTGCCGGGCGCTAAAATTGTTGAAGGAAAAATTATTTCTTCAAGTATTGAGGCGAAAGTTATTGCCGACCAACCTGGACCCCAATATAATATCGGGCCGGTCAGCCATTTTTCCATTCCCGGTTTTCAGGGAACAGCAAAATATCAGGGTTTTTATGCCAGTTCCCAAGAATCGATGACCGGCGGCTTTATCGGTGATAAAGCTTTCCCGACTGAAGAAGATATTAAAAAAGCCAGAGAGAAAGCCGTAAAAGACCTGAAAGATTACATTGACTCTTTCCTTTCACTCCAAATACCTCCGGAATTTAAAACTATTGAGGGAAGCAGGCAATTTAATATTTTAAAGGAAGAGGTAAATAAGGAAGTTGATGAAAAAGGTAATTTCACGGTTTTTCTGGAAGGGGAATCATTAAATATCGCTTTTAGAGAGTCGGATTTAAAGGATTTATTGGAGAATATTGTCCAAGAGGGCCTGGGAGTCAATTTCAGAATAAAAAGTTATAAATTAGAATATGGAGTCGGCCGGCCTGATTTTCGTCAGGGACGCATTTCTTTTGCTATTAATTTTCAGGGCGTTTTTGAGGAACCTTTTGATGTTGAAAGTTTTAAACAAAAAGCCCTAAATAAAAACGAAAAAGAATTAAAAACTTTGGTTTCCACTTTGCCTAATATTCAAAAAATCACTATTTCTTTCTGGCCGTTTTGGGTAAAAAGAGTGCCGGATGATTTAAAGCGAGTAAAAGTGGAAGTGGAGTAATAACTATTGACTATTAACTATTAACTCTTTACTATAATTTAGGGTATGCCAGACAAGAAAAAAGAAAAGCCAGTTGAAGGAATTATTATAGAAGCTTTACCCTCGGCTACTTTCAGGGTGAAAATCTCTCATACTGAAGAAGTTCTTGCTTATCCCTCAGGGAAAATGAGATTGTATTTTATCAGGGTTTTGCCCGGCGACCGGGTATTAGTTGAATTAAGCGAGGACAGAAAAAGAGGAAGGATAATCAGAAGGCTCTGATAATGGTGAGCAAAGCGAACTATGAAAGTTAGGAGTTCTGTAAAAAAAATTTGTAAATCCTGTAAAACCGTCCGGCGGAAAGGCCGGATTTATGTGATTTGCAAAAAAAATCCAAAACATAAACAGAGGCAAGGATAAGTGTGTTCGTAAAGCAAACATGCGATTAATTGGTATAAATATTCCCGATAATAAGCGCATTGAAATTGCGCTGACTTATATTTATGGTATTGGCCCTTCTTTAGCCAATAAAATTTTGAAATCTGCTGAAGTTGATTTTGATAAACGGGCCAAAAATTTAACCCCTGAAGAGATTAACCGACTGAAAGAAATAATTGAAAAAAATTATAAAATTGAAGGAGAATTGCGCCAGATGGTCAGACAGAATATCAGCCGGCTTAAAGAAATTCAATCCTACCGGGGAATCAGGCATTTAAGAAGATTGCCGATAAGAGGGCAGCGAACCAAGACCAACTCCCGAACGGTTCGGGGAAATGTCAGAAAAACAGTCGGCAGCGGAAAAAGGAAAGCGGAACTAAAATAACGCTACGAAATACGAACAAAATACGAAAATACGAAATTATAAAAACAATTAAATTTCGTAGTTTCGTAATTTCGTATTGATTTCGTAATTCGTAGAAAAATTTGGGTAAGAAAAAAATTATAAAAAAAACAGAAGAAGATATATTAAAAGAAAAGGAAAGGTTAGAAACTGCAATCACTAAGGCAGCGGCTGGAAAAGGTGTTAGCGCTAAAAGAATAGAAAGCGGCCGAATTTATATTAATGCCACTTATAATAATACGTTTTTAACGGCGACTGATCGAGCAGGCAACGTGATGGCCTGGGCTTCAGCCGGTTCCCTAGGATTTTCCGGCCCTAAAAAAGCCACGCCTTTTGCCGCTTCTAAAGTGGTGGGGGTAATTAGCGAAAAACTGAAAAAAATTGGATTTTCTAACCTCGAAGTTATTGTTAAAGGCGTCGGCGCAGGCCGCGATTCTGCTGTTAGAGCTTTAGCTAATCAGAGATTTAATATTTTATCAATTAAAGATTTAACGCCCATTCCTCATAATGGCCCAAGACCGCCGAAAGTGAGAAGAGTATAATTATTTGCTACGAAATACGAAAACATACGAAAGTACGAAAAATAAATTCGTATTTTCGTAAGAAATTCGTAATTCGTAGAGAATATCTTGATTTCAGATTTATCCAAATTAGAGCATAAACTTGGAATACAATTTAAAAACAAGAATCTCCTTAGGGAGTCCCTGACTCACCGTTCTTATCTTAATGAAAACCTCTCCTGGGGCATTTCCCATAATGAGCGCCTGGAATTTTTAGGCGACGCGGTTTTAGAATTGGCGGTAACCGAAGTTCTTTTTAATCAATTTCCTCAGTATCCCGAAGGCCAATTAACAAGCTTCCGGGCGGCCTTAGTCAATTATCAGATAATGGCTGAAGTAGCTAAAAATTTGGGCTTTGACGAGTTTATTTTATTGTCCCGGGGCGAAGCTAAGGATATTGGTCGGGCTCGAAAAGTAATTCTGGCTAATGCGATGGAAGCGGTAATCGGCGCCGTTTATTTGGACGCTGGCTATCAAGAAGCTAAAAGAATAATTGAAGAGTTTATTGTTAATCCTAATTTGAATAAAGTTATTGAGAACGGCCTATATAAAGACCCAAAAAGCCATCTTCAGGAAATTGTCCAGGAAAAAATGAAATTAACGCCCACCTATCAGATGCTTGAAGAATGGGGACCTGACCATAAAAAGATATTTAAGATGGGAGTTCATTTTGGAGATAAATTAGTTGCCGAAGGAGAAGGATATTCTAAACAGGAAGCGGAAATTGAAGCGGCAAAGAACGCACTAAAAGTAACATGTTTTTGAAATCTCTGGAGTTAAACGGTTTTAAGTCTTTTGCTTCAAAGACGCTTTTGGAATTTCCAGCCGGCCTTACCGCCGTTGTCGGACCGAACGGCGCCGGCAAATCAAATTTAATTGACGCTATTCGCTGGCTTTTGGGCGAGCGGGAAGCCAAAAATTTAAGAAGCGCCAAAGCCGAGGACTTAATTTTTAACGGTACCCCCAAAAAGCCGAGAATGAGTCTGGCCCAGGCCGGGCTTCATTTTGACAACAATTCCGGATTTTTTCCGGTGGACTTCAAAGAGGTTTCAATTATTCGAAGAGTCGGCCGAGACGGAGTCTCTCAATATTTTCTTAATAAAGCGGAGGTTAGGCTTAAAGATGTCATTGATTTTTTTAGCCGGTCACGTCTGGGCACCAAAGGTTTATCAATTATCAATCAGGGCGACAGCGACCTTTTTGTTAAGGCTTCTCCTGAAGAGCGAAGGATTATGATTGAAGAGATTTTGGGCCTGAGAGAGTATCAGATTAAAAAAATTGAGGCGGAAAGAAAATTAAAAAACACTTCGTTTAATTTAGAAAAAGTAAGAGCAATGATTGGCGAAGTTGCTCCGCGCCTGCGGATGCTGAAGCGCCAGACAAATAAGTGGCTAAAAAGATTAGACCTCCAGAAAGAATTGGAAGAATTAGAAAATAATTATTTTTCTTATAAATTGAATGAAATTGAAACCGGCCAGTCAAAAATTAACCCTATTCTAAAATCTTTAGAAGCT
>Ga0210030_1002739_pt1 | contig 11951 bp, 6 predicted proteins | sample CryGeymeta201523_FD_183986 | JGI IMG/M metagenome (GOLD analysis project Ga0210030, IMG submission 183986) | Groundwater microbial communities from Crystal Geyser aquifers in Utah, USA - Crystal Geyser metaG 2015-23 (SPAdes) (version 2) | ecosystem: Environmental > Aquatic > Deep subsurface >...
CCTCACCGGGAGACAAAGCTGGAGCTTTATCCTACGGCAGAAAACGTGGATTCTCAACCTTAACGAGTATACGTTGACACGATGCAGAAGACCCGGCAGGAGTCCATGAGGGTGGATATGTTGAACGACCTGACCTTTGTTCAATTCACCGACCTCCACCTTGGTGAAGGGAATGGGAGCATTGTGACCTTCGCGAAGATGATTGACGAAATCAATGCCCTCGACCCGCAGCCGCGCTTTGTCGTCCACACCGGTGACATCTGTCTGCAGACCATCGGGATGGCGTCTCAATACTTCCGGCTCAGCAGCCGGTTCGAGATGCCAGTTTATCACACTCTGGGCAACCATGACGTGATGGTACGCGAACCCGATCCGATCTCCCGGTGGAAGGAGTTGACAGGGCGACCAAATTTCTACCGGTTTGACGTGGAGGGAGTTCGATTCCTCGTGCTGGACGGACACAAGGTTCATCCGGAACGCAACGGTTGGGATAACGTCGTAGGCGAGGTCGGCCGCGAGGAATGGGAATGGCTTGAATGGGAGTTGAGAGACTCCTGCGCAGGCTCGGTAACCATCGCTTTCATTCACATTCCTCTCCTCAGCACCTACCCACAACGCCGCGGCAGAGCTCCGGGAGAAGCCGATGCGTGGGAGGTGAGCAACGGTCAAGAGGTGGCCGACCTGCTTGCGGACGCAAGAGTGAAAGCGGTCTTCGCGGGGCACTTCCATGAGAACGAAACAATCCTGTATCGGGGCGTTCCCTTCGTGTGCACCGGCTCGGTGTGCGGAGCGTGGTGGGATTGGGAGACGTGGCCGCACAACCCGGACGGTTCGCCGAAGGGGTACCGAATCGTCTCAGTCAGCCATCAGACAGGAGAGGTATACGCCCTGTACAAAGGAATTGGGCGCAGCATGGACGACCAGATCGCTATCTACCTGCAGCATAGATCCCGCGAGGTGGAGATTATCGCCAATGTCTTTGATGGCGATGGCCGGTGGCAGGTGCAGTGGCGTCCGGACGGAGGGGCATGGAGCGCGATGCAGTACCTCCCCGCTTCGAGCACGGATAGTGACTTTCTCCCCGCGAAGTCCGACGCTATACCCCATTGCTGCGCCCACCTCTGGAGGGCCATTGCTGACAGGGAACTCATCGATACAATCGGCGGGGAAATCCACGTCCGGACGCTGCCTCCCCCAAGAACATCATCGCCACGGCCTCCAACGTTGGCGACGGCTTCCTTGACCAAGAGTGCGCCAAGTGGACATCGGATGTAGGAGGCGTCTCCAGACAGCGAACTCTGTGAGTTCGCCGTCTGGAGACGCCTCCCACCCACCGGAACCGCAGACTCGCCAAACTGCAGCAGGTTAGTATACTGGTTTCGGTTGAGAAACCGACGTTTGCACTGGGTGCATCCCGGAATTACGGAAGAGCGGATACATCGACTTTGTCGCCGTAGGATAAAGCTCCAGCTTTGTCAGTGGCAGACCTCTTTCCCGCAATTCCAATGTGCATCTGACAAAGCTGGAGCTTTATCCTACGGCAATCTCCGTAATTCCGGGATGCACCCTTTGCATTTCCGTAGGGGCGGTCTCCGACGTGCCCACCACGAAGAACACCGAAGGTAGATGTCCAACCTGAACAAGTATAAATTCCGCAAAGTGTCATAGAGAGAGACTGCCTGTAGACCGATTGAGTTATACTCGTTACGGGTGTTTTCATCCGTAACGAGTATATGTCAACTTACGTAGCGCACATTCGCGTGATTCTTCACTTAGCGGCTTCCCACCTCAAACGCGGCTTCCGCCGTCTTCCCGCTCAATACGTCGAGCAACCGTATCCTCCATTTCCCTACCATCTCGTTCAATGCGACGCTCAGCGTTGTCCGGTAGCTTCCGTGTTCCGCGACGATGTTCTTCGTCCAATAGGGACACGGACTGCCATCAGGACGTGTCACCTCCATCCGCAGCACATGGTCGCCAGCGGGGCCAGGACGCGTCTGGAGTTGCGCGGTGATGCCGACACCGCCTCCCTGCTTCACACGTTTGGTTGTTGAGATGTTGAGCCCTGCGATCTCGTACGGGAGTGCGGCGATGAGTTGCCCCGCGGTTGGCGAGACTGCCACTGGAGTATTGTCTGTGTGGCCGAGGTACTGGTGGCCACCGACATCGTAAAGGTGGGCGGGGCCGAGAAGCGACAGCGTTGCCGCTTCTGTTGCCGGGCCATACATATTGCGGAGGATGAAGTAGTAAGAAATGTTGCCGCGGCTGCGCTTGAGGAAGAGCGTGTTAGGAACCGGTTGGTTGTCCTCGCCCAACAGAACTGCGTCGGGGGCGACGCGCCTCAGCGACAGTAATCCCCGAAAGAGGTCGCGGGCCGCCGGTGAACGCGTTGACCCGTATCCCCACAGCTCACAGTTCGGATAAGCGGCAAAGCCCTTCCCGAGGGGATGCACGATGGTGTGAGCGGAACCATCGGAGTACTTCCCGTGGGACTGTCCCTTCGTGACTGTCAGTTGGCGGTCGTGACAGGTGGTGCTCAACTTGATTGCGTCTCGGATCATCTGTGATTTGTCGACTTCAAGCTCGGTGGTGCTCTCGTCGCAAGACGCGGTGGAGCGTCGGATACCGAATAGGGATTCCATCCATTCGGGAGAACCGCCGGGCGAGGGACGACCGTGCTCGTCACGTTCAGCAAGTCGAACATCGGCGATCACGATGCCTCCGTTGCGCACAAACTGCTCCAGCGCCCGAGCCGTCTTGGCAGCGAGGCAGGTGGCGCGCGGCACCACCACCCCCCGGAAGCCGTCGGGAACAGACTCAGCGCATTCCTCTTCATTCAGCAACCGCCACGACAGACCCACATCCTCGGCGAGGGATCCGTAGCTTCCCCACACTTGCTTCACATCGTGCCACATCGTGTAGTCGCCGCGTTTGTAGTAGCCCTCCTCATCGAAGTGTTGTGGCTCGAGGTAGTAGGAGAACTGGCTGGGGTAAGATTCCATCACGCCAACCTGGGCAGGCTCCGGTTGGGAACTGAGGATCGCCTTGGCGATTCCCGTTTTACGCATCTTCTCATCCAGCGATTGCAGCCATTGCCCCGAGACGTCGGTTTCATAGGTGGGGGAAAGCACGCCACCGTGCAAACCCTCTATTCCGTTGTAGAAGTCGATACGCCCCCCTCCGTAGCCCAACTGTCGCCAGGAGAAGTGATCGGTCACTGTCCGCGGGTGTCCGGCGTAGTTGGGATAACCAATGTGGAGTCGCCGGAAGGCCGCATCCGGAGCGTAGGAACGAACCTGTTCGAAGGTGCGGGGGTACAGCTCGGCGGTGGCGTTCGATCTCGGTCCGTGGAGATAATAGGCCATGTATGCAGTCCACGGGCTTTCCCAGTGAATGTTGCCGCTGGTGCGAGCACCGGGGTCAAACTCCCGCAGCTTCTCCTGCACTTGAGCGACCGAGCCACAAAACGACTTGGCTGTAAAGATCCGAAAATCAATCCATCGCGACCAGTTCGCGAGCAATCGTGCCTGCCGACCTGGCAGGGCCATAACCTGGTCCCACGATCCAACAGAGGTATCCCAACTTGAGTTGAGAGATTCCAACGTTCCGTACTGCTTCTTAAGGTACTGTCGGAAGGCGGCCAAACAGTACTTGCAGAAGCACTGGTCATCCACGCTCTTTTCCGTCTTTACGTAAACGTCCCTCTGAAAAGTGGCCTCGTCGCCGATGTAGTAGTCCATTGGGCTGTAGAGCGTGGCGATGGGCGCGCGGTCTTTCACAAGCTGCAATCGGCGCTCGATGCAGGCCGGGTCATGGGGGCAGATCGGGTAACTGCCGCTTCCGGGTCGAGATATTCCCGGCCAGACGCGCACATTGGGTGGATCGTCGGGCAGCACGTCACCCCAACTTCGCGGGGAACCGCCGCGAACTGCCTTCGGCTCCCCGAAGTACCCATACCCGTAGATAAAATCGTACCCGTACATTGGCCGGATGTTGTTCCTGAGGGAGAAGAACGCTGCGTTCCACGGATTGCCGGAGAAATTGACGCCGCCGCCATCGACTCCGAGTTGCCGCATGAAGGGAAAAGACCGGTTGGCTTTGGCCCCCCCGCCGAGGCCGTAGACTTCAAGCATCAAGTCATCCACGCGCGGCGACTGCCTGACGAAGAGGTAGGACTTGTGGCGATGGAGAGGGTGCCCGTCCGCTTCAAGAGTGAGATCGAGGCGCAGGAGGGAACAATCGGTTTCGATGGCGCTGGTTGCGACTTTTGCCGCCGTTCTCCCCCGATCGAGATTTGCCGCCAGGTTCCCCTCCTGAAGAATTCTGTCATACGTGTCCACCAGTCGCCACCGAAGGCTGGCGGATCGGGGAGACTCACTCTCGACATCCACGACGACCTCCGCCCTGCTCCCGCGCTGTTGCAGAGGCACGCGTGGTTTCGCCAAAACGATCTTTGCGCTGCCGGGCACTTCAAACGCGGCGCTGCCGTAATCGACCACCTTGCCTGCCGCGTCGCGCAAAATGACGTCCGCCGCATAGCTCCCCGAAGCAAGCGGACCTCGGGCCGTCAAGCTCACCGCGCGGAGGGAATCGGCCGCAAAAGATTCCGTTGTCACGCCGCCGGGCCACTCCACCACCTCGTGGAACGGATTCCGCAACGTTGCCTCGACGGTTAGCCGGGATTCCGTCTTTAGAGAGTTGCGGACGGCGACGGCGAGCGCAACCTCATCGCCAGTCACCTTCGGCGTATTGATCCGAAGCAACCTCACCTCAGACTCCCGCTTGGCGGCCCACTGAATCAACTTCGAGAGAAGAAGATAGGAATATTCGTGGTAAGGGTACTCCTGATACCGCTCACCCCACATCGCAGGCGTCTGGTCCTCGAAATACGTGTTCAGCTCCACCCCATGCGTTGCAGCGTTGATTACCGCGACGCGCCCCGCCCCGGCAGTCCCCTGCACCAGTATCGGGTTCCCATCATATTCCAGGGCGGTGTCTCCTTCGCACTTGACCAGGCGATTCTCGGCATAGATTGCAGTCGGGGGGAACAGCCTGAATGGAACAACGTCGGGCATTCCCTGACCGCGGAAGAGTTGATGAGAAATTGTGCGGATCATCCCATCGCGCGCGGACTTCTCATCCGTGAAGTGGATGTGGTGTGGAATGGAAGCGCCCGGACCCACGATGAGCGGAGAGAGAGCGTCAAGCCAATGCGTTCCCGGGTTGTGTGGGGACACGCCCGCGAGGACAACCCCCATTCCATCTCGCACACGGTCGACGACGAGCTTCTGAACGTCCTCCGGAGCGTTCCGAAGACGACACCCGTCGGCATCGATCACCAGCGCATCATAGCGGTTATGCAAAAGCAAGCGGCGGAGGCGTTCGGCTTCGTCCTCGTGCTCTTCCACCTCATAATGCTGTCGAACCGCGGAACCACGCTGTCCCCACAGTGCGAAGGAATCCTTCGACAGGAGGTTGCCATCCCGGTGGAGCACGTCGTCACATTGCATATCGAGGCGTTGCGCCAACTCAACAATCTGTCGCGAGAGTTCCACGTCGATGATCAGCAGCGCCCGAATCGGCCCGCTGCGGAGCGGTGTGGCCCAGGGGATATGCTCAGTCAGCGGTCCGGAAAGATTGGGGCGGCGTTTTACCGAAGAGTCTTCCACTATCCGAGGCACCAGTGGCTTGAGCGCATACTGGCCACTGGGCGACTTCACAACGAGTGGCTTTTCCAGCGCGGCGAGCGGTCCGCCCTTCTCGTCGAGAACACGCGCGGAGACAACATGGGTTCCGGGAACCTTGATGGGGACGGAGGTGGCAGAGCTTGTCATCTCGTCCACCGATAGAGAAAGAGACTTCGATCCGAGGTTGGTCTGCTGGCTCTTTGTCGCGTCCCATGCGAGCAGCTCGTCGGCAAACTCCACCGACACTTTTCGTGTCCGGTCACTGACCAGGAAAGCTTCTGCGGTCAGCGTCTGCCCCACTTCGGGCTGGGCAGGCGAGAGTCGCAATTCGCCGACAATCCCCTCCCCCGCGCCGGAAATCTCCCGCAGTCCGCGGCAGGGCATCAACTTGACTGCTGTTCGGAAGCTGTCGCCATCCTTTAGCCGTGCCGGCTGGTAGTACCATTCCACGGTGGGGTACTCGAGCATGGAAGGGGTCATGCAGATGTAGTAGTGGAGCAACTTAGGGTAATCCACGGTAAAGACCGCGCCCACTGGCGGGGCATCTTCTTTCGGGAAAGCGAGGGTTCCAATCCAACCCCGCGCGGGGTTCTTCATTAGTCCGTCTTCGATGGCGAACTGGTTGCGCGCCTGAGGGGTGAAGGGGGCAGCGAGGATGCCATTCGTCAAAGGGATGTAGTAGACGCTGCGGAACCCCTGCTGTGCCCCCGGTGTTCCCAGCCGGAGGATGTGCTGCCACCACAGCCCAGTCTTGACGGACTCCGTCGCGTCCAGCTTGCCGGTGTCGAAAGTTACGGCGCCCACGATGTCGAGGGAACTCCGATCCCTGGAGAGGACGAACTCCTTCTCGATTTTCAGATTGGGCTGACCCTTGTTTGTGACGCGGACGCAGACTTCCTCCGCTCCCTGCTTCACGATCTCCGCTTCAGCGGCCGTGGCCAGGAAGCTACCCGGATAGCTTTCTGTTGTGACGCGGTCCCCGAACAGGCCGCCGGGCGTGTCACCACGATAGGGGCCGAAGCAGGTGAGGTCGACATCCGCGGGCTTGTACTCCAGCCGTGCCACTCGTCCCCCACTGCCGGGCTTCAGCACCGCCCGCAAGAAAGCGTTTTCGAAAACGATCTCCTCCGCCCCATCTGCATCCACATCAGCCCGGGTCACCCGGCAGTCTGTCAGCGTGCCGGCGCATGCGGGCAGCGGGGTGCGTCCAACAGCGCCGCAAGCCATCAATGCCAGCAACACAGCAAGCAGTCTGACCGTCAATCCTGCGAGCATGTTCAATCCCCCATTCCATTAATAATCTGCTACGCATTCCCGCGGCAATTGCCGCGGGACAAAGTGGTCGCCGATGCGTCACGCGGCTTCAGGGCTGAAATCAATTGCGTTGGTGATGAACGGCATGGTCACTGCCCATGCCATATTGTGCGACGGGGCGGAAATTGTCAACATCTGTGGGGTGCCTGACTTGCATTTCCGGACACGTACCCGGTGGACTATTTCCCCTACATCCGTTTATAATGGAGTCGCATTTCACTGAGCGATCTCTGAAGGTGGAACATCCGGTGCATCCCCTCGCTCATTCGCCAATTTGCCGATTATTCGAGGAGTCTGTTGGAAGTGGGAAAGAACCTCTACGAGAAAGTCTTCGATCTACACACCGTCCAGCAGTTGCCGTCCGGCAACTATCAGGTTCTGATGGGATTACACCTGATTCATGAGGTCACCTCCCCACAGGCCTTTGCCATGCTACGTGAACGTGGTCTCGACGTAATGCATCCCGAGCGCACATTCGCGACGGTAGACCACATCATTCCCACGCACAGCCAGGGTCGGCCTCTGGCCGACCCGGTGGCTGAAAAAATGATGCAGCATGTGGAGAAGAACGCTGCAGATTTTGGGGTCACCTACCTTGGGCCGCAGACGGGAGATCAAGGCATCGTGCATATTGTGGGACCAGAGAAGGGCCTGACTCAACCGGGGATGACGATTTGCTGCGGCGATTCCCATACTGCCACTCACGGCGCGTTTGGCGCACTGGCATTTGGGATTGGCACATCTCAGGTGTTCGATGTATTGGCTACTCAAACACTGACGCTATCTAAGTTAAAGGTTCGACGCATCGAGGTCAACGGCAAGCTCTCGCCCGGCGTGTACTCAAAAGACGTCATCCTGTACATCATAGAGAAACTGGGAGTTAAAGGCGGCGTGGGCTACGCGTACGAATTCGCTGGTGAAGTCTTCGAGCACTTCTCCATGGAAGACCGCATGACGGCCTGCAACATGGCCATCGAGGGTGGTGCGCGGTGTGGGTACGTGAACCCCGACCAGATCACCTACGACTACATGAGGGGGCGACGGTACGCCCCGAAGGACAAGTGCTGGAACAAGGCCCTGGACTATTGGGAGTCGGTAAAGTCTGACGCAGATGCGTTGTATGATGACTGTGTTGTTTTCAGGGGTGAGGACATCGAGCCTGTAGTTACGTGGGGAATCACGCCGGGACAATCGACATCAATCAACGGGACAATCCCTCGGAAGGCAGATTTCCCCGGACACGAACAGACACTGATTCAGGAAGCCTACGACTACATGGGGTTTGAGCCGGGACAACCCATCCGGGGGACGAAGATTGATGTTGCTTTCATCGGTTCCTGCACAAACGGACGTATCTCGGACTTTGAATCGGTCGTGGAACTGATGCGAGGAGGCAGCTTCAAGGTCGCGCCGCATGTCAGAGCGTTGGTTGTTCCCGGGTCACAGGCGGTGAAAGCCGAGATGATCCGGCGCGGCTACGATCAGGTTTTTTCCGACGCTGGATTTGAGTTCCGCGAGGCAGGGTGCTCCATGTGCCTGGCGATGAATCCTGACAAACTGCAGGGGAGAGAAATCTCAGCGTCGTCGTCAAACCGCAATTTCAAAGGACGTCAGGGATCACCGACTGGACGCACACTGCTCATGTCACCCGTTATGGTCGCCGCCGCGGCCATCGAGGGGGAGGTAACGGACGCGAGGGAATTGTTCAGTATCGATTGAAGGCGTGCTTTCGTGCATCCCGTCGATCCTACACGATTTGCTGTCCCCGAAGGAGAATAACCGTGGACCCCAAACGAATCAAAATGACAGGCAAAGCCATCAGCGTGCGCGGGAATGATGTCGATACCGACCGGATCATTCCTGCCCGGTATCTGAAATGCGTTACCTTCGACGGATTGGGGGAACACGCGTTTGAAGACGATCGCGCCCAGTTGAGGGAGATGGGACAGACCCACCCATTGGATGACTCCCGGTTTGCCGAAGCGGAGATACTCTTCGTCAACAAGAACTTTGGGTGCGGTTCTTCGCGGGAGCACGCCCCTCAGGCGCTTATGCGATGGGGACTCGGAATCAAGGCGATTGTCGGAGAATCGTTTGCCGAGATATTCTTCGGCAACTGCGTGGCGTTGGGGATTCCCTGCTGCGTGGTCGATGAAGCGACGATGGATGAGCTTATGCGGGAAAATGAATCCGACGCCAGGACGTCTTTCGTGGTGGACATCGAGACCAGGGAGGTGAAGGGCAACCGACGGTCGTATCCTGTCACCATACCCGCGGGAGTCCGACAACAGTTCATCGATGGACGTTGGGACATGACTGCGGAACTGCTCGCAGCCAGAGAGCGTATCTCCGCAACGGCATCTTCGCTCCCCTACTTTGGGGGATGGAAGTATACTCGTTACGGGTGAGGGGGAAAGATGGATTTTCATCCGTAACGAGTATAGCAGGCGGCTCATACGAGTCGTGCAGCCGCAGGGCCGGAAGGCGAGAGAGACGCTCACGCCTTTGTCGATAGCACTTCCCTTACAGCGTCCCTCAGAGCCTCCGGCTTGAAGGGCTTGGTGACATAGCTGTCCACCCGCGAAAGTCTGCTCATGATGCTCCGCTCCACAAACCCAGAACTAGCTGTCAGAATCATTATTTTCGCTTTCGACCACTCTGGATTCTGATGTATCGCGTTGATCAGGTCCCAGCCGCCCTTTCGTGGCATGCTAAGATCGATGATCAGCAAGTCCGGGACAGACTTGTCCAGCAGGTACTCCGCCGCCACCCCGTCGATGGCCGTAACAACCTTGTGCCCCAAGGGCGCGAGGATCCTCGGCACAATCTGCCTGATTTCCTGATCGTCATCAACAACCGCTATGGTTGCCAACTGACCTCACCTCCTTGATGATTTCGCGATTCGAGCTCGCAACGAGTCTATCAGCTCATACGAGCCGTACGACCGCCGCAGGAAACCCGCAAAAGGCCCACGGAGTTGGGTGTGTTACGGGGCAATTGTCTGCAAGTGCTCATGCAGTCGGTCAACCCAGTCACGCGCAGAGTCGATCTCCTTCGCTTGCGCCGCTTCCTCGATGGCGCGCCCAATTTCAGTGACGCGGTGGAATCCGTAGATTCCTCCCAAACCTTTCATTCGATGCCCGACTCGCTCGATAGAATCAAAATCACTGACCGCCAGAGCATCGCGCAAGGACAAGACATCACTCCGCCGGTTCTCCAGAAACATGGGGACAAACTCCTCGAGTTCAGGCTCAACCTGTATCAACTCGGAGGCGACAGCGTCCATGTCCCCGGTATCCTGAGGAATGCCCATCGCGGTATACTCCTGAATCGCCCCCAGCAGCCGGCGTTTCCCGAGCGGCTTGGTAAGGTGCGCATCGCATCCGGATGCCATGCTCTCCTCCGCCTCCTGCGACAGAGCAAAGGCGGTCAGCGCAATGATCGGGGTCCTATTCTTCCCTTCTCGTGACTCCCACTGTCGAATAGCTCTCGTGGCTTCATGTCCGTTCATCACCGGCATGCGGACGTCCATCAACACGAGAGCATACTGCTCGGACTTGAACATCTCCAGCGCCTCGAGACCGTTTGTCGCAATGTCGACTCTATGTGGGGTCCACTTCAGGTACGACTCAACCACGAATCGATTCTCGGCGTCATCATCCACCAGGAGTATCCTGGCGGGACGGATCGCCTGCCCCAAGGGCTCAGGAGTCGCCGTCGCCAGGGAGTCTGCCGTCTCACGCAATACCGACACGATGTCGTCCGCAAGACGTGATTCGGCAATCGGAACAACCATGTAGGTCCGAGTATCCTGACCACGCGGACATCGGCCGGACCATTCGGCGCATGGTACCATCAACTGCACGATGTCAGGAATCGGGCTGCTCAGAATCACCAGTTTGTACGGGTCGAGATTCGCGTGTTGACGCCTCCGGATATCCTCGAGTGCCTGCGTCGCGTCTCCGGCCTCTGTCACCTGCGCTCCCCAGTTGGATAGCCTTTCCGCCAGTAACCTGCCGTGATCAGGATTAGCGTCAACGATCAGAATGGTCATGCCACTCAGGGCCGCCCGAAGCATTCCCCGGTAAGTCATCGGGCTCTGGCTATGCCCGAAGTACACCGTGAAGTGAAACGTACTGCCTTGCCCGAGGGCGCTCTCCGCCCAGATACGTCCCCCCATCATCTGCACCAGTCGCCTGCAGATTGACAAGCCCAACCCCGCGCCTTCATTCAACCTGCTTCTTGCGGACCGAACCTGAGTGAAACTGTCAAAGATCACTTCGAGTTTGTCTGGTGGAATCCCGATGCCAGTATCGAGAACGGCAAAGTGGACAGTCGATCCGGTGTTCGTCTCGGGAGACGGGTGTTCGGGGTCCCGCTCCTTCTGCACCGTCAGTGAGACGATGCCCTCATTCGAGAACTTGATCGCGTTACTGAACAGGTTGATGAGAACTTGCCGCAGTCGATGGGGATCCCCGCGGAGAATGACCGGAACATCTGGTCCAACGGTGTACGAGAGTTGGAGGCCTCTCTCATTCGCCTTCAGGGCGAGAAAATCCAATGTCTTCTCGACCACCTCGACCAGGTTAAATTCAGTTTCCTCAAGCGCGAGGCGGCCGACTTCTGCCTTGGCGAGATCAAGGATGTCCTCAATGAGAAGTTGTAGCGCTTCACCAGACTTGCGGAAAACCTGCACATATTCTTCCTGTTCCGAAGTCAACTTTGTTTCGTCGAGAACTTCCGCCATCCCCAGAATCGCGTTGAGTGGGGTCCGAATTTCGTGGCTAATGAGCGCGATGAACTCGCTCTTCGCGTGGTTTGCCTCCTCCGCGGCTGCCTTCGAGCGAACAAGCTCGCGAACTCTCTGCCTCTCGTAGGCATGGCGCAATGTCCGCGCGAGTGACCGGCTGTTGACCACGCCTCTGAAGATATGATCCTGCGCGCCCGCTC
>Ga0210030_1002752_pt1 | contig 11919 bp, 10 predicted proteins | sample CryGeymeta201523_FD_183986 | JGI IMG/M metagenome (GOLD analysis project Ga0210030, IMG submission 183986) | Groundwater microbial communities from Crystal Geyser aquifers in Utah, USA - Crystal Geyser metaG 2015-23 (SPAdes) (version 2) | ecosystem: Environmental > Aquatic > Deep subsurface >...
CGGAAAAACTGAACGTCTTTTTGAAAATATTCATTGATAAGGTTGTGGTTTTTAAAGACAGGATAGAGATCTTTTACACCTTCCCGCAAGTCAAAAATTCTCAAGTTGCCTTCTGTATGGTGCCGGGGGAGGGAGTCGAACCCTCACGGAGCTCCAAACCCCTGCGGATTTTGAGTCCGCCGCGTCTGCCAGTTCCGCCACTCCGGCACATATAAATTATATTGTTTTAGTTTAATAGGTCAAGGTGACTGGCGAATAACTTTTTTATAGCAAATTTTAGTTTTTGCTCTTTATATCGAAATATCTTGAAATATATTTATCGTAAGAGGCTTTCCACTCCCTTTTTAGAGGTCCTGCACCAAGAGCCTCGATCAATAAAACGAGCAGAATAATTGCAATTATAAAATTTATATTTTTTGTTATAAACCAGAGAGTAACTGGAATCGTTGGCATAATCACAGAAAGCGTCACAACCTGGGAATGAGTAATGATAAGAAATATTATCCAGGCGATGATGTAATATATTATAAATAGGATTGCCTTTGTTCCAAGTGTTACGGGAATAACAAACAATAAAAACCCTCCAGTGGTTGCGGCTCCTTTCCCGCCTTTAAAGCCAAGGAATGGTGAGAAAACGTGACCGAGGACTGAGGCGATGCCGAGGTATGTTAGGATTGTGCCATTGAATTTATACATGAGCCATATTATATATAGCGCAAAGAAACCTTTTCCTACATCTCCAATAAGTGCAATAGTGCCAGCCCTCCAGCTTATAAGGTGGAATACATTGCCCGTACCAGGGTTTTTGGAGCCGTATTTTCTTATATCAATGTGTTTTGTAGCCCTTCCTACAATATAGGCATAGGGTATTGCTCCCATAAAAAATGCAAAAATAATAGAAACAATATATTTCATATTTAAATTATAATCAAAATGTGAGCCTTGTTAAATGAAGGGTCATGGGTTTTTGTGAGATGGTTAAACACTATAAAACATGCAGTTTTTCTTTGTTTATCTTTTTTGTGACTGTGGAATTCTCACAAAAATTAATATAATATCTTTAGATGGAAGAAAAAGAGATAATTGAGAGACTCAAAAAGGGAGATATTACTGCAAAAGAATGTTTTGTCCGTGAATATCAAAACCTTATTTTTAATGCTATATTTCAGGTTTCAAGGGATAGGGTAATTACAGAGGACGTCCTTCAAGAGACTTTTCTCAGGGCTTTTAAGTACATAAAGGGGTTTAAGGGTGAGGCAAATATTACGACCTGGTTATATAGAATCGCAATGAATACATTAAAAGATGAGTTTAAGAAACGTAAAGCCGTTAATATGCTTGATAATCCTATTTCTGAAGACATTCCTATTGAATATTCGTTCGACGAAAAGAAAAAGATTATATGGGAAGGTTTGAAGCGTTTGAGTGAAAACGAGCGTGAAATTATTACTCTTGTGGACATTCGTGGATTTTCTTATGAAGAAACTGCAAAGATGCTTGATGTGCTTGTTGGAACTGTGCGCTCGAGGTTGGCAAGGTCGAGAGAGCACTTGCGTGATGAAATTTTGAAAATGGATTTTTTTGACAAAATTTAAAAATATATGGAACTTTTTCAAAGGTGAAGAGGTCTAAAATATGATGAAAGAAAAAATTTCAAAGTACATAGATGGAGAAGGTAATAAAGAAGAGTTAGAAAAACTCCTCAAAGAGGATCCTGAATCAAAGGAATACTTTGAGCAACTTTTGCTTATGAAGAGCACCTTAAGCGAAATGAATGTTCAATCTCCCGATGTTCTAAACAAAGTGCTCGAAAAGGACAAGAAGCATAAAATTGTTTTCAGATATAGATTTGCCTTTGCTTCACTACTTGCGGTGGCCATTGTGTCAGTTCTTTTCTTAACATTTTACAATTTCAAACCGCAGGAAAAAGGAATTACAACTCCTCAATTAAGGTCAGATACTCAAAATCCCTCTTTTGGAATAACAGCAGTAAAACCAGAGATAAACATTAGCATTGGTGTAAGAGATGATGAGATACTTTTAAGTATACTTGAACGTCATGGTACGATTACGGGTAGCAGTGTTGAAGGTAAAGGTAATGACGAATTTCAAGATGAATTGCAACCTGAAGGCAATGCTACGCAGAAGGTTCTTTATTATAAAATCGTTGCAAACGAAATTTCACAGCTTGTTAAAGATATAGAAAAGATAAAAGGAGCTACAATTACACTCCCTGAAGCACTTCCGCAGGATGATACAGAAGCCGAAATTATAATAAACATCTATGAAAAATAGTTCAGCTGATTTTTAAAAATCTCAAGCATACTACTAAAAATATTTTCTTTAATTTCTCATTTTCTTGACTTCAAAAATAATTACATTGGGTTGTATATGAATTTACCTTTTTATAACCTGGACTGGTATTTTATTATGCTGTTTGAGATTGTATTGTGTGAAATTAAAAGAGGGCGTTGACGCCCTCTTTTACTGGTTATCTTAAAAGTTAATTGTGAGATTATGGGTTTTGTAAGTCTGGGCAGAAATTAAACCCTCTCCCAAATCCTTTACCCATCACGTTTGCAAAGCCAGGTTTTCCGGTTTCTGTTCTTTCCACCATTTCTTTGACTCGTGTTGCCATATCTTTCACTGCATTATCGTACTGAATCTGAGTAATCTTTCCGTCTTTGAGTAGACTATCAAGATTTGCAGTTTCTTTTGAAACGATGAACTGGATGAGTGCATCTTCTGTTTTGCCATGCTCTGTTGCTATTCCCGCAAGACTCTTGCCGCTTTCTCGAGCAGTTCTTAAATCATCAACTGTTACACCGATAAAGTTTGCAATGTCGGTGTCAAGAGCGTTAAAATCTAAACCCTTTCCTCTGCCTCCGAAGCCAGGCTTACCGACATCGGTTCTTTCTACCATTTCTTTTACTCGTGCTTCAAGATTATCTTTCATATCGTCATGCTGTTCCTGTGTTATTTTACCATCGCTAAGAGCTGTTTTAAGTTCGTCGGTTCTCTTCGAGACGATGAAGTTTATTAAGCCATCTTCAGTTTTGCCCTGTGCTACTGCAATCTGAGCAAGAGTCTGTCCACTCTGCAACTCTGTACGGAGTGTATCGGAAGAAACACCAAGGTATGTTGCTACATCTTCAAGCATTGCCTGTTCATCAACGCCAGCCCTGAACCCCTTTTTAAAACCATCTTTAAATGAAGGTAAACTTCTTTCTACTATTGTCTTTACTCTTGCCGGAAGATTCTTTACTGCATCGTCATGCTGTTCCTGTGTTATTTTTCCATCGCTAAGTGCTGTCTTTAATTCATCAGTTCTCTTTGAAACTATGAAAGTTATCAGTTCCTCTTCAGTTTTACCCTGTGTCACTGCAATCTGAACAAGTGTTTGACCGTTTTTCAGATCTGCTTTAAGTGTATCAACAGAAACACCAAGATATGTTGCTACATCTTCAAGCATTTCACCATCGGCAATTTCGCCTCTTAAACCCGGTTTAAACATGGTAAATACTGCATTTGCAAATGCTCCAAATCCTGTGGAATTAGTGTTACTACCATTTCCCGCATAGACTAAACTTAGGCCACCAAGTACTATTCCTAATCCAATCAAACCTACCAGAATTAACTTTACTGTTTTTTTCATTTAAAACCTCCTATACTTAAAATTTCTAACTGCTTGTAGCAATTTTAAGATTTAATTGTGATAGAATTATGAAAAGAAAAACATTATCATCAATACTGCATTATTTGTATAAAAATTTAGCTTAAAAATTTTTGTAAAAAATATTCAAGTTATTATAAGTACTTTTATACCTGCATTTTAAGGTTAAATAATCTGTAAAAAGCAAAGAATAACCCAATTGCAATTAGGGAACCTGTAATGTCGACCAGAACATGCTGTTTCAAAAATTGAGTGGATAGCACAATGCCAAATGCCCATATTGACATAATCCAGGCAATGACTCTGTATCTATTTTTTACAAACCAGAATGATGCAGTTAGTGCCGATGTGCCACAATGGAGGCTTGGAAAGCAGTTGTAAGGGTTGTCACTGTTGTAAAGAGAGATGACTTTGTCAACAAACCAGTTTGTATGTGGAGTGAGATCAGGCCTTGGCACTTGTGTTTGAAATCCGACGTATACAAGGTTGCTTATAAGAAACAGGGAAATCATAGCAAGGGCAAATGCTGTAAAAATTTTAGGATGAAATAGAAAGAAGAACATTAGTGAAGCGTATATCACGGGCTCGAGAGAATTATAAATCACAATGAATTTTGGTATAAAAGGAACAAGCCTGTCGAGTGGAGTTTGTAGTATGTGCACGTTCGCCGTTGCGTGATTTGTAATGTCATATATTTTTGAAGAGAAATAAATCCCCACTGCAAGCGAATGTTGATAAGGTAAAACTTCCAGTTTTCTTTGAGAAATTTTTTCATTTTGTACCCTCCTTTGTATTAATATATTTATTTTGAAAATCTCAGCAACTGCCGATTTGTGTCAGGCACTTATGTGCAATTCCCTGATTCGCCTTTCAACTTGATTAAAATTCTTAACGGTGTAAAATAGCATTTGTGAGAAAGATTTTTGGAACAGACGGTGCAAGAGGTGTGGCGAATAGGGGAATAACGGTTGAACTTGCAGTTAAAATTGGCCGTGCGGTGAGCCAATATTTTAGAGGTGATGGCCCTGTCCTTATTGGCGAAGATACAAGAGTTTCATCTCCAATGCTGAGAAATGCAGTTGCAGCAGGAATTGCAAGCAATGGAGTTGATATTGTTACTGCGGGGATTATACCAACGCCTGCAGTTTCTCTTTTAACTCGCCTTGGAAATTTCTGTGCAGGAGTCGTGATTTCAGCTTCCCACAACCCAATTGAATACAATGGAATTAAGGTTTTTGCACATAATGGCTTCAAGCTTGAAGATGAAGTAGAGGAAGAAATTGAACACTTGCTTGATAAAATTAACCTGACTGCCCTTCCAGAGGGTATACAGATTGGAAAAATTACAGAGGATACAACCCTTAGAGAATCTTATGTTAACCACCTTGTTAAGAGGTTTCCTCTAAGCCTTGCTGGTTTAAAAATTGCAGTTGATGCAGCCTTTGGTGCAACCCATTTTACAACTATTGAAACCTTGAAAAGGCTTGGCGGAGATCTTATTACTTATGGAACGGAGCCAGATGGTTCAAGGATTAATGTGAACTGTGGCTCTACAAACCCCCATATTATTTCTGAGCTAACAAAAGCTTCAAGATCAGTCATAGGCGTAAGTCATGATGGCGACGGAGACAGGGTAATATTTGCAGATTCCGAAGGGAATATTGTTGATGGTGACGAGACGATGCTTATCATTGGAAAATGGCTTCATAAGAAAGAAAAGTTGAAGAACAATACAGTTATAGGCACTGTAATGAGTAATATAGGGATTGAGAGAGCGTTTATCGAAAATGGTATTAGGTTTTTAAGAACCTCAGTTGGTGATAGGTATGTGCTTTCCGAAATGATTAAGAGTGGTGCGATAATCGGCGGGGAACAATCCGGGCATATTATATTCCTTGAGGAAAGCTCAACAGGGGACGGCCTAATAACTGTCCTGATGTTGCTTACGGTTATGAATGACGAGGGTAAACCGTTAAGTGAGCTAAGGAAAGGAATTGTTCATTTTCCTCAAATCCTTACGAATGTTAGGGTAAAGGATAAAAATATCGCGGATAAAGAAGAATTCAAGGATTTAATTGCAAGCGAATCAAAATTACTTGGAGACAAGGGAAGGATATTTGTCCGTCCTTCTGGTACAGAGCCCCTCATCCGTATTATGGTTGAAGGAGAGGATGAGAATGAAATTAAAAATATTTCATCGAAAATTAAACAATTTTTGGAGGGATTAAAATGTGTGGAATAGTAGGATATATTGGCAATAAAGACGCTCTTCCAATACTTATAGATGGATTGAAGCGTCTTGAATATCGTGGTTATGATTCAGCAGGAGTCGCAATTATTGGAGATGACCTAAAGGTTGTTAAAACTCAGGGAAGAATATCCGACCTCGAAAATAAGCTTAAAAACGAAGAATTAAAGGGTTCAATAGGGCTGGGGCATACAAGATGGGCAACCCACGGAGTTCCGAATGATGTAAATGCTCACCCTCATTTAAGCGAAAGTAAAAGTATCGTAGTGATCCATAATGGTATCATAGAAAACTATCTTGAATTGAAAAAGATGCTTGTTAAAGAAGGTAGAACTTTCAGAACCGATACTGATACAGAAGTTATTGCATACCTTATTGAGGAATTTTACGAAGGAGACCTTTTAAAAGCAGTTAAAAAGACCGTTGAACTCCTCGAAGGCTCTTACGCAATAGCCGTGATGAGTAAAAATGAAAGAGATCGTTTTGTTGCCGTGAGGAAGGATAGCCCACTTGTTGCAGGACTTGGTCAGGGTGAAAATTTTATTGCATCAGATATACCTGCAATTCTCCCATACACAAAGAACATAATTATACTTGAGAACGGCGACATTATAGATGTGAGAAGAGAGAGCATTAATGTTTACGACAAGAACCTTAACCTGATTACAAGAAACATCAAAAGGATTGACTGGAGAATTGAGGATGCCCAGAAGGGTGGGTTTAAGCATTTCATGCTTAAAGAAATTTTCGAGGAGCCTGATGTCATAAGAGAAGCAATGAGGGGAAGGGTGAGGGATGCAGTTGTTGAATTTCCCGAGCTTAATATTTCACTTGAATATTTAAAAAGTATTAATCAGGTATATTTTGTAGCCTGCGGCACGGCGTATCATGCTGGTGTATTTGGGAAGTATCTTACAGAAAAATATTTGAGAATACCTGCACAGGCAGAAGTTGCCTCTGAATTCAGGTATAGAGACCCCGTAATAGATGAGCATACTCTCCTTTTCGTCATAAGCCAGTCGGGAGAGACAACAGATACGCTTGCTGCCTTAAGATTTGGAAAAGAAAAAGGTGCCAGGACAATAGGCATTGCAAATGTCGTAGGAAGCTCTGTTACAAGGGAAGTCGATCAAGTTGTGTACATACATGCAGGCCCTGAAATTGCTGTTGCTTCAACCAAGGCTTATGTGGCACAGGTTGAAGTAATTTTACTCCTCATTGTCTATTTCGCTAAATTGCTTGGTAAACTTACAAAAGAGGAAGAAAGTAACATCGTAAATGATTTTCAGAAACTTGAAGAGAAGGCAAGGAGCATCGTTTTAAGAAGTAACGAAATTGCAGATTTTGTCTCAACTACAAAAAGTATAGAGGAGACTTTCTATATTGGACGAAATCTTGATTTTGCACTTTCTCTTGAAGGTGCTTTGAAGCTTAAAGAAATTTCCTATGTTCATGCGGAAGGGTATCCTGCAGGGGAGTTAAAACATGGTCCACTTGCACTTGTGACTCCTAATTCACTTGTCATTGCTGTTATAACTTATGGGCCTCTTAAGGAAAAAACTCTGAGTAATATAAAAGAGGTCAAAGCGCGTGGCGGAAAAGTCCTTGCGATTGCGCAAGAAGGGTACAATACAATCGAAGAAGTTGCAGATAGGGTTTTTTATGTCCCTAAAGTGGCAAATGACATTGGTCCAATTATTAATGTTATCCCTCTTCAGCTTATTGCTTACTATATGGCAGAAGCAAGAGGTCTTGACATAGATAAACCTCGAAACCTTGCGAAGTCAGTGACAGTGGAGTAATCACCTGAAAAAGAGTGGCGATTATAGAGGAGTAAAAAGAGTTTAAAACTTATGCGCTAAAGATAAGTAAATTTTCGTGGATTATGAGTACTTATACCTTTTAGTTATTATTACCTATGAGGTGTAATCTAATAATTTTTATTTGATTAGATGTCCAGAGAGATGAATTAGACAGGATAAAACATGAAACAAATAGAACAATAATAGCTTACATGAGAGAGGAAATTAACTTTTGATGAACAAATTTAGACAATATCAAATGATTGCTATACTGTCTGCTGTACTATTTGGAGTAAGCGCACCTCTTTCGAAACTTCTTTTAAGAGAAATTGACCCTATTCCACTTGCAGCGTTCTTATATATAGGAAGTGGTGCTGGTTTGTGGATTTTCCAGAGATTAGAGCGCCTCATAGCAAAACGAGAGCATGAAGAGGCTTCTCTTTCAAAAAAAGATATTCCTTGGCTTATTGGTGCCATATTATCGGGTGGTGTTATCGCACCCATTTTATTGATGTTCAGTTTGCGTATAACACCTGCTTCTACTGCATCTTTGCTTTTGAATTTTGAAAGTGTGGCTACTGCATTAATTGCAGGATTATTCTTTAGCGAGTACATAGGTAAGAGAGTTTGGATATCTATTTTATTGATTACTTTAGCAAGCATACTCCTTTCCTGGAATTTTACAGGCCAATGGGGATTATCCGTAGGTGCAATAGGAATTATCTTTGCATGTTTCTGCTGGGGAATAGATAACAATTTTACAAGAAATATCTCATCAAAAAATCCCTTTTCTATTGTTATAATAAAGGGATTTTCTGCAGGTTTATTTTCTTTGTCTTTAGCAATCCTGTTTAAAAATGTACTTCCAGGCTTAAAGATAATTTTGCTTTCGATGCTACTTGGCTGTTTCAGTTATGGTTTCAGTCTCGTGTTATTTGTGCTTGCGTTGAGAAATCTTGGAAACTCAAGGACAAGCGCATTTTTTGGAACTGCACCTTTTATAGGCGCAGCGCTATCTTTTATATTATTTAAAGATAATCCGAACATTATGTTTATTATTTCACTGCCTTTAATGATCGTGGGTGCTGTTTTTTTATTAAAGGAAAAACATAGCCATAAACATTTTCATGAATATGTTGCCCATGTTCACATGCATAATCATAGAGATGGTCATCATAACCATCCCCATAAACCTGGAGAAGTACCAGAGAGTGGGTATCATTCACACTTTCATATTCATGAACCATTAGAGCATGAGCATTCACATGTGCCTGATATACATCACAGGCACAGTCATACACCTCATAAAAAATAATTGCATTATCAGAAAATAACAGAGAAGAATGAAACTAATATAAATTGTAAAATTGAAATAGAGCTCAGTTTTGAGCCCTATTTTTTATAAAGGTGGCAGGCAACTGAATGACCTGCTTCAGTCTCTTCTAAAACTGGTTCTACTTCCTTGCAGATATCCATTGCATATTTGCAACGAGGTCTGAATCTACAACCTTTTGGAAGTTTGATATTGCTTGAAATATCTCCTTCAAGGAGTATTCTTTCTCTGCTTTTCTCGACCTTTGGGTCGGGTATTGGCACTGCGGAAATCAGTGCCTGTGTGTACGGATGTAATGGCTTTTTGTATATCTCTCCACTTGGTGCTATTTCCATTATTCTGCCGAGATACATAACAATAATTGAGTTGCTTATGTGTTTCACCATAGCAAGGTCGTGTGAAATAAATAGATATGTAAGGTTAAATTTTTCTTGAAGGTCCTCGAAAGTATTTATTATCTGTGCCTGAATTGATACATCAAGTGCAGAAACAGGTTCATCAGCCACAATAAATTCTGGTTCAACAGCAAGTGCCCTTGCAAGTCCAATTCTCTGTCTCTGACCCCCTGAAAATTCATGAGGAAATCTTGTCAGGTGTTCTGGATCAAGCCCCAGAAGATTAAGAATATACGTTGCTCTTTCCTTTCTCTCATTTGGCTTGTATAAATTATGAATCTCCATTGGTTCCTTAACAATGTCTTCAACAGTAAGTCTCGGGTCAAGTGATGCATAGGGATCCTGGAATATCATTTGGAGTTTTCTTCTCACTTTTTTCATTTCGTTTTCATTGAGTTTTGCTATGTCTATTCCTTCAAATATAATGCTCCCGGCAGTTGGTTCGTAAAGTTTGATTATTGTTCTGCCTACTGTTGTTTTGCCGCTCCCTGTTTCTCCAACAAGGCCAACGGTCTCTCCCTTTTTAACCTTAAAACTTATATCATCAACTGCTTTAACTGTATCTCCTACTGTGCTTGCGAAAAGCCCGCTTTTTATGGAGAAATATTTTTTCAGGCTTTGAACTTCAAGAATGATCTCGTTTTCCATTATTCATCCCTTTTTACTTTTTGAGCCCTTTTATCAAGAAGCCAGCACATAGTCCTGTGTCCTTCTTCTGAGTTGAAGTAAGGGGGCCTTTCTTCAAAACAAATCTTCATTGCGTATGAACATCTCATGGCAAACGGGCAACCCTTTGGAGGAGACATTAGATCTGGTGGGAGTCCCTTAATTGTGGAGAGTCTTTCCTTTTCTTGTTCATCTACTCTTGGCACAGCACGGAGTAGTCCCCATGTATAAGGGTGTTTCGGGTTATCGAAAACCTGTCTGTCATTTCCCTCTTCGACAATCAAACCTGCATACATTACAATGATTCTGCTACATAGACCTGCAACGACTGCGAGGTTATGTGTAATAAGAATTATTGAAGAGTTAACCCTTGATTTTAAATCCTGAAGTAGATTTAAAATTTGTGCCTGGATTGTTACATCTACCGAAGTTGTTGGTTCGTCTGCGATAACAATCTTTGGCTCACAGGAAAGCGCAAGGGCAATCATTGCTCTCTGTCTCATGCCTCCACTCAACTGGTGCGGATACTGGTTAAATACATTTTCAGGAGATTTTATACGAACCATACTTAGAAGCTCAATGATCTTTTTCTTTGTCTCTTCTTTAGTTATGTTTTTATGTAGGATAAGCATTTCAGATAACTGAAAACCAATAGTTAGTGCTGGATTAAGTGATGTCATAGGATCTTGAAATATCATTGATATTTTAGCGCCTCTTATCTTTCTCATCTCAGACTCAGATAATTTGAGTAAATCAGTTCCATCTAAACTTACTTCTCCTGAAACGATTTTTCCGGGTGGATATGTGATGAGTCTCATAATTGATAGACCCGTTACAGTCTTTCCACATCCTGATTCTCCCACAATCCCAACTGCTTCTCCTGGATTTACGCTAAAATCGATTCCCCTCACTGCTTTAACGACGCCTGTATATGTGAAGAATTCTGTTTTAAGATCTTTTATTCTAAGAACTGGTTCCATTTTTCCTCTCATTATTTTCTTTGTCTCGGGTCGAGTGCATCTCGCAAACCGTCGCCGAGGAAGTTAAAAGATAGCATGGTGATAGAAATAAACAGTGCAGGGAAAAATAGAAGATTTGGATGTGATTGGAACGACCTTACACCGTCTGATGCAAGTACACCCCAGCTTGCTACTGGAGCTGATACACCCAATCCAATAAAGCTCAGAAATGCTTCAAAAAAGATTGCATTTGGAATTAGAAGAGTTGCAGTTACTATAATTGGACCGATTGCATTTGGGATGATGTGTCTTACGAGTATTCTTGTTCTTGATGCGCCAAGCGTTTTCGCAGCAAGCGTAAATTCCTGCTCTTTTAAACTTAATGTTTGGCCTCTTACAATTCTTGCCATACCTACCCAGTAACCAATTCCAAGTGCTATAAAAATGTTTGTAAGCCCCGGTCCAAGCACAACCATGAGAAGAATTACAATGAGGAGTATTGGGACGCCGTAGAGGATATCGACAAATCTCATCATTACGTTATCAACTTTGCCACCCATGAATCCTGAAATTCCACCATAAAGTACGCCTATAATCAAGTTTATGAAACTTGCAACAAAACCAACCGCAAGGGATATTCTTGCTCCGTATAGAACTCTTGTAAATACATCCCTTCCCAATTCATCTGTTCCAAACCAGTGAGAGCCGGATATTGGTGCATAGACGTTATTGAGGTTTGTGGCATCATATTCATAAACGGAAATCATGGGGCCAAAAATAGCCAGAGCAATCAGAAAAATTATTATATAGAGACCTATAAGAGCCAGTTTATTTTTCTTCAGT
>Ga0210030_1002759_pt1 | contig 11892 bp, 6 predicted proteins | sample CryGeymeta201523_FD_183986 | JGI IMG/M metagenome (GOLD analysis project Ga0210030, IMG submission 183986) | Groundwater microbial communities from Crystal Geyser aquifers in Utah, USA - Crystal Geyser metaG 2015-23 (SPAdes) (version 2) | ecosystem: Environmental > Aquatic > Deep subsurface >...
CAGCCCGCGAACTTTTTCGTGATCAAGCACGGCCATGTCTGAAGGCAGCAACCGCCGCGCAACCAAAATACCCGCATGGTGCAGTTGCAGGCTGTTGGATTTTTCCCCGAGCAGGTTGTTCAGAATTCGCTGGCCAATATCTTCCATATCGGCGGCCCGTTCGCGCAGGTAGGCATCCTCCATTTTGCCAAAAGCGTGCAAATAACCACGAATAACTTTTTTCAGAGCGTAAGGGGCACTGTGCCCCAATTCAATCTGTTCGTGGAGTTTTTCGATAAAACCGCGATCTTCCAGAATCATTAAGTGGGTGTGAAAAATTGCGGCATCATTTTGGGTTAATTTTTCCGCGACGCGTTTTTCCAGGAAGAGGGTTTCGATGCGCGTCTTGCGTAAAGACTCGTCCAACCGTGCCAGCTCCTGCTCAATATTGACGTCATGCTCATCATAAATATCGGAGAAGCCCAGTTCCTCGTCGATTAAATTAGCCGGGCCCGTCACAACCCCTGGGTAGGCCACGCTGCCCCGCAGCACCACGGAATCGTCGTTTGATGTGTGGGGACCGGAATGGGTGGGAAGTTTTTTGACGTCAAGGGTCGCCATCGGGGTGTCGCCGACGTCTTGTTGGCGATCAATGGCGTCCAACAGCCTGGCGTTAACCACAATGGAGCTGACCTGAAAAGCGATGGTGCTCAGGGTTGAGGTTTCAACCGGTGAAAAAGTGCGGCGTTCACGCGTCTGAATGACCATCACGCCCAGGGGACTGGTGCGGTCAAACAGTGGAATTGCCAAAAAGGAATGGAATTGTTCTTCACCCGTGCCGGGAAAATAGCGATAGCGGGGGTCATTTTCCGGTTCTTCGACGCTGAGGATGGTACGATTCTGGGCAGCAATGCCGGTCAAGCCCTCACCTATTTTCATTTGTACCAGGCCAACGGCCTGGGGTGAAAGGCCACAGGTTGCACGCAACACCAGAGTGTCACTTTGTTCATTGAGCAAATAGAGGGAGCAAACATCAGAAGCAGCACGTTCAGCCACCAGGTTGACAATATTTGACAGGGTTTCTTCAATATCGTGCGATTGCAGAATAATGGCGCTGATATCCTGAAGGGTGGTCAGACCGAGGGAACTATCCGATTTTATACGATCTTTTTGGCCCACGAATTATTTTCCTTTAACGACGCAAAGTCCCGTCAAAAACGCCGGATATCAGCCAGTTTGCTGCGATTCAGTGATGACGTGGAGTTCTGATTGGCCTTGGTTATTTGTAACGGTTCCGCTCAACGGTTTTATATTTTAGCTCAGGTACTGATGAGGGAACAGGGAAAAAGTGGGAAATAAAAAAACGCCGTCAGGGGGAGAGAAGCCCTGACGGCGAACAAGGGATTTTTGCGGTGGTACGTATATCCGTTCGGGCGGGAACGGGAGTTGATCCCTTTGGATGTTTTTATACTAAGCAATTGACGTGCCAGAAATGAAGCCTTTGTCCAGGGCGCAGAAACTGGGGAGATGAGATTTTGAAGGCAAAGAATCCGTGCCACTTTTGGCACAGGCTGGCGGCGCGATCGTGTTATTTAGGCACGGGTCTTGGTGCCCTGAGGGGGATGTTGCTGTGCCACGAATGACACACTATTCCCCGCCGTGTCACTTGTGGCACAAAACAACTTTCCCGTCGGCGGCTTGAGATCTCAGCTGTTTTCAATCTCAGCACTGACGCATTGTCCCAGGATCAAGGTTATGGCGTTCAAGCATGCGATAAAAGGTACGACGGGGAATGTCTGCCAGGCGTGCGGCGGCGGTGACATTGCCGGCTGTTTGTTCTAAATAATGCTGCAACAGGTTGCGCTCGACCAATTCTCGTTGGCGATCGCACTGCATGCGGAGGTTTTGGCCGATGGTGGCGGCTTTTTTACCATCTGCGATCCGGAGCTTCTCAGCAAAAATCACCGGCAATTGTTCCAGGTGAATAACCTGGTCGGGAGATAAAACCGCGGCTCGTTCAATGACATTTTGCAGTTCGCGAATATTTCCGGGCCAGTGGTAGCAAGCAAGAGCATTCTGCGCACTTTCGTCAATGCGATGAATGGTTTTGTTCAAACGGAGTGCGGCCTGATTCAAAAAATTTTCGACCAGTTTCGGCAGGGCCTCCAGGCGCTCGCGCAGGGGGGGTAAATGAATGCTGAAAACATTAATGCGATAGAATAAATCTTCGCGAAACCACCCCTTATCAATGCCTTCTTCAAGAGATTTGTTGGTTGCCGCGATAATGCGCACATTCACCCGGATGCTTTTATGGCTGCCGACCGGCTTTATTTCGCCGCTGTCGAGGACACGCAAAAGTTCGGCCTGAACCTTGGGGGTAATGTCGCCAATTTCGTCGAGAAAAATTGTGCCGCCATCGGCAGCTTCAAACAAACCCTTCTTGTCACTGTGGGCCCCGGTAAACGAGCCCTTTTTGTGGCCGAACAATTCACTTTCAAGCAGGCTGTCAGATAAGGCCGTGCAGTTGACTGTGACCAGTGGGTTCTCTGCGCAGAGGCTGGCTTGATGGATGGCACGTGCCGTCAGTTCCTTGCCGGTTCCGCTTTCACCGCGAATCAAAACCGAGGTTGGGGTTGGTCCAACCTGCTGAATGAGCTTGAGAATTTCCTGGGTACGGAGATCGTCGCCAATAATGGCGCCATTACCGTAGCTTTGATCCAGGGCACGACGAGCCAGATCATATTTGCGTTCGAGGCGCGAGCGGTCTTCTTCGAGGCGTTTCTGCGAAAAGGGATGGCACATACCGATTTCTGCCAGCCCCTGATAAACCGCCACCGCGTGTTCGCGGCAGGTGCGATAACCGCAACTGCCGCAGTTGAGTTCATCGCTGTGCGTGAATTTTTCACTTTCATGCAGAATGCGCGCAAGGGCATCATCCCCTGGACGTTTCAGGGCAACTTGCCGGTCGGAAAACCCGCGTCCGAGATGCAGGCAACCGGAGCCCCCCGTGTATTTTTCGCTGGCCTGATAAGGAATCTGCCGCTGGCGATAGTCAATAATCAGGTTACGCTTGGAGAAGGCCGTCAGCCGATTGGTGCGACCTGGGCCGCCGATGCAGCCACCCTTGCAGAAACGCACATCGACATAGCGTGGAGCGATACGTTGCGCGGCAATATCGCGGATCAATTCGATAGACGCCTCTTCACCCACGGTCGAGATGAATTGGGGATCAAGGCCATCGTGACCGATACCAAAAATATGAAAGGGGCCACCAGCGATGGAAAAGCTACGACCATTTAACGTGTTGTTGCCATTGAAGGCCTCGGGTTCAAGGCGGCGGGGATCAATGCGGTTGTTTTCGAGCATAAGTTTCAGCTCTTTGTAGGTGAGCACCGTGTCGATGGCCCCTGCCACTTCGGAGGCCTTGACTTCAAATTTGCCCCCGATGCAGGAACTGATATAGACCACCCGCACGGGTTCTTTGTGGCACGACTTGATATAGCGACCAATGGCAATCATGGGGGAAACAACGGGTACCAGGTTTTTTAATAGTTGAGGGTAATGCAGCTCAATGAGGTCAACAATCGTGGGGCAGTGGCTGGAAATCAGGGTTTGGTTGTCGCTGCTGCCGAGTAGATGGCGGTATTCCGGTGCGATAAGTTCGACCCCGGCCGCGCCTTCGAGAACGTCGATAAAGCCGAGTTTACGCAGGGCTGCGGCCATTTGGCCCGGCTCAGTGTCATAGAAAAAGGCCGGGTAGGAACACCCCAGGACGGCGATGGTTGGTAGCGATTGCCGCAGATGCTTTTGGGTTTCTTCGATGGCATCGGCAATCACTTTGGCCCCTTGAGAGCAGACTTGCAGGCACTTACCACAGCCGATACAGCGATCATTAAGGACAACCGCACAATCTTTCCGAATACCGATGGCTTTGGTGGGGCAGGTACGCACGCAGGCGTAGCACTTGCGACAGCGCTTGGCGATGGTTTTGATCGGCCCCGATTGTTTGATTTCCGGCATGAGCACCTCAGTTCAAAAAGCAAGACCGGGATTGTGCCATTTATGGCACATGGAAATCAAGGAAGTTCTGTAACGAACAGCAACCTCAGAGGCCAAAAAGATTCAAGGGTATTCGCGCAGAGACGCAGAGAAAACCCCAGGGCTTAAGGCTTGAATTCACACACAAATTTTGGTTTTCCCCTCAGCTTGAGTCGTTCTTGTTTGCTAAAAAAAGTGTATCTATTCAGCTCCGTAGCGGCAGAGCCCGAGACCTCCATTCCACGGGTCGCATGAATTCCTCCCTGGAGCTTAGCTGTCGCCATCCGGGCGACAGCTACCCACTCTATGGCGGCCTCGGGATTTGTATGGTTGAATGGTTACCGGAAGTTTTTTATTTGCGATCCTTCAGAAACTTTCCCACCAGTTTGTGATGAAAGCAGCGCGTTTGATGGCCGGGGGCAATCTCTTCCATGGGGGGGGGCTGCTGATGGCACAGGTCTGTCGCGTAGGGACAGCGTGGGTGAAAGGTGCAACCCGTGGGGGGATTCAGCGGGGAGGGAAGCTCACCCCTCAGGGGTGCCGGACGGCCCGCGAGATCGGGGTCTGGTCGTGGAATCGCCCGCAATAAGGCTTCGGTATAGGGGTGATGAGGTCGCTGGTAAAGTTCATCGGCGGCAGCGATTTCGACAATGCGCCCCAGATACATCACTGCAATCCGGTCGCTGACATGTTCGACCACCGCCAGATCATGGGCGATGAACAGAAAACTCAGCTGATGGTGGCGCTGAAGATCGCGCAATAGATTTATAATCTGGGCTTGTACCGACAGATCCAGGGCTGAAACCGGCTCATCGGCAATTATCAGTTCCGGTTGAACCGCCAGCGCACGGGCAATGCTGATACGTTGGCGCTGGCCGCCGGAAAATTCGTGCGGGTAGCGGTTGGCCGCCGCAGCATCGAGTCCAACCTGGTGCAGCAGCTCCCGGATATGCTCGGGCCGGTCGGCGGCTTTGCAGAGCTGATGAATATTCAGGGGCTCGCTCAGGCTTTCGCCAACGGTCATCCGGGGATTCAACGACGAAAAGGGATCCTGAAATATCATCTGAATCTGCCGTCGCCAGGGGCGCATCTGCCGGGCGGAAAGGGGCACCAGATTGGTTCCACGATACAGAATTTGCCCCTCGTCCGCTTTCAGCAGTTGGAGAATCAGTTTGCCGACGGTGGATTTACCACAGCCCGACTCACCCACCAGCCCCAGGGTTTCACCAGCGGCAATCTGCAAGTCAACGCCGTCAACCGCTTTGAGATGCGCCGCCTTGGAGCCTTTGTGCCCAGGCACGAGGAACGATTTTTTCAGGTGCTGTATTTCCAGCAGCATCGACATGACTTCACGCCTTCCAGCAACGCACAAAATGGCCCGGTGACAGCTCCCGCAGTTGCGGCGGTCTGGTCAAACCCTGCTCACAGGCAGTCGCACAACGGGGGCGGAAGGGGCAACCCTCTGCCGTATTCTGTTGCGGATGCAGTTGACCTTCAATGGTTTGTAGCGGCCCCTTGTCCCCAGGTTTAGGAATACAACCCAATAACCCCCGGGTGTAAGGATGACACGGATTTTTGAAGAGTGTCTGAACCGGCCCGGTTTCAACAATACGTCCGGCATACATGACTGCAACCCGATCGGCATTCCCCGCGACAACCCCCAGATCGTGGCTGATCAGTAAGGTGGCCATCTGATGGTCTTTGGCCAGCTCGGCGAGTAATTCCATGATCTGGGCCTGAATGGTCACATCCAGCGCCGTGGTTGGCTCATCGGCAATCAATAATTTGGGATCACACGCCAGGGCCATGGCAATCATCACCCGTTGCCGCTGCCCACCGGAAAGTTGATGGGGATAATCGCGCAAGCGGTTTGATGCGGCGGAAATCCCCACTTGCTCCAACAGAGCTGCAGCGCGTTCCAGGGCTTCAAGATTGGAAATTCCCCGATGCAGGCGCAAGACTTCGGCAATTTGTTCGCCGATTTTGAAAACCGGGTTGAGGGATGTCATGGGTTCCTGAAAGATCATCGCGATATCATTGCCACGCACCCGCCGGATTTCGGTGGGCGGCATGCGCAGCAGATCCTGGCCGTTGAACAGAATGCTTCCTTCAACCACCCGGCCGGGAGCCGGAACCAGGCGCAAAATCGACAGCGAGGTTATAGATTTTCCGCACCCCGATTCGCCAACCAATGCCAGGGTTTCGCCAACAGAAATGTCAAACGAAACATCATCCACCGCCTTGACCAGCCCGCTGCGGGTAAAAAAGTAGGTCTTAAGCCGGTCGACTTGCAGCAGCGGCCCATCATGTTTTTTCTGCAGGGGTGCATACATCGGTAAGTGCCTGTTATTCAAAAAGTGAGATTGCTATGCGCACCGAAACCGCTGAACCGTGACTGATAAAGGGGCTTTGGACATTCGTTGAAGATCTGAAGATTCCTTATGGGTGGTTGGATTATATACGGCAGGCCTATGGGACTCAAGGGCAGGTTGACTGCCTGGGATTGTTTGTTGGTGCGAAGGCGAGATTCGAAATAATTGTCCATCTACACGTTATCAATAGGAAAAATTGGCTACTATTGACGAAAATACCCCAAAATCTCCCCCGAAACTTTCGTCGGAGTCATACAAGCGCTTATTTTTGAAACTTACTCTCAATCTGCGAAGAGCTGGCCCACCGTACTCATCGGCAGAAACATTCTGATCCTGCCGTTGTTGTCGCACAGGATCTCAAAGCCGAATTTTGTGTAAAAATCCTGGGCCGTCTGGTTGAGGCAATCGACAACCACTGCATACGCTTTCATATGAGCGTTGACGCTCCAGAGATGCTCCAGTGCTTTAATCAGGGTGATCTTGCCCAGACCTTGGCCCTTGATTTCTGCATGCACAGCAAGTTGGGCGATCAGGAAGACCGGAATAGGGTAGTCTTTTCCAATTTCTTAGATGTTGAGTGACACGACATCGTGGACACTTTATCGGGTTTTGTAATCAAATTCCTTGACCTGGGTTTTGTCCAGAGAGAGCTTTAGCTGCTGTTCTGGCTGTCAACGGATTGGCATGGACGGAATAGGTTGGCGGATACAGAAAAGCCCGCTATTTCTAGCGAGCTTTTCTGGTTATCTTTGGACTGCTTTGGATTTGCTGTTGGTGCCGAAGGCGAGACTCGAACTCGCACGAGCAATTGCCCACCACCCCCTCAAGATGGCGTGTCTACCAGTTCCACCACTTCGGCGAAGGATCGTATTTATACAGAACAGTTTTGCAGACTGTCAACTGATTTATCGTGGTTGTTTTTACTTTTTCTCTTCAGGGGCCGGGGCCGCTGGAGTTTCTGTTGGAGCCGGGGTTGTTACGGGTTCAGTAAAGCCACCCGCGGGTGCCGCCGCAGGGACAGTAACCTGGGCCGGCATCAGGGTTTGTGACGCCGGGCTGCCGTAAAAATACGCGAGGGAGAGGCTGGTGAGCATAAAAATCACCGCGGCGCCAGCGGTCACTTTACTCATGAAGTTAGCGCCCCCGGAGGCCCCAAAGATGGTCTGACTTCCACCCGCACCAAAAGATGCACCGACTTCAGCTCCCTTACCCATTTGTAACAGGACAATAACAATCAGAGCCAGACTAACAACTACATGCAGCCCTATGAGCAGGTATGTCATTTGCGAGTTTCTCCTTGTTTCAGTTTTAGTCGCTTCACCACCACCCTGTTTCAAAACCGTGGCACACTAGCATAGAAAAAAAACGGGGGGAAGTTTTTTTATTGCCATCAACGAATATAGGCCTCGGTGACATAACGCCGCATCATGACGTGGGTATTGAAATAGTAGGCATTTTTGCCGATGGCATTTTTCATGACTTTAATCCAGCTGCTGCGATCGGTGTAATAAAGAGGAATGATGACCTCGGAAAGTTTCTGGTACATGTCATCCAGGTCTTCATCGGTGCGTCCGGCTTCTTGTTCTATCTGGGCTGGGGGGGGCCCGATAGACCAGCCGGTGACGCCTTCAATATGTCCTTCAATCCACCAGCCATCGAGGACGCTGAAATTGGGGACTCCATTGAGTGCGGCCTTCATGCCGCTGGTGCCCGATGCTTCGAGGGGGCGGACGGGGTTATTCAACCACAGATCAACGCCGGGAATAAAGCGTGAAGCAACGTCCATGTTGTAATTTTCCAGATAAACCAGGTCAATCTTGCCCTTCATCTTTTCGACCTGATGGATAATGCGCTGGATCACCTGTTTGCCTTCATTGTCGTGGGGATGGGCTTTGCCGCCGAAGACGAATTGAAGCTTGCCCGCCCCAATGTCGAGCAGGCGGCTCAAATTGTTGAAAATCAAATCGCCTCGTTTGTAGGTGGCGGCGCGGCGCGCAAAACCGATGGTCAGCAATTCGGGATCGAGGGTTTTGCCGGTTTTTTCTTTGATATATTGAAAAAATAGGGCTTTAGCGCCCGTATGGGCTTCCCAGATATCGTCGTCGGGAATGTTATCTACCCGAACCAGTAATTCGGGTTCGTTGGCCCAGCCCGGCAAAAAACGATCAAAAAGTTCGACAAAATAGGGTGAGCACCAGGTGAAGGGATGGATGCCGTTGGTGATGGCGTGGATTTCAAAACCGGGAAACATATTCTTTGAGACTTCACCATGACGCTTGGCGACGCCATTGATATAGCGGCTTAAATTCATCGCCAGCATGGTCATGTTGAACTCGTCCTTGCCTGCCAGCCCTTTGAGAAAATCGATGGAAATTTCTTCTCTCAGGGTTTCTGCGACCAGCGGATAAGGAAAACGATCATGGCCTGCAGGCACAGGGGTGTGGGTTGTGAAGACACATTGATCGGTGACCTGACGAGTATTCCATGACCCACGTTCGTCCCAGGTGTCTTCCACCGGTAGACGGGAATTTTTTAATAATTCAAGGGTCAGAAGGGCGGCGTGCCCTTCATTCATGTGATAACGTCTAATTTCAAAACCCAGGGCTTTGAGAATGCGGGCTCCGCCGATGCCGAGAATGACTTCCTGTTTAAGCCGATAGGCCAGGTCGCCGCCATAAAGGTGATGGGTGATGCGCCGATCTTCTTCGTCATTGCCAGGGATATCGGTATCCAGAAAAAGAATTGGCACTGTGCCACCGGTCGGGCTTTTGAGCCGGTAGAGCCAGGCTTGCAGCTTAACATCACGCTGGCCGATGGTGACCAGGGTTTTGGTCGGCAGCAGTTCCATGTAATTTTCTGGTTTCCAGCTGGTTTCGCTTTCTTGCTGCCAGCCATCGGCATTAAAGTGTTGTTCGAAGTAGCCTTTGCGGTAGAGCAGGGTGGTTGCGACCATGGGCACCTTGAGATCAGCAGCGCTTTTGATGGTATCGCCGGCTAAAACACCTAAACCACCGCTGTATGTGGGGATTTCGGCGCGCAAGCCGATTTCCATGGAAAAATACGCAATACGCGTATCCTGGGTATATGATTTCCAGCTGGACATTGATTGACCTCCGGGTCTTAAGCTGTTCCGATTCGGTTATATGATGGATCCAAAAGGGGATGATAACAAAACTACGCAGCTTGTGCAGTGATTTTCTCCATAAAGAATGTTATAAACCTCATTTAAATTGTTTACGCCAGATTTCTTCAATGCTGACAGGATTGATACGCATGTATCTGAAAACTTTTGGCTTACAGGAAAAACCCTTTCATATTACCCCTGATCCACGTTTTGTTTTTCTGAGCAAAAATCACAAAGAAGCCTTTGCGCACCTGCTTTATGGTATTCAGCAAAGGGTGGGATTTCTTTCCCTGATTGGTGAAGTTGGTACCGGCAAAACCACGGTTCTTCGCACCCTGCTGCGCCAGTTGGAGAGGTCGGAATACCAGGTAGCCTTGATTTTTAATCCCTGTTTATCAGAGTTGGAATTGCTCCATACGATTCACCGCGAATTCAGCATTGCCTGTCCGCTGCAGGAAAGCAACCTGTCGCGTTTGCATGATTCCCTCAATCGCTTTCTGCTGGCGGAGCGTCAGGCGGGCAAAACGGTGGTGCTGGTGATTGACGAAGCGCAGAATTTGGCCCCCAGAGTTCTGGAACAGCTGCGCCTGCTCTCGAATCTTGAAACTGAAACCGATAAACTCTTGCAACTGGTGATCGTTGGTCAACCCGAGCTGGAAGAGGTGCTGGGGCGGCGCGAATTGCGTCAGTTGAAGCAACGTCTGGTGGTGAATTATCGTCTCGAAACCATGGATGAAAAAGATACTGCCGCTTATATTAAGCATCGTTTGAAGATTGCCGGTTATGCCGATACCAATCTACTGACCCCCAAGGCACTGAATTTGGTGTATCGCTCAACCAGGGGCTTGCCGCGTTTGATCAATATCCTCTGCGACCGGGCCTTACTGGTGGCTTATGCCAATGACAAAAACGTGATCGATCATCAGACAATTCACCAGGCACAAATTGAGCTGGATGGCGGCAAAAAAAACCGCCATAAACATTTTTTAAATGGGTTGCTTGTGCTTTTCATCGCTCTTCTTGGGGGTGCGCTGGTGTATATGGGGTTGTATTTTGTGCAAATCAACGGAGCCGCAATCCAGGCGGCTAGTTCCTCAACTTTGGGTGTTGCTGTGCCCATGGAACCTTCTGCGCAAAGTGAAAATCATCAACCGGCAAAGGCGAAAACAGCTGAACCCGACCCCCAGTTGTTGCAGGGAGTGATTGAAAAAATATCGACATACTCGGAAAAAGATTCCGCCTTGCTCGCGGCCAATGCCGTTTTGCCCCTCTGGGGGCAACCAATTCTTGAGACCTATGATGCGTCCCCGTACAATCCTATGGCAGCCGCGATTCAGACGAGGGCGCTTGAAACGATTCAATTTCAGGGGAGTTTTGAACAACTGCGTAATTTTAACGTTCCTGCGGTGCTGACACTTTACCTGCCTCTTTTGAACGGACGCCGCTACCTGGCTTTGACACACCTTCAGCAAGATCAGGTTTTAACTGTACCGCCTTTGACCGCGGCTGGCTGGCTGCCCATCAATATTTTGGAGCAGATCTGGTTTGGCAAGGCGGTTCTCCCCTGGAAAAATGTTGAGAACCTGCCCTATGTCGATACCCCGGGGGCCGACACTGGGGGGCTCGATCACCTACAACAACGCTTGCGCCTGGCGGGTTATATCGATCTGCCCATTACGGGGGTTTTTGATGCGCCCACAATTCTTGCCATCAGCGAGCTGCAAAAGAAAACGGGTCTCGATCCCGATGGTCGCATCGGAGCCCAGACCCTGCTGCAACTTTACCGCCTGACGGGAGTCAATACCCCCTCGCTTGCCGCGGAGTCGAGACCATGAGTTCCATTCTGAAGGCGTTAAGGAAACTTGAAGAAGAGAAGGCCGCGATGGGATCTGGAGGGGTCGATATTGCTCGCGATATTCTTAAGCGTTCGTCAAGCGCCGCCGCGCGTCAACCCAACGGGTTTCTTCTCGTCGCCGTTTTTTTTGGAACTTTGGTGGCAACCGCAACTGGGTTCTGGTGGTATTTTAGTCCGCTGGGCGCGGTTCCATCACCACAGGTACCGATTGCGCCGACGCCGGTAGTATCGCCGCAACCGCTGGTTCCTCCCGCCGAACCGGTGGATCCGCCAGGGTCGGTAGCTGAAATCCCGGTCAAGGTTCGCCCCGCGCCTCTAAATGTGTCCATACAAAAACCGGAATTGCCTTCCTCGCGCGCGCCTCAAGCGCCTGCGTCCGCTCAACCCTCCCTCCCCTTGGAACCAAGGGCCCTGAACGCTGATGGCCTGCCTTTTTTAAAACTGACTGGCATCGTTTATCAAAAAAATCCTGGTGAAAGAATTGCAATTCTTAACGATCTGCCAGTCATGCGCGGAACCTCGAT
>Ga0210030_1002760_pt1 | contig 11886 bp, 10 predicted proteins | sample CryGeymeta201523_FD_183986 | JGI IMG/M metagenome (GOLD analysis project Ga0210030, IMG submission 183986) | Groundwater microbial communities from Crystal Geyser aquifers in Utah, USA - Crystal Geyser metaG 2015-23 (SPAdes) (version 2) | ecosystem: Environmental > Aquatic > Deep subsurface >...
TGCCCTGCCCAACAAAGTTGATCACCTGCACGCCACGCGACTGGCCCATGCGATGCACCCGGCCAATGCGTTGCTCCAGCACGGCCGGGTTCCAAGGCATGTCCATGTTGACCACCACCGCAGCGGCATGCTGCAGGTTCAGGCCCACGCCACCGGCATCGGTGGATAGAAACAGGCGGCAGTTGGCATCGTTGTGAAACGTGTCCACCAGTGCGCCGCGCTTGTCGCCCGGCACACTGCCGGAAAACAACACATGGCCCCAGCCGCGCGCTGCCAGGCGCCGCTGAATCAGCGCATGGGTGGCCAGCCACTGGCTGAACACCACGGCTTTGGCGCTGGGGTCTTCCAGCAGCTCGTCGAGCACAGTCATGAGTTCATCCACCTTGTGACCATGGTCGGTTTCGTGATCGAGCAAATAGGTGCTGTTGCACACCATGCGCATGTTTTGCAAAGCACAATGCAGACGCCGCTGGTCGGTGTCCGACAAAAAGCCCGTGTGCCGCCAGCGCGACACGATACGGCTGACGATTTCGCCGTTTTCATCATGGTGCAGCCGCTGCTCGGGCGTGAGCGGCACAAAAATGCGGTTATCGACGCGCTCGGGCAACTGCGTCAGCACCTCGGCTTTGCGCCGGCGCAGCATCACCGGGGACAACGTTTTGCCAATGTGGTCCAGGCCGCGGTAGCCCACCACGCGGCCCGATTCGTCGCGCTGCTGGTGTTCATCGAGTAGGCGCCAAGTGGGGCCCAGCCGGTGCTGATCGACAAACTGTACGATCGAGATCAGCTCTTCAAGCCGGTTCTCCAGTGGCGTGCCGGTGAGCACAATGGCATACGGGCTGACCACACGCTTCAAGGCGCGTGCAGCAATGGTGTTCCAGTTTTTGATGCGCTGCGCTTCATCGGCAATCACCAGGTCGGGTGCCCAGGCGGCAATCAGGTCCGCGTCGCGCGCCAGTGTTTCGTAATGGATGATCTTGCAAAACACCTCGTCCTGGTACTGCGTCTGGCGCTTGCTGCGCAGGCCATAAATCACCTGCGCCGGGCGCTCGGTAAAGCGAGCAAACTCGTTTTTCCACTGGTGCTTGAGTGAGGTCGGGCACACCACCAGCACCCGCTGCACGCCAAAGTGGCGCGCCAACAGCTCGGCCGCGGCAATGGCCTGAATGGTTTTGCCCAGGCCCATTTCATCGCCAATCAGGCAACGGCCCGCACGCGCGGCAAACAAGGCGCCTTGCGCCTGGTACGGGTAGAGTTTGGTCTTGAGCAGCTTGTTCAGCGCCTTGTCATCCGCGCCCTTGGGGTAAGCCTTGCTGAGCAACGTGTCGCGTTGCTGGGCATCCAACTGGCCTGCCACAAACTGCCAGACGTCGTCATAACAACGCAAGTCATGGCCAACTTCCTGCGCGGCTTGCAGCAAAGCCTGCAAGCCCGAAAAACGCTCTGGGCGCAGCGCCCACTGCGCGCTGACATCAAACAATTCCTGCGCCTGCATCCGCACTGCATCTGGACAATCGGCACCCAAGCGCAGCCGTACCTGGCGCTGGCCGGCGTAATCGAGCCAGATTTCGCTGTAATTTGGCTCAAAACCATGTTTTAGAGTTGCCTTGCCACCGCGCTTGGTCTGCAATTTGGCCAGGGTGAACTCAATGTGTTTGCAGGTGCCCAGATCGTTGGTGGCAAAGTCGGGGCAGGTGCAAAAATTTTGGCCCAAATCGGCTCCACGAATCGCCACCCGGTAGTTGGAATGGGTTGCCGGATTGCTCACGGCAAAGTCAGAGAACACGGGCTCTGTGCCCAGGTTTTTCAAGCCAAAAGACTGCTCGCGCCCAAACTGACGGCGCAGTGCCGTTTGCCAGTCAGCGGTTGGCAGGTCGGAAGGACGACGGGTGCGCGACAGACGGGGTTCTGCGGCTTTGGTTGTTTTGGACTTTTTCGGGGTGGGTTTGCGGCAGGTGGACATGGCGGCGGTTTTGGTGCGTTGGGACGGTCATATTTTCAACCATCAGGCATGCATCAATTGACAAATTGAATACGGCGATTACTCAAACAGGTCGGCATGTGATCCAGAGCGAACAAACACAATCAGCCCATGTTTGGCAATATCCACAAGCTTGTAGGTAAGCAAAAAGTCGCCGCCAATATGGCACTCACGGTGACCGCTCCAGTCACCACCTAGCGAATGATCAAGCCATTCTGGTCCCAACGGTTCTTCGTTGGCGATTAACAGCAGCATGGCTTCTTTAAGCCGGTTCATGTCATACCGGCCAGCCCTGGTCAAACGCTCCCAGTCCTTGAGGAATGACTTCGCATAGTCGGTTGCGCGCGGAAGACGGGCACGTTTACTTGCTGCTGTTCTTTTCGAGGTCATCAAAAAGCGCATCCGAAGACATGAACCGGGCGCTGTTGGCGCGTGCGATTTCGTCGGCTTCAACCATTGCCACCCGGGTTTCAGCGTTGGGTGCCTTGATGGCAAATGGCATTTGTTTCTCGGCCACCACGCGCATCAAAAACACACGCACAGCGTCAGAAATGGACAAACCCATCGTTGCCAGCGTCTCGGCAGCCTGGGCCTTGATTTGCTCATCCACACGAACATGAACCATTGTTGTTGCAGCCATAGTCACTCCTATCGATTGAGATACATTGTATCTTCATGAGTTTCTGCCATCGTTCCTAAAACTGGCGGCTCCGGCGACATTCGCCAGCAGAAACGGCACCCTAAAGTGCCGTTTCTGACAAGCTGCTATCGCGCTTGAAGCAAGCTTATGCAGCCTTGGCCGCCGCCTTCACCTTCAGCCGCCAGCCGTGCAGCAGCGGCTCGGTGTAGCCGCTGGGTTGCGCCAAGCCCTTGAAGACCAGGTCACAGGCAGCCATGTAGGCCATCGAGGTGTCGAAGTGACCAGCCATCGGCTTGTACAGCGGGTCGCCAGCATTCTGGGCATCGACCACAGCGGCCATGCGTTCAAAGGTTTCCTTGACCTGCGCCTCTGAGACCACGCCATGGTGCAGCCAGTTGGCCATGTGCTGGCTGGAAATGCGCAGCGTGGCGCGGTCTTCCATCAGCGCGATGTTGTGGATGTCGGGCACCTTGGAGCAACCCACGCCCTGATCGACCCAGCGCACCACGTAGCCCAGAATGCCCTGGGCGTTGTTGTCGAGCTCCTGCTGTTTCTCTGCGTCGCTCCAGTTTGGGCTGGCCGCCACCGGCACGGTCAACAGGCCGGTCAGCAGCGCATCGCGCTCCTTGTCAGCGTTGATCTTTTCCATTTCCTTTTGCACATCGCTCACCAGCACCTGGTGGTAGTGCAGCGCGTGCAGCGTGGCACCGGTCGGGCTCGGCACCCAGGCAGTGTTGGCGCCAGCCTTAGGGTGGCCAATTTTTTGCTCCAGCATGGCGTGCATCAAATCAGGCATGGCCCACATGCCCTTGCCGATTTGCGCCTTGCCGCGCAGGCCGCACTGCAAGCCGACCAGCACGTTGTTGCGCTCGTAGGCCTGAATCCAGGCGCTGGTTTTCATGTCGCCCTTGCGGATCATCGGGCCGGCCTGCATGGCACTGTGCATTTCGTCGCCGGTGCGGTCCAGAAAGCCGGTGTTGATGAAGGCGACGCGGCTGGCAGCGGCGGCAATACAGGCTTTCAGGTTGACGCTGGTGCGGCGCTCTTCGTCCATGATGCCGAGCTTGACCGTGCTGTCGGGCAGGCCCAGCATGGCTTCAACTCGGCCAAACAATTCGCTGGCAAAAGCCACCTCGGCCGGGCCGTGCATCTTGGGCTTGACGATATAAACCGAGCCTTTGCGCGAGTTGCGGATGGCATCCTTCTTGGTCTTGACCAGGTCATGCATGGCGATCGTGGTGGTGACCACGGCGTCCAGTATGCCCTCGGGGATTTCGCGTACTGCGCCGGCCTTGTCGGTGTACAAAATAGCCGGGTTGGTCATCAGGTGACCCACATTGCGCACAAACATCAGCGAGCGGCCGTGCAGGCGCACTGGCTTCTTGCCATTAGGCGCGGTGTACATGCGGTCGCCGTTGAGGCCACGGGTGAAGGTTTTGTCACCCTTGGCAACTTCTTCGGTCAGCGTGCCATTCAAAATGCCCAGCCAATTGCTATAGGCCAGCACCTTGTCGTCGGCATCCACCGCAGCCACCGAATCTTCGAGGTCGAGGATGGTGGACAGCGCCGCTTCGAGCACCAGGTCTGACACACCCGCCGGGTCGGTGGCACCAATCGCGGTAGCGCGGTTGATGATCAAGTCAAGGTGCAAGCCGTTGTGCTCAAACAGCACGCTTGACGGCGCCTTTGCATCCCCCTGATAACCCACAAACCGCTCGGCATCCGCCAGGCTGGTGTTGCTGCCGTCGGCCAGTCTGATGGCCAGCTTGCCGCCCTTGATGCGGTACTCGACCGAATCGACATGCGAGCCCTTGCGCAACGGGGCGCAGCGGTCGAGCACATGGCGCGCGTAAGCAATCACCTTGGCGCCGCGCTTGGGGTTGTAGCCCCCCTTTTTGCCGACCTTTTCACAGCCTCGTGCCGAGTCAATAGCGTCGGTGCCATACAGCGCGTCATACAAACTACCCCAGCGCGAGTTGGCAGCGTTCAGCGCGTAACGCGCGTTCAAAATCGGCACCACCAGTTGCGGACCGGCTTGCTTGGCCAACTCGGCATCGACGTTTTTGGTGCTGATGCGTGTCTTTTTGGGAGGCTCAACCAGGTAGCCAATGCCCTCTAAAAAGCTGCGGTAGACCGGCATGTCGGTGATGGGGCCAGGGTGCGCCGTGTGCCAGGCGTCGAGCTCGGTCTGCAGGCGGTCGCGCTCGGACAGTAAGGCAATGTTTTTGGGAGCCAGGTCGGCCACGATGGCGCCAAAGCCTTTCCAAAATTTGGCGGGCGTCACGCCGGTGCCGGGCAGCACCTGGGTGTCGATGAATTGGCACAGGTTGGCAGCAATTTGCAGGCCGTTTTTGGTAATGCGTTCAGTCATGATGGTAAGGCTCAGAGTTAAGAATCAGAAAATTCAGCGCGGGAAGAAATCCAGCACTGCGCGTAAATCATTGCCGGTGTGGCTGGGCTGGGTGCCCAGTTCTTCAAAGGGCAGATGGTAGCGGTTGACCCACAGCGTGGTGTAGCCATACCAGTTGGCACCCAGTGCGTCCCAGGCATTGCAGCTGACGAACAGGATGTCACGCGCAGCAAGCCCGGTGGCCTGCTCGCCCAGCGCGTAAGCGTCGGGGTGGGTTTTGTATTTGCGGATGGGGTCAACGCTGATGACGTGATCAAGCAGTCCATCAAAGCCGGCCGAGTGAACGGCGGCATGCAGCATGACGGCGTCGCCATTGCTCAAAATGCCGATCGGAATACCCTGGGCTTTGAGCTGTTGAAGTACGCCAAGGTTTTCCGGGAAAGCATCCAGGTGCTGGTATTGGGCCAGCAGCATTTCGATGGCTGGATCATGCTCGAGCATAAAGTCGTCATGCAACAACGTGCCGCCCACGATCTTCTTGAGCGCAAACACCAGCGCCGCCCGGGTCAGCGCACCAAACGGCTGGTAATGCGCACCGTTGTTGCTGGTGGTGACGAGCCGGGTGTATTCAATCTGCTTGTCACGCCACAGCACGCTCAAAGCCTGGCCGTGACCGGGGAACAATTCTTCAGCCAATTGCGCCACGCTGTACACGTCGAACAGCGTGCCGTAGGCATCAAACAAAACAGCGCGCGGCTGGCTTGAGCCGGGCTTGGGAGCTTGCGCGCGCAGGGATGTTGACGAAGTTGCCATCACGCGATTTTAAGGAATGATGCTGACAACAGACTTGGCAACAGTGCGCAACAGCTTTGACCAAAACGAGTGCAATGCCATCATCGTCAAGCATTGATCACTGACTGCGCCTGGGCTGCGACAAATCTTGTCGCTGCCATAATTCGATGCATATCCAATATTTTCTATCCGAGGATTGATCCATGAATGCCCTGCTGCTGGACTTGCCCGTTGATGCTCTGGCTTCGCCCGGGATGTCTCTGGAATCCATGGCCAGCGAGGCCAAATTCATGTTGGCACTCAAGCTATTCGAAGTAGGCCGCTTGAGTTCTGCCAAGGCTGGCTTACTTTGCGGCATGGGTCGCGTTGAGTTTCTGCTGGCTTCAAGCCGTGCCGGTGTGCCCGTGGTGGCCATGGACAGTGACGAAATCAATGCCGAATTCGCACCCAATGATTGAGCGTGCAGTTATCAACGCCGGGCCACTGGTGGCACTGTCTTTACTCGGTCAGCTCGAACTTTTGCCCGCCCTTTTCTCAGAAATTTGGGTTCCTCAAACGGTATTCCATGAAGTGGCCATAGCCGGCATCGGTAAGGCGGGTGCCGAGTCACTGCAGAGTGAAGCTTGGCGAAAACGCGTGCCCGTGAGCCCGTCGCCTGACCCATTGTTGGTCATGGAGCTGGACGCTGGCGAGGCAGAAGTCATCAGCTTGGCGCGCCAGCTATCACCATGCATTGCGGTGATTGATGAGCGCCGAGGTCGTCGTATTGCTCAAAATGTCATGGCTTAACTGTCAAGGGTGCCGCTGGGCTACTGGTTGAGGCACATCGCCGTGGCTTGATTTCAGGCGTTCATCCAAGATTGATGGCGCTTCGCGAGGCGGGCTATTTCATAGCGGACAACGTGATGGTTGCAGCGTGCCTGGCGGCTGGCGAACTTACTTGAAGGCAAGAGACTCCATGACCGCCGGGGGAGCGCCAGCTCGCGCATTTCTTGGTCTGCCTGGGTGTTGGTGTCGCTCGGCGCGTAACAGGCGTACAGCACCTGGCCATACTTCTCCAGCGAGTTGCCCCAGAGACCTAAACGCTCTTTGACGGCGATGGGCAATTTTTCATCGGTGTTGACCGGGTCACGCTTGGCCCAGGCAAAGCCACCGCCGGGCTTGGCCGCCAGCCAGCGGGTGATAGCACGGCATTGCCGGGCGTGCCCTGGTCGACCGAGTGCCCTGTCGTCTGGCGCAATCGATTGGGTACCCACCACCATGCCAATCAACGGCGGGCCGATGTCGTCTGCCGGAAACACCACAAAACTCATGCCGCCGTAAGGCCCAAAGGTGTCCTGGTCAGGCGCAATCAAGGCGATGTAAGGCACGGCACCTGCTTTGGTGTCGGCATTGACCCGCAATTGAAAGCGCGCCTCTTCGGGTTGTTTTTTGTTTTCAAAGTCCTTGATGCGCAAGTATCGGTCTTTGATGTCCTGGTAGAAGGCCTTGCGAATGGCTTGTTCGTCCCACTGCGCGCGTGGCAGGTTCACCACCTTGAGAATATTTTGCATACCAAGCCTGCTCCCAGAAAAAATGGTTCATTCGTCGTGGACCAGTTTACGTTAAGCAAGCCAAAGCTCTTCCATGAACAGCGAACCCTTTCGCGGAGCCACTTGCGCCAGAAACAGATAATGAGGCGCTATCCACTTAGCCCAGAAATTACCGCACACAGACCAGGTTTCCGCAATGAACGCCACACCAAAAAATCAAACCCACCAACTTCCCCTGACCGGCCTGCGGGTGGTCGAATTCACCCACATGGTGATGGGCCCCACCTGCGGCATGGTGCTGGCCGACATGGGCGCCGAGGTGATCAAGGTCGAACCCCTTGAAGGCGACCGTACCCGGCATTTGCTCGGCGCCGGGGCGGGGTTTTTCCCGATGTTCAACCGCAACAAGAAAAGCATCGCTATCGACCTGCACAAGCCCGCCGGTGCCGCCATTGCGCGCCAACTTGCCGCCAGCGCTGACGTGGTGCTGGAAAACTTCAAGCCCGACACCATGGCCAAATATGGCCTGGACTACGCAGCGCTGTCCAAGCAAAACCCCAAGCTCATTTACGTCAGCCACAAAGGCTTTTTGCCTGGCCCTTACGAGCACCGAACGGCGCTGGATGAAGTGGTGCAAATGATGGGTGGCCTGGCCTACATGACCGGCCGCCCTGGCGACCCGCTGCGCGCCGGCACCAGCGTCAACGACATCATGGGTGGCATGTTTGGCGCCATTGGCGCTTTGGGCGCGCTGATCCAACGTGGCATCACCGGGCGCGGCCAGGAGGTGCAAAGCGCACTGTTCGAGAACAATGTGTTTCTGGTCGGCCAGCACATGCTGCAATACGCCATGACCGGCCAGCCTGCCGCACCGATGCCAGCGCGCATCTCACCGTGGGCGGTGTACGACGTGTTCACCGTGAAAGATGGCGAGCAAATTTTTATCTCAGCCGTGAGCGACGCGCAATGGGCCACCTTTTGCGACGTCTTTGACCTGGCAGACCTGAAGCTTGACGCGCGTTACGCGACCAACAACGACCGCGTGCGCGAGCGCTCCACGCTGCTGCCGATCCTGCGCGAACGCTTGAGCCACTACAGCGCCGCTGAACTGACCGCGTTGATGGAAGCCAACAAGCTGCCCTACGCGCCGATTCGCAAACCCGAGGAATTGTTTGACGACGAACATCTGCTGGCCACCGGCGGCCTGGCCGACATCACCTTGCCCGACGGCGCACGCGCGGGCCAAACGAGCAAGGCCACGCTGTTCCCCTTCACCATGGACGGCCAGCGACTGGGCGTGCGGCTGAGCCCACCAGTGCTGGGTGCACATACCGAGGAATTGTTGAATGCGCTGGGGCTGGATGCGCAGGCGGTGCGGGCGCTGCGCCAGAGCGGTGCCGTGCTGTGATTCGCGGCGAGGGCGCCGCTCCAACCAGCACCTGGAAACTCACGACGCCAAAGCGAAGCGCACACACCCCGCTGGAGCGGCGCCCCGCCGCGAATGCCTCCCAGGCTGACTGTGCGGTATCTCGTTAACCCGTAAGCGCCATCGCCTGCTCGGCCAAACTGGCGTGCAACGCAGCGCCCAGGGGCAGCACCTCGTCGTTGAAATCGTAGCGATTGTTGTGCAAATGGCAACTGCCCAAGCCGTTTTCTGCGCCCTGGCCAAGGCGCAGGTAGGCGCCGGGTTTGACGCGCAGCATGAAAGAAAAATCCTCGGCGCCCATGCTTGGCTCCAGATCGCGCACCACGTTGGCGGCTCCCACCAGGCTTTGTGCCACATCGCCGGCAAAAAGGGCTTCAGGCGCGGTGTTGATCGTGGCCGGGTACATGCGCTCATAGGTCAAAACTGCGGTGGCACCGAAGGCCTGCGCCACCGAACTGCACAAATCGTTGAGGCGGCGCTCGATCAGCGTCTGCACCTCGGTTTTGAAGGTGCGCACCGTGCCCACCAGCGTGGCACTGCCCGGCACCACGCTCATGGCGTTCAAATCACCCGCCTGCATGGCGCACAAGCTGATCACGGCGCTGTCCACAGGCTTGACGTTGCGCGACACAATGCTTTGCACGGCGGTGATGATGTGGCCTGCCACCAGCACCGGGTCCACAGTCTGGTAGGGGTGCGCGCCGTGGCCGCCCTTACCCGTGATTTCAATCGAGATGCGGTCGGCGGCCGCCATCATCGGGCCCGAATTGAGGCCGATGGTGCCGGGTCGCATGGCCGGCCAGTTGTGCATGCCAAACACAGATTGCACCGGAAAGCGCTCGAACAGGCCGTCGTCGATCATGGCCTGGGCACCGGCGTAGCCTTCTTCGCCGGGTTGAAAAATCAACACGGCCGTGCCATCAAAGTTGCGCGTCTCGGCCAGGTAGCGCGCCGCACCCACCAGCATCGCAGTGTGACCGTCGTGGCCGCAGCCGTGCATCAGACCGGGACGCGCAGACTTCCAGGCAAAGTCGCTGTGCTCGGTCATGGGCAGCGCATCCATGTCGGCGCGCAGGCCAATCATCTTGCCGCTGCTGTGGCGCTGGCCATTGATCACGGCCACCAAGCCTGTCTTGCCGATGCCGGTGTGAACTTCATCGACCCCGCAGAGTTGCAGTGCCTGCTGCACGCGGCGGGCGGTATAGACCTCTTCAAAGCCCAGCTCCGGGTGCGCATGCAGGTCGCGCCGCAAGGCGGTCAGCTCGGGATGAAAAGCGGCAATGCGTGCGAAGGCGCGGCTGTTAGTGGTGTATTTCAAAAGACTGTCCCTTCAGGTCAATAAAGCCAAACAATCACTCGCCGAACAGTTCCCCGCCCGCCCGGTCCGCCGGCGGCGTCACGCCCAGGTGGCGGTAGGCGGCCAGCGTGGCGATGCGGCCGCGCGGGGTGCGTTGCAAATAGCCTTGCTGAATCAGGTAGGGCTCAATCACATCTTCGATGGTTTCGCGTTCTTCGCCAATGCTGGCTGCAATGTTGTCCAGGCCGACCGGGCCGCCGTCGAAGCGGTGGATCACGGCTTCGAGCAGCTTGCGGTCCATCAAATCAAAGCCCTGTGGATCGACGTCGAGCATGACCAGCGCGCGGTTGGCAATGTCGAGCGTGATCTCGCCCGCGCCCTTCACATCGGCATAGTCGCGCACCCGGCGCAGCAAGCGGTTGGCAATGCGCGGTGTGCCGCGTGAACGGCGGGCAATCTCAAAGCCGCCTTGCTCGTCGGTGGGCACATTGAGCAGCCCGGCGCTGCGCTTGACGATGCGCGCCAATTCTTCCGACGTGTAAAACTCCAGCCGCGCCACAATGCCAAAGCGGTCGCGCAGCGGGTTGGTCAGCATACCGGCGCGGGTGGTGGCGCCCACCAGCGTGAAGGGTTGCAGGTCGAGCTTGATGCTGCGAGCGGCCGGGCCTTCGCCGATCATGATGTCGATTTTGTAGTCTTCCAGCGCGGGGTACAGAATTTCTTCGACTACGGGGGAAAGCCGGTGGATTTCGTCGATGAACAGCACATCGTTTTTTTCCAGATTGGTCAACAGCGCAGCCAGGTCCTTGGGTTTTTCCAGCACCGGCCCGCTGGTCTGGCGCAGGTTCACGCCCAACTCGTGCGCAATGATGTGACTCAGCGTGGTTTTGCCCAGACCCGGCGGGCCGAACAGCAGCACATGGTCGAGCGCCTCGCTGCGCATCTTGGCGGCGCTGATGAAAATCTCAAGCTGTTCGCGCGCCTTGACCTGGCCCACGTATTCCTGCATCAGCTTGGGCCGCAGGGCGCGCTCAATGGCCTCCTCGTTGGGCGACGCGGGCGCGTTGGACACCACCCGCTTGGGCGGCGCCGGGGCAAAGTCATCGGTTTGAATACTCACGGCAGGCTCGGTTTCAGGACAAAGCGGCACTATAGCGCCCCATTGCCCGCTACCATTTGGCCATGCACACTTCTGCCCTTGTCCTTTTTTCTGGTGGCCAAGACTCCACCACTTGTCTCGCACTGGCTTTGTCAAAGTACCAGCGCGTTGAAACCATCGCTTTTGATTACCGCCAGCGGCATCGCGTGGAGCTTGACGCCCGCCTGAACGTACTGGCAGAAATTCGCCGCACTTTCCCCGAATGGGCGGGCAAACTCGGCCAGGACCACCTGCTGGATTTGGCGGTACTGGGCGAAGTCAGCGACACCTCGTTGACACGCGACACCGCCTTCAAAATGGAACAAGGCGGCCTGCCCAACACCTTTGTGCCAGGGCGCAACTTGCTGTTCTTGACCCTGGCGGGTGCCGTCGCCTACCGGCGCGACCTGCAGGTGCTCGTCACTGGCGTGTGCGAGACCGACTTTTCTGGCTACCCGGATTGCCGCGACGACACCATGAAAGCCATGCAACTGGCGCTCTCGCTGGGCATGGACAAGCGCTTTTTGATCGACACCCCGCTGATGTGGATCGACAAGGCCGCTACTTGGGCAATGGCACAGCAACTTGGTGACGCATCAGGCACCCCAGGCGGTGGGGATGCACTGGTGCAACTGATCATTGAGCACACCCACACCTGCTATTTGGGAGACCGCAAACATCGCCACGCCTGGGGCTATGGCTGCGGCAGTTGCCCGGCTTGCCTGTTGCG
>Ga0210030_1002762_pt1 | contig 11885 bp, 7 predicted proteins | sample CryGeymeta201523_FD_183986 | JGI IMG/M metagenome (GOLD analysis project Ga0210030, IMG submission 183986) | Groundwater microbial communities from Crystal Geyser aquifers in Utah, USA - Crystal Geyser metaG 2015-23 (SPAdes) (version 2) | ecosystem: Environmental > Aquatic > Deep subsurface >...
CTGGCAGATGAATTCTGGCAGGCCCACGCGCGACATCAATGACACGCCAAACCGCGAGATGGCGTGCTGCCCGGCGAGCGTGATCACCGGCACGCCCATCCACAGCGAATGCATGGTGGTGGTGCCGCCGTTGTACGGAAAAGGGTCGAGCCCGATGTCGATGCGCTGGTGCAGCGCCAGGTAGTCGGCGGTGGGCATTTTCGGCTGCAGGATCAGGCGCTCAGGCGCGATGCCGTTTTGCTCGAACTGGCTGGCCAAACGCTGCGCAATCTCAGCGTCGACCACATTGCCCAGCATCAACCGCGCCTGCGGCAAAGCCTGCAAAATGCGCGCCCACAAGGCGATCATCGCCGGGTTGATCTTGCTTAAGGTATTGAGCGAGGCCAAGACCAGCTCGCCTGAAGTCAGCGCGGGCAACGCATTGACCTCGGGCGAATCGGGCTCAGGCTGGTAGGCGCTGCCGCCATTGGGCAGGCGCACCAGGGCCTCGCTGTGGTAGCGCTCGGTCAGGCCGGGTGGGTCCATGAACGCGTCGGTGATGCGGTAGTCGATGGCGCTCAGGCCGGTGCTGCCTTGGTAGCCGATCCAGGTCACCTGCACCGGCGCGGGCTTGCGGGCAAACACCAGCAGGCGGTTGAGTGCGGTGTGGCCGGCCAGATCGACCAGGATGTCGATGCCGTCGGCGCGAATGCGCTGCGCCAACTGGTCGTCGCTCATGCCACGGCAGACCAGCCAGTGATCTGTGTGGCTGGCGATGCGCTCGGTGTAGCGGTCGTGCTCGATGTTGTTGCTGTAGCCAAAAATCTCGACCTGTGACTTGTCATGGTTGGCCAGAATCGGCTCGATGAAATAGGCAACCGCGTGCTGGCGAAAGTCGCCTGACACATAGCCCACTTTGAGGCGCCGCCCGGGCTCGCAGGAGTTGGGGTGTGGCTGCCAGAAGGGTTTGAGCGGCGCCTCGAAGCGCTCGGCAAAGCGCAGGTGCTCGGCAAATATTTCGGCAGGCGAACAGGTGCGGGCGCTTTGCAGCACGAACAGCAGGTTGTTGTAGGCGATGTCGTAATTTGGCGCAATCAAAAGCACTTTCCGGTAGCTGGCGATGGCCTCGTCCGTGAGCCCCTTGGCGCGCAACGCCGTGCCCAGCCCCAGCAGGGTGTCAACGGCATGGGGCTGGTAGCGCAGCGATTGATGAAAACACGCAATGGCTTCGTCTAGATGACCGAGGTCCTGGTGCATGTTGCCCAGGTTGAAATGAAACGCGGCATCGGCTGGCCGCACCTTGATGGCTTTTTGTATCAGCGCGATGGCGTGGGCGCTGTGGCCTTGCTGGTGTTCGATCAGGCCCAGCAGATGCAGCGCGTCGGGGTGCTTGGGGGCGGCTTGCAAAATCTGCTGATAGAGCGCCTTGGCCTGAGGCAAGCGGCCGCTTTGATGCTGGCCAATGGCCATTTGAAGCGCGCCGGGAATGTTGAACTGGTTCATGAAGCGCACCAGATACGCCACATGTCGCGGTAGGCGGCTTCGAGTTGCTTGGTGATGGTGGCCGGTTGGCACTGTGGCGCGGTCATCCGCGCACGCAACGATTGGCGCACTGCATTAAGCGCGGGCAAGTTGTTGGCGAACTTCACTGCGCACTGTAGGTATTCGTCTTCGCTGTGTGTGATGAACTCGTCCAGGCCCACGCGTGACAAATGGGCCGCGCATAGCCGCGACACCGAGTGGTCGCCAGCCAGGGTGATCACCGGCACGCCCATCCACAGTGAATACATGGTGGTGGTGCCGCCGTTGTACGGAAAGGGATCAAGCGCGAGGTCGATCTGCTGGTGCAGCGCCAGGTACTTGGCCATCGACACGCGCGGCTGCATGCGCAGGCGGTTTGCTGGGACACCTGCCTGGTTGAACATGGTCAGCAGACGCGCTTGCGTGCTGCTGTCGGTCAAATTGCCGATCATGAGCGAGGCTTGAGGCAAGGCCAGCAGAATGCGCGCCCACAAGTTGATCACCTCCTGACCTACCTTGCTCAGATTATTGAGACAGGCGAGCACCAGTTCGTCAGATGTGAGCGCAGGCAGTGCATTGACCTCTGGTGCATTGGGGTCTGGCGCAAACGCCATGCCACCGGGAATGCGCACCACGGTTTCGCTGTGGTAGCGCTCAGCCATGCCCACGGGGTCTTGCCAGGGGTCGCTGATGCGGTAGTCGATAGCACTCAGGCCGGTGCTGCCAGGGTAACCAATGTAAGTGGCCTGAACCGGCGCGGGCTTGCGGGCAAAGACTGGCAAGCGGTTGTGTGCGGTGTGCCCCGACAGGTCTACCAAAATGTCGATGCCGTCGGCGCGTATGCGCTCGGCGAGTTGCTCATCGCTCAGACTGGCGCAGACTGTAAAGTGGTCCATATACCCAGTCATGATTGCGGTGTGGTCGTCGTTGCGGGTGTTGTTGTGGTAGCCGTAAATCTCAAATCTGGACTTGTCGTGATGTGCAAGTATTGGCAGGATGAAATAGGCCACGACATGGCCGCAAAAATCTCCGGAGACATAGCCGACCTTGAGCCTTCGCTCAGAATCTCGGTTGTTCGCATGGGGTTGCCAAAGGGGTTTAAGTGGGGCCTCGATCCGCTCGGCATAGCGCACATGTTCCCGAAAAAGCGCCTCTGCGCTGCAACTGCTCATGTATTGCAGGGTCAGCAAAAGATCGCTATGCGCGCTTGCGCAAGTGGGCTCGAGCGTGAGCACTTGCTGGAATTGTGCTGTAGCCTCTTCGAGTCGGCCCTGTTCTAACAGAGCCTTGGAATAGCCAAGCTTCGCTCGGACATTGTTAGGCGCAAGCGATAGCGTTTTAAGGTAACTTTCGTTTGCCTCGTTCAGCTTTCCCTGGCTTTGCAGCGCATTGCCGAGCTCAAAGTGAACCTCGGCATCATTCGGGTTGAGTAACAGCGACTGCCGATAGTGGCCAACAGCTTGCTCCAGCAAGCCATGCGTCTGCAACGCGTTACCCAAATGAAATTGCAGTTCGGGGTGGGGTGGGTTGTGCAACAGCGTCTGCTGGGAACTAACAACCGCTTCATCGAGTTGGCCCTGGGCTGCAAAAGCCCTGGCCAGGTTGGTGTAGGCCGTGCTGTGATCAGCCTGAATATGCAAGGCTTGCCTGTATTTGGCAATGGCCTCATCCAGCCGACCTTGCGCCTTGAACACTGTGCCCAGCGCCACCAGCGCGTCGACATGACCCGGCTGGCGTTCTACCACCTGCTCAAAGCAGGCCATGGCATCGTCAAGTTGCCCCAGGTCCTGGTGCAGGTTGCCCAGGTTGAATTGGTACGTGCAGTCGGTAGGGTTGAGCGCTATGGCCCGTTTGATAAGTGGAACGGCCAGCTTGCTTGCGCCCTGCTGGTGATAGACCAGGCCCAGTAAATGCAGCGCATCAGGTTGATGGGGGTCGGCGTGCAGTATTTGCTGATAAATCACCTCGGCCTGACGAAAATTGCCGCCTTGGTGAAGCGCGATGGCGGTTTGCAGCGCGCCGGGAATGTTGAAGTGGTTCATAAATTGCACCATTTTTGCCATATGTCGCGGTAGGCGGCTTCCAGGTGATGGGTGATGGTGGCCGGGTCGCAATCAGCTTCATTCATGCGCTGGCGCAGTGATTGGCGCACACGGTTGAGTTTGGGCAGGTTTTGCGCAGCATGCAGCACGCATTGCAGGTATTCGTCCTCGGTGTGGGCAATGAACTGCGTTAAATCGACGCGCGACAAGTGCGCTGCACACAGGCGCGACACCGCGTGGTCACCAGCCAACGTGACCACCGGCACGCCCATCCACAGCGAGTGCATGGTGGTGGTGCCGCCGTTGTAGGGAAATGGATCAAGCGCCAAATCGATTTGGTTGTGCAGCGCCAGGTACTCGGCCATGGGCACGCGCGGTTGCAAAATAAGGCGCTCCGGACCAATCTGGTTTTGACTGAACCGCCCAAGCAAGCGCTGGCGAATGTGGTCATCGATCACGTTGCCGAGCATGAGCCGGGCTTGTGGCAGCGCGTGAAGGATGCGGCTCCACAGGGCGAGCACGGCATCGTTGACCTTGCTCAGGTTGTTCAGGCAGGCCAGCACAAATTGCGCTGAGTGCAGCGCAGGCAAGTCGTTCACCGGCGGTGCCTCGGCATCTGGCGCAAAAGCCATGCCGCTGGGCAGGCGTACCACGGTTTCGCTGTGGTAGCGCTCGCTAACGCCCGGCGGGTCTTGCCAGGGGTCGCTGAGGCGGTAGTCGATGGCTGTCAGGCCGGTGGTGCCGGGGTAGCCCACCCAAGTGACCTGAACTGGCGCGGGCTTTCTGGCAAAAACCGTCAGGCGGTTGAAGGCGGTGTGACCCGACAGGTCCACCAAAATATCGATGCCGTCGGCGCGAATGCGTTGCGCCAACTGGTCGTCGTTCATGTCGTGGCAGGCGCACCAATGGTCCATGTTGGCGCTGATGCGCGCGGTGTAGTCATCTTGCGCCGGGCAATTAGAGTAGCCGTACACCTCAAACAAAGCCCGTTGGTGGCACGCCAGAATGGGTTCAATGAAATAAGCCACCGGATGTTGCCGGAAGTCGCCTGACACATAACCCACCTTGAGACGACGCTTGGGATCGCGCGGGTTGTTGTGGGGCTGCCAGTGGGGCTTGAGCGGTGCTTCATACTGCGCTGCAAAGTTTTGGTGCTCAAGAAACAAATCTTCTGCCGAGCAAGTGCTTTGGTATTGCATGGCAAACAACATGCCGCTGTAGGTGGCTGCATCAGCAAAAGCGTTGAGTGCCAGCGCTTTTCGGTAAGTAGGGATGGCCTCATCAATATTGCCCTGCGCACACAGCGCAATCGCCAGGTTGGCGTAAGACCCAACGTGATCGGGCTCGACTTTGATGGCCATACGAATATTTTCGATCGCTTCGTCCACCCGGCCCAGGGCTGACAGCGCATTGGCCAGGTTAATGTAGGCCGCGGTAAAAAGCGGGTTGAGCGCGATTGACTTCTTGAAGACCAGAATGGCTTCACCCAACTGACCCTGGTCGCGCAAGAGGTTGGCCAGATCGAACTGGATGTTGGCGCGATTGGGTTCAATCGCCAAAATCTGCCGGTGAATGGCAATGGCTTCTTCGTCACGATTTTGCGCCAAAAGAGCCAGCCGCAAGCCAAGCAAGATGTCAAGCACACCGGGTTGCAATTGCAATGCTTTTCGGTATGAAGCAATGGCCTGGTCGAACAGCTTTAAGTCAAGGTACATGTTGGCCAGGTTAAAACGAAACACCACATCGCGCGGCCGCAGTTCAACAGCTTTTTGGATGCGGGCCATTGCGCTTTGACTTTGCCCTTGCTGGTGCTCGATCAGGCCCAGCAGATGCAGCGCGTCGGGCTGCTTGGGGTTAGCTTGCAAAATCTGTTGGTAGAGCGCTTGGGCCTGTATCAGGCGGCCGTTTTGATGATGCCCGATGGCGGTTTGCAGCGCGCCGGGGATATTAAAGTAGTTCATGAAGCGCACCATGTGCGCCACATGTCGCAGTAGGCGGCTTCGAGCTGGCGGGTGATGGCGGCAGGGTCACAGGCTGCGGCGGTCATGCGCTGGCGCAGCGATTGGCGCACCGTGTTCAGCGCTGGCAAATCGTTGGCGAACGACACCGTGCACTGCAAGTAATCGTCCTCATTGTGCGTGATGAACGCATCCAGGCCAACGCGCGACAGGTGCGCCGCGCACAGGCGCGACACAGCGTGGTCACCAGCCAAAGTGACCACCGGCACGCCCATCCACAGCGAATGCATGGTGGTGGTACCGCCGTTGTACGGGAAAGGGTCCAGTGCCAAATCAATTTGCTGGTGCAGCGCCAGGTACTCGGCCACGGGTACGCGCAGCTGCAAAATCAGGCGTTCCGGTCCAATCTGGTTTTGACTAAACCGCTCGAGCAGGCGCTGGCGAATGTCGTCGTCTATGACGTTACCGAGCATGAGCCTTGCGTTTGGCAGCGCGTGCAGAATGCGGCTCCACAAAGCAATCACCGCATCGTTGACCTTGCTGAGTTCGTTCAGGCAGGCCAGCACAAAGTGGTCTGAATGCAGCGCTGGCAGTTCATTGACCTCTGGCGACGCCGCATCAGGCGCAAAAGCCATGCCGCCGGGTAAGCGCACCAGGGTTTCACTGTGGTAGCGCTCGGTAATGCCCGGCGGGTCTTGCCAAGGGTCTGAAATGCGGTAGTCGATGCTGGTGAGCCCGGTACTGCCTGGGTAGCCAATGTAGTTCACTTGAACCGGAGCGGGTTTTCTGGCAAAGGTCAGCAGCCGATTGAGCGCCGTATGGCCCGCCAGATCAACCAGAATGTCAATGCCATCCGCGCGAATTTGCTCGGCCAACTGTGCGTCGCTCAGGCTGGAGCAGTCCAGCCAGTGCGGCATCAGCGCGGCGATGCGCTCAGTGGTCTGGTCGCGCAATGGGTTGTTGGCATAACCATAAACCTCAAAGCGGGTGGTGTCGTGGCAGGCCAGAATGGGTTCGATGAAATAGGCCACCGCATGCTGCCGAAAATCCCCCGACACATAGCCCACCTTGATGCGCCGCTGTGGGTCACGCGTGTTGCCATGGGCTTGCCAAAAAGGTTTGAGAGGGGCTTCGAAGTGTTGGGCGTAACGCAAGTGTTCAGCAAACACCTGGTCGGGCGGGCAGTCTGGCCGGTTTTGCAGGGTGAACAACAAATTGCTGAACGCGATCGCGTGATCGGGGTTTAGCAGAAGGGTTTGGCGGTAGCACTCAATGGCTTGCTCAGGCTTGCCCTGCTTGCGCAGTGTGTTGCCAAGATTCAGATGGATTTCAGGCTCTGACGAATTGACCCGCAGCGCTTGCTGAAAACACTGAACAGCCTCATCCAATCGGCTAAGTGCATGGAGCACCGTGCCTAGATTGCAGTAGGCCTCGACAAAATCAGGCTTGTGCAAGATGGCTTTTTGGTAGCTGGCAACCGCTTCGTCCAATTTCTTTTGGGCGTTCAAGGCATTGCCCAGGTTGAAGTGGGCGATGGCGTAATCGGGCATGAGCAAGAGCGCTTGCCGGTAACGGTCAACGGCTTGCTCCAAGTGTCCTTGCTGGAGCAGCGAGTTACCAAAATAAATGTTTTTGTCGGCGGCCTGCTGCTTTTGAAGGGGCGCAGACGGCCGCTCCGGGGCAGGCGTTGAACCAGCTGACTGGCAGCAGTGCTTGTATTTTTTGCCACTGCCGCAGGGGCAGGGGTCGTTGCGGCCAATTTTTTGCTTCATGGTTGGGTTAAGTCTTACCGAATCGCGGAATCGCAAGATTATCATCGTGGCCTAGCCGAAACCCTCTTCTTCAAGCTGCAAAATTTGACCATGAAAATAACCGCCACCAAAGCCTGGTTGATTCTGTTTGGCTTGCAAAGCGTATTGATTGGGGTAATTTTTTTCAGCTTTCTGACCGGGCAATTCTATTTTGCCTACACCGACATCGGCAGCGACACGTATTTTTCTGCCGTACCGTTTGCCATGCACATGGCGCGCCAATTTGCCTCGGAAGGCTATACCGGCTGGACATTCATCAACGGGTTGGGCAATGTCACGGCTCTCTGGCTGGGCGATGCCTTCACCTGGCTGGGCTTGGTTGGTGGGGCTGATGGTGTGTTGCCGCTGCGCATCTGGGTGTATGTGCTCAAGTTGCTGCTGGGCGGCGCTGCCTTTTTTGTGCTGATGCGCGACTATGTCACGCGCTGGGAAACCACGGTGATCAGCGCGCTGGCCTATACCTTTTGCGGCTACATGGTCATCAACGGCCAATGGGACTCGGAAGGCGGGCCGTTCATCTTTTACCCGCTGATTTTGTGGGCCATCAACAGGTTGTTACGCAATGGCAACGTGGTGGCGCTGCCGTTGGTGCTGGCGCTGGCCATTGTGTCTAGCGTGTTTTTTGTGTCGTTGGGTGTGTTCATGGCGTTCGCCTGCCTGGCCTATGTGCTCACCAGCACCGAGCCCAAAGTCATGTTCAAGACCTGGCTGCTCAAAATCTTGCCGCTGACGCTGCTCGGCTACCTGCTGGCGGCACCGGCGCTTGCCCCCATCATCACCCAGCTCATGGACAGCTCGCGCGTGAGCGGGGGCCAAAACCTGTTTGCCAAGATGCTGGAGCAAAGCCTGCAGATCAACGACTGGCCGGTTTTGGTGTCGGAAATTGCCGGGCTTTTTCACAAGGATATTTTTGGTATTGGCAGCAACTACAGGGGTTACTGGAACTACCTTGAAGGGCCAGGCTTTTACATTGGCGTGTTGTTGCTGCTGCTGATGCCGCAGCTTTGGCAAGGCACGGCCAAAGACCGCAGGGTATTGCTGCTGGGGCTGGCGGCTGTGGCAGCCTACTTTATTTTTCCGGTGTTTCGCTTGGCTGCCATGGGCTTTGCCGTGCCGTATTTCAGAAGCTCCACGCTCTGGGTCTCGCTGCTGCTTTTCATGCTGGCGGCCAAGGCGCTTGACCAGGTTTTGACCAAGGGCGTGAATGTGCGGCTGTTGGCCATTGGCGCAGGTGCCTTTGGATTGTTGCTGGCGCTGGTGCTGGTGAGCCTGGGCGCCAATGTGGCACAGGTGCATGTTTACAAAATCATTGGACTGGTTTTACTGACTGTTTTTGTGCTGATGCTGGCGCGCTACCAGGTATTTTCAGCACGCGTCTTGCCACTGGTGTTGCTGGGGCTGGTGGCCGGGGATGCCGTGCTCATTGCCAAACCCTCGTACCTGGATGGCCGGGCCGCCAACACGCCCCAGCAGCAAGTCTATAACGACGGCACTTTGGAAGCGCTGCGAGACATTCGCCAGCGTGACCCCGGTATTTTTCGCATCGAAAAAACGTACAACTCGGTTTCTTTGAACGATGCCATGGCGCAGAACTACATGGGCATCAAATCGTATGCGTTTCATGGCCGTGGCGTTGTCGATTTTTATGTCGGCCTGGGGTTGATCCCACCGCAGCAGGCTGCTGACGCGGTGAATTACACCAACTGGCTTCCAGAAATGGGGCCGCGCTTCATGCTGAACTCGCTGCTTGGCGCCAAGTACCTCATTGCCCGGGAAGTGCTGCAATGGCCTGGCTATGTGGCTGTGGCCCAGGGCAGCAACTACATCGTTTACCGCAACGACATGGCGCTGCCGCTGGGCATTGTGCAAAGCCGGCAAGTTACGCAGAGCGCCTTTGCCAAACTGGGTTCACTGCCTGAGGAGCAAGCCAACATCTACCGCGACATCGTCATGTTGAACGCCGTGGTGGTTGACCAGCCGGTACCAAACCACGGCGAGCCGTTTGACCTGGACGGCCTGCTGGCTGCCAGCGCGCTCACGCTGCAAGATAATTACTACCAGCCCGCCAAAGCGCTGCAAGCCACCGGGCTGCGCCTGGAGGAATTTGCCAGTAATCACATCAAAGGCAGCATTAACCCCGACCAGAGTGGCGTGCTGGTTTTCTCGATTCCGTTCAACCAGGGCTGGTCTTTAAAGATAGACGGCCAGCCCACACCGCTGATGCGTGCCAACTTTGGCATGCTGGCCGCGCCCGTTACTGCTGGCCCGCATACGGTGGTGCTTGATTTCCGTTTGCCGGGGCAGCGCCTGGGTGCCCTTTTGGGGCTACTGGGCTTGGCGCTGCTGCTGGTACTTGGCTACAAAAGGTGGCGCCATTAAATGCTAGCCGTGACTGTAGTGATGGCCTTGATGTAGGCCACCACCGCAGCGTCGAACCGGGGCGACTTTGTGCCCGACGAGCCCACCGTCAACCAATGGCTATCGACCAAACCCGCGCTGGGCGCCACGCCCGGTGACCGCGATTATTTTTTGCGCGTCTTCTACGACATGCAAGACGGCGTGCCCTACTACCAGGCCTACATCAACGTGTACCGCGCCGACCCGTTGGGCGAGTTCCGCCTGCCCAACGGTGTGCCGGGCTACCGCTTGCCCACCTTGTTTTACCTGTGGCTGCTGCTGCCAGCGGATGGGGCGGCGATTCCGTGGTTATTTCTGGTTTTTGCAACGCTGGCGGTGGCTTCGGCCTTTGCCATTGGCGCCCAACTGGGCCCGCCGCGGTTGGCCGTGCTTGGCACGCTGATGGTGGCCACGGCCTACCTGTCCATTGCCACCAGCTCCTTTGTGGTGTTTGTTGACGGCTGGGCGATGGCGCTCACGCTGGCTGGCCTGGCGCTGTTCATCGCCTCGGTTCGCAAGGCGTCAGCCAAGCTGCTGTGGGCCGCCATGTTGGTCATGCTGCTGGCGGCGGTGTTCAGGGAAATCATGATCTACCCCATGCTGCTGGCAGCCGCCAGCGTACTGCTGCTGCCCAGTGGCGAACGACTTAAAGCACTCGTGCCATGGCTGGCTGGGTTTGGCATTTTTGGCGCGATCTACGCAGCGCACGCCTTGGCGATAGACGGGCGCGTTGACCGGGCCGGCACGGTTGGCTTCTGGCTGCACGGCGGCTTTGACCACCTGGTGGCAACGCTCAGGTTTTTCGAGCAGTTATTTGCCGGTGCACCGTGGTTTGTGCCCCTGCTGGTCGCGGCGGGCCTGGCCGGTGCAGCTGTCGTGGTGCGCAGCCAGCGGCGGCTGGGGTTGTTTCTGGTGGCAGTAATTGCTGTGCCGCACATGGCCTTTCTATTGTTCGGCGGCACCGGCCGCGACCTGATCACCGGGTCGGTCGCAGGCTACTGGGGCATGCTGGTGGTGCCCATCGCGCTGGCACTTGCGCCGGTGGCAATAGGTCGGGTGCTTCGGCTGGAAGATGCTTAATCAATACAATATGAACTTAGTTCATCAACTTGGTTCACTTCCATCATTATGCAAACCATCAACATTCATGAAGCCAAAACGCATCTCTCGCGACTGATTGCGCAGGCGCAACAGGGTGAGCCTTTTGTCATTGCCAAGTCAGGCAAGCCACTGGTGATGGTGAGCGCCATCGCTACGGAGCATGACCGTGCAAAAAAGCGGCTTGGATTTTTGCGCGGCACGATGCAGGTCCCCGACGACTTTGATCGAATGGGGGAAATCGAGATTACGGGTCTGTTTGTCGGGAGTGCGCCTTGAAGCTCTTGCTGGACACCCATCTTTTGCTCTGGGCCGCCAACGAACCCGAAAAACTATCAGCCAAAGCGGTGTCCCTGATGAGCAATCCTGAGCACCAGCTTATTTTTAGCGCTGCGAGCATTTGGGAGATAGCCATTAAAAATAGCTTGGGCCGGGCTGACTTCGAAGTGGACGCTCGGTTACTCAGGCGCGGCCTGTTTGATAACGACTACACAGAGCTGACCATCACCAGCGCCCATGCTGTCTTTGTGGAAAGTTTGCCTTTGATCCACAAAGACCCGTTTGATCGAATCCTTGTTGCTCAAGCCACGGTGGAAGGTTTCACGCTGCTCACGGCAGACAGCGCCGTGGCAAAGTATCCGGGGCCGATCGAGCTTGTCTGAGGTGTAGATTCATTTCTTTCCCGCCATCACAGACAAAAAGCTGGTGCTGGTGTACCCCGATGGTGGCATGCTGCCCATCCGGGCCTGGCCGCCGGCCTATTACAAACAGCTGTGCGACCAGCTTTTGCAAGATGGCTACGCGGTGGGGCTCATCGGCCTGCCAGACGCCAAGCCGCTGGCGCAAGAGATATTGACGCATTGCCAGCACGCGCTGTGCATTGACCTCACGGGCTACACCCAATCCATCCGGCATCTGCTGGCGCTGTTTCACAGGGCATCCTTGCTGGTGACCAACGACGGCGGGCCGGGCCAGTTTGCCGCGCTCACGCCCTTGCCGACGCTGGTGTTCTTTGGCCCGGAAACGCCTGCGCTCTACAGCCCGCTGGCGCCCAACATCCACACGCTGTTCATCGGCTT
>Ga0210030_1002794_pt1 | contig 11800 bp, 11 predicted proteins | sample CryGeymeta201523_FD_183986 | JGI IMG/M metagenome (GOLD analysis project Ga0210030, IMG submission 183986) | Groundwater microbial communities from Crystal Geyser aquifers in Utah, USA - Crystal Geyser metaG 2015-23 (SPAdes) (version 2) | ecosystem: Environmental > Aquatic > Deep subsurface >...
TACCGAAGTTCCATAAGCTTGGCTTTGTCGTGAGATGTGCATCTTTTGCGGGATCAACTCAAACCCGACAAGTCAAAAGTCGCTTGTAGCCCGGATGAAGCGCAGCGCAATCCGGGGGTATTCGGCACCATTGTGAGATCGCGCTTGATGCGCCAGTTCAAAAGTCCCCCGGATTGCGCTTTACTTCATCCAGGCTACGGGGACATGCAAATGGCTGCTTCTACAAGCCCCGGGCTTACTAGAATCAATCCAATTCTGTTAACCCCACCTGGACGCGGCAACGCGCAAGCCTTATGACTACTCTCGGCACCCCTTTGTCCCCAAACGCTACCCGTGTCATGCTGCTCGGCAGCGGCGAACTGGGCAAGGAAGTCATCATTGCGCTGCAGCGCCTGGGCGTGGAAACCATTGCCGTGGACCGTTATGACAACGCGCCCGGCCAGCAGGTGGCGCACCATGCCCGCACCATCGTCATGAGCGACCCGGCACTGCTCAAGGAGCTGATCGAGGAGGAAAAGCCCGACCTGGTCGTGCCCGAGATCGAGGCCATCGCCACGCCCATGCTCGAAGTGCTGGAGGCCACCGGCGTGGTGCGCGTGATCCCGACCGCCCGCGCCGCGCGCCTGACCATGGACCGCGAAGGCATTCGCCGCCTGGCTGCTGAAACCCTGGGATTAGCCACCAGCCCGTACCAGTTTTGCGACTCGCTGGCCGAGTTGCAGGCTGCCATCGACGGCACGAACGGACAAGTCGGCATTGGCTACCCATGCATGGTGAAACCAGTGATGAGCTCCAGCGGCAAGGGCCAAAGCAAGATCAACGGCGCGGCCGATGTGAAGGCCGCCTGGGATTACGCCATGGCGGGAGGCCGCGTCAGCCACGGCCGTGTGATTGTGGAAGGCTTCATCGACTTCGACTACGAAATCACTCTGCTCACGGTGCGCGCCAAAGGTGCCAACGGTCAAATTGAAACCCATTTTTGCGAGCCCGTGGGCCATGTGCAGGTGAACGGCGACTATGTGGAAAGCTGGCAGCCGCACCCGATGCACCCGGCGGCACTGGCAAAAGCCCGGCAGATTGCCAAGGCCGTGACCGACGACCTTGGCATTGAACTTGATGGCCAGGCCTCGGGGCTGGGGATTTTTGGCGTCGAGCTGTTCGTCAAGGGCGAGCAGGTCTGGTTCAGCGAGGTGAGCCCGCGCCCGCATGACACCGGCCTGGTCACGCTCACCACACAATGGCAAAGCGAATTTGAATTACACGCCCGCGCCATCCTGGGCCTGCCGGTCAACACCGCGCTGCGCAACCCCGGCGCCAGCGCCGTGATCTACGGTGGCATCAACGCCGTGGGCATTGTGTTTGACGGTGTTGATGACGCGCTGCGCGTGCCCGGCACCGACATCCGCTTGTTTGGCAAGCCCGAGAGCTTTGTCAAACGCCGCATGGGCGTGGCACTGGCGGCGCACGCCGACATCGAGCAGGCGCGTGTCAATGCAAAACTGGCAGCGTCCAAAGTGAAACCTCGGGCAGCTTGAGCACGTCGCTGCGCGAGTAATCTGACCCGCAGGTCTAATTTGTTGGGGTCAGAGCACGTTGCTGCGCGAGTGGTCTGACCCGCAAGACTTCAGGTTAGTTGGAGGCAGGCATTGCCGTTCGTTGCTAAAAAAACAGCAATTGCGATTTTTACGACAATTAGCGACATTGGGTCCATGAAAACATTCGACGATATTGAAGTTCGACGCCCACAACTCGCTCAGAGCTATCTCGCACTACTGCATGCACAACCAGGGAGACCGCTGGCATTGTTTGCCCCACGGCGCGTCGGCAAGACTTTTTTCCTTGACCACGACCTTGCGCCTGAGGCAAAGCGTACGGGGCTGCTACCTGTGTACGCCGACCTCTGGCTACATCAGGCGGCCCCGCTTGAAGCGGTGAATCACGCCCTGGAAGAAGCACTTGACGATTTGCTTGTTCCGACCAGCACCATTGGCAAAGTGGCAAAGACCCAGGTGAAAAAATTGGCCTTTTCGGTGCCAGTGTTGACCTTGCGGATGAACCGCAGCGCTGGGCTTTGCCAGAGTCCCCGGCCTTGAGGTTGGACGCCCTTGTCTCTCGGCTGGCCAAGCAGCACCAAGGCCAGGTGCTATTGATGCTCGACGAGGTGCAAACGCTGGGCGATGCGCCGCACGGTGTGTCGACAATTGCCGCCTTGCGCGCCGTACTTCACAACCGGCGCGGCGAAGTTTATGCGGTGTTTACTGGCTCATCACAGGAAGGGTTGGCCCGGCTCATGAATACTGCAAGGGCACCCATGTACCAGTTTGCCCAGATGATCGATTTTCCCAATCTTGGCAACGAATTTCTGCAGTTGCTTGCAGCGCATTACCGGAAGGTTCATCCAGGCAAACTACTTGATCTTGCCGATTTGCGCAGTGGATTCGAAAAAATCGGCTACAAGCCAGCGCTCATGCGCGATGTGGTCAAAGCCATGTCTGCGGAGGGCATTACCGATGTCAAGCGTGGCCTTGAAAACTATATGTCCAGCGAACATCAGGTAGCCATCTGGCTGGCGCTGCTGAACTCGGTAAATGCCTTCGATCAAGGGGTTTTGCTTGCAATTGCCAACGGCCAAGCGCCATTAAGCCAGCTCACGTTGCAGGGACTGGCGGAGATTCCTGGCGCCAAGCCAACCATATCCAAGGTGAGGTCCTCGGTCGAGAAGTTGAAACGCAGTGGCCTCCTCACAAAAAATGCAGTTGGCACGATGATTGATGACCCTCTGTTTGCGGAATTCCTGCTTCAGCGTGATCAGATGGATTCTGTTTCCATTTAACGGTCATGGCAATTGAACCATCCCAAATGATGAAAGACAGTCGTCATTGCGAGCTCCCCGAATCTGGCCCGATACCGCACACGGTCCTTGACCAGGAGCGCGGTCACTGCGCGCGCAGCGCAGCAGTCTATGCCCCCGGAAGTCATGGATTGCTTCACTGCGTTCGCAATGACGTTGCTCTTTCACGTTAAACGGTTGGAGTCAATGAATTGAATATTGCCATCTGCGTCGAGCTGCCGCGCGCCAGGTCGGGCGGGCCGAGGTTGGAAAAACTGACGTTGTAGCCATGGCGCCCCGCCACACCATGGGCCCAATGCTGAAACTGGTCCCGCGTCCACTCAAAGTGGTGGCCTGGGTGGCGTTTGCGCCCGGCCGCCATGCCGTGCAGCAGGTTGTATTCCTGATTTGGCGTGGTCACGAGCACAAGGCCAGGGTTCATGCCGGCAAACACCGCTTGCTCCACCCGAGGCAGGTGGCCGGGCGGGATGTGCTCGATGGTTTCCAGCATCACGGCAGCGTCAAAGCCGGTGAGTTCGCTGTCCACCTCTTCAAAGGAGCCCAGCCGCACACTCAGCCGCGGGTCAGGGTGCAGCCAGTCCAGCCCCAGCGCAGCGCGCGCATCGGCCAGCGCGCGTTGGTCGATGTCGATGCCCAGCAGGCGCACAAACTGCGGGTGTTCGCGCAGGCGCAGCAGCAGTTCACCCGGCCCGCAGCCCAGGTCGAGCACACTAGCGGCGCCACTGTCCTGTAGCGCACGCAACACCGCATCAAGGCGTTCAATGTGCAACAGGGTGGACACAGGTCAGTGGCTTTCTGCAAAAGTTTTCTTACAAGGTAAGAAATTGGAGTCGAAATGCAAACTGTAACCGTTTCCGAAAAAGGTCAGGTCGTGATACCTGTGCAAATCCGGCGCCGCCTTGGCATTGCACCCGGCTGTCAACTGAACTTCAGCCTGGAGGGGCAAGTCATCCACGTCGAGATAAAGCGCCAGCTGGCAGATTTTGACGTGGCGCTCGCCACGCGTGAGGCCGCCCGTGATCGCTCTTGACACCAATGTCTTGGCCCGTTTTTATGTGGACGATCCAGCTGACCCTGAAGTGGCCAAACAGCGTCCGGCGGCGCGCCGCCTGTTTGACGAGTCGGCCCAGTTGTTTGCCCCGTTGACGGTGGTACTGGAACTCGAATGGCTGTTGCGGGCCTTTTACGGCTTTGCCGCCGAAGACTTTGTGCGGGTCGTCAGGCACTTGCTCGGCTTGCCCAATGTCAGCGTCGAAGAATGGTCACGCATCGACGATGCCCTGGATTGGCACCGTGATGGACTGGACTTTGCCGATGCGCTGCATTTATCAGCTAGCAGCCACTGCACCGAATTCATCACTTTTGATGACCGGCGTTTTGCGCGCCGCGCCCACCGTTTGGGCCTGGTACCTCCCGTTGTGGTGCCAACAAACTGACCAGTTACTGAAACGCCACCTCGGCAAAGCTGCGCAGTTTGCGGCTGTGGAGCTGGTCGATGCCCTGCTCGCGCAGCAGCTCCAGCGCGCGGATGCCGATGCGCAGGTGCTGGTCGACGCGCTCGCGGTAAAAGTGGTTGGCCATGCCGGGCAGCTTGATCTCGCCGTGCAGCGGCTTGTCGCTCACGCACAGCAGGGTGCCGTAGGGCACGCGAAAGCGGAAACCGTTGGCTGCAATGGTGGCGCTTTCCATGTCCAACGCCACCGCGCGGCTCTGGCTGAAACGGCGCTGCGGGCCGTTGTCGGGCAGCAGTTCCCAGTTGCGGTTGTCGGTGCTGGCCACGGTGCCGGTGCGCATGATACGTTTGAGCTCGGGCCCCTTGAGTTGCGTGACCTGCGTCATGGCGGCAGCCAGCGCCACCTGGATTTCAGCCAGCGCGGGTATCGGCACCCACAGCGGCAGTTCTTCGTCGAGCACATGGTCTTCGCGCACATAACCGTGCGCAAGCACATAGTCGCCCAGTTGCTGGCTGCTGCGCAGGCCGGCGCAGTGGCCCAGCATGATCCAGGCGTGCGGGCGCAGCACGGCGATGTGATCGGTGATGGTTTTGGCATTGGCCGGGCCGACGCCGATGTTAACCATGCTGATACCACTGCCGTCCGGGCGCACCAGGTGGTAGGCGGGCATTTGTGGCAGGCGGAGTGGTGGCGGCATGGACTGCCGCGCTTCGCTTGCAGTGACGGTCATTTTTTCAGTCACCACATTGCCCGGCTCGACAAAGGCGATGTATTCGCTGGCCGGGTCCTGCATGGCCGCATGGCCCAGTGCGATGAATTCGTCGATGTAAAACTGGTAGTTGGTGAACAGCACAAAGTTCTGAAAATGTTCAGGGCCAGTGCCGGTGTAATGGCGCAGGCGCTGCAACGAATAGTCCACCCGCTGCGCGGTGAACAGCGCCAGCGGCAAGGCCTCGCCGGGTTGCGGCTCATGGGTGCCGTTGGCAATGCCGTCGTCCATGGCGGCCAGGTCGGGCAGGTCGAACACGTCGCGCATCAACTGGCGCCGCTGCGGGCTCAGGCTGCCCTCCACATGGTCGTTCTCGGCAAAGGAAAAATGCACCGGAATTGGCTGGTTGCTGGTGCCCACCTCCAATGCCACGCCATGGTTATCCAGCAGCAACTTGAACTGCGCCAGGTAGTAGCGGGCGAACAGGTCGGGCCGGGTCAGGGTGGTTTCAAAGCGCCCCGCACCGGCGACAAAACCATAGCTCAGACGCGACGAGGCGCCTGAACTCTGGCGCGTGACGGTGTCGGTCTGCACGCGCACAAACGGGTAGCAGGCGCGCACGTGGCCGGGCAGGTCGTCGCCCGCCACATAACGCTGCATGGCCTGGCGCAGGTGGGCAATGCTATTGTCATAAATCAGCCGGGCCTGCGCCAGGGCGGCCGTCGGGTCGGTAAAGCGCACGGGGGCGATGAAAGCGGGGAGATAAGGCATGGGGCTGATTGTTTCACGCGGATGAGGCAATAGCGAAACAATGCCTGCTGTTTTTGCTGTCACATGCAACAGGTCTTTATACTGCCAGTGGCGATTAACCTGCCGTTAAACTTGTAATAAAAAATCCATTGCGCACGGATGGATGGCTAATTGAGTTTCGAGGTAATTTAGGCAGGGTCATTCACAAGTTTAATGGATTTTCCCGATCTGAAGCCACGCTTTTATTTTCAATGAACTACGCTGAAAAACTCAACCACTTGCTGCGCCCCCAAAACGAAGTGAAGCCCTTGGTGCTGGATTTATTCGCCGGTTGTGGTGGTTTGGCCTTGGGCTTTGAGTCGCAGGGCTTTGATACTTTGGGCTTCGAAATGGACGCTGACTGTTGCGCCTCCTACCGGCACAATCTGCATGGCGACTGTATTCAGGCCAAGCTCGAAGCAGGGTATGTATTCCCCAAAGCCCAAGTGGTCATTGGTGGTCCGCCCTGTCAGCCTTTTAGCGTGGGAGGGCATCAACGCGGTATTCGCGATGCGCGCGATGGGTTTCCGGCATTCATTTCAGCAGTGCAACAGGCACAGCCCGAAATATGGATGTTTGAGAACGTTCGCGGCCTGATGTACCGCAACAAGGATTACCTTGACCTGATCCTTGCTGAGCTGGAAGGTTTAGGCTATGTGGTCGAATTCGAGTTGCTGAATGCAGTACAGCACGGTGTACCGCAAAACCGGGAACGGGTTATTGTTGTCGGGCATCGTGGCGAGTTCCGCTACCCCGCAGCACAACACCTGCGCGTCACAGCCGGGGATGCGCTGGCAGAGCTGGCGACCCAAGTCCATGACGACTCCAAGTTCCTGACTGAAAGCATGAACCGTTATGTTGCCAATTACGAGAAAGCCTCAAGCTGTATCACGCCGCGTGATTTGCACCTGAACCGCCCAGCACGCACCGTTACCTGCCGCAACTTGGCAGCACCCACTGGCGATATGCACCGGCTGGTGTTGCCCGATGGTCGTCGCAGGCGTTTAACCATCCGCGAAGGTGCGCGACTACAAAGTTTTCCGGACTGGTATGAGTTTCAGGGCAGCGAAGCCAATTGCTTCAAGCAAATTGGCAATGCCGTTCCGCCGTTGCTGGCCTATGCCATCGCGGGGAGTTTCCGCAACTATCTGGAGTCAACGCTGCGGCTGGATGCGGCCAGCATAAAACGTCGCCACCAACCTGCCCAAATGCAACTTTTGGAAGCTCACACTGCATGAAAAAGCCATCAATGGCAATTCAAAAACTGGTTGGACAAGCCTTGCAGGTTTTGACCGCTCTCGGCATTCCTTTGACTGGTTTGACAGCGCGTCGCCAGCAAAAAATGGCAAAGGCATTTTTGGCGGTAGCCGGGGTGCGGCCTGGCATAAGCTGGCGCGATGCCAAAGACAACCATGACGGTCGTCAATTGACATCGCGGCAAATCATTGCGTTCATGAACGCTTATCTGGGCGAAGCCATTGCTGACAGTTCTTACGATGACATTCGTCGCAAAGATTTGCTTTTGCCAGAGGCTGCATTGGTTGTTTTGAAGAGTGCCAAAAATCCCGACGCAAACACCAACGACGGCACGCGCGGCTTTGCGCTCAATCCAGTCGCAGCCGCAGCAATCCGTCAATTTGGTATGCCGGGTTGGACCGATGCAGTTAGCCTGTTTCTTCTCGGGCGCGAGACGCTGGCGCAGCAACTTCAAAGGGAACGTCAGCTCGCACGAATTGCAGTGCAGCTTCCAGATGGCGTTGAGCTGCACTTTGGCCCAGGCAAACACAATGCGCTGCAAAAGCAAATCATTGAAAGCTTTTTACCCGTTTTTGGATTTGGTGCAACAGTTTTGTATGTTGGCGATACAGCCAACAAAAGTCTGTTTCTGAATCAAACAGCACTGACTAAACTCCAATTCTTTGAACTTGCTCACGACAAATTGCCGGATGTCGTGGCTTGGTCACCATCGAAAAATTGGCTTTATCTGATAGAAGCCGTGACCACCGCCAATCCAATCACCGAAATTCGCCGCCAGACCCTGTTGGCATTAACGCAAAGTTGTAGCGCCGAGGTGGTCCTTATCACCGCCTTTCCCGACCGCACTACCTACCGACAGTTTGCCAAAGACATAGCGTGGGAGACGGAGGTCTGGATAGCCGAGACACCTGAACACATGATTCACTTCAACGGTGACAAATTTCTTGGTCCTTACTCCCGATGAGTTTCCTATTGGCAACCCAAAACATCAAATCCATGCTGAAATTTACCTGTTGCAACGAAGTACGCCAATTTACCGAACCAGCCCAGGCACGCCTGCTGCGCGGCATCCAGCGCGGCTATGAGCGCGAATGCCTGCGCATCGACCGCGGCGGCCAGCTCGCCAAAACGCCACACCCGGCGGCGCTTGGCGCCAAGCTGACGCACCCCTGGATCACCACCGACTACGCCGAGGCGCTGTTGGAGTTCATCACGCCCCCGTCGAGCGAGCCGGGTTTTCCGCTGGAATTCTTGACGGATATCCACCGCTTCAGTGCCCAGCAGTTGGAGGGCGAGTTTTTGTGGGCGGGCTCCATGCCCTGCCGCATCGGCACCGATGCAAACATTGCCATTGCCGACTACGGCCCATCCAACGCGGCGCGCTTCAAGATGGTGTATCGCGAGGGCCTGGGGCTGCGCTACGGTCGCGCCATGCAAACCATTGCCGGGGCACACTACAACTGGTCGCTGCCGCAAGACTTCTGGCTCAGCCTGCGCGACTGTTGCGGCGGCGCGGCCAACTTGCAGGACTTCATCGACACCCGCAGCTTTGGCCTGATCCGCAATTTCTTGCGCTATGGCTGGCTGGTGCCCTACCTGTTTGGCGCCTCGCCGGCGGTGTGCCAGTCGTTCTTGCAGGGCCACCCCAGCGATTTGACCGAACTGGTGCCAGGCACGCTGCACGGCGCCTATGCCACCAGCCTGCGCATGAGCGACCTGGGTTACCAGAACCATGCGCAAGACAAGCTCAACATCAACTTCAACTCGCTCTCCGAATACACCGATGGGCTGGAGGCGGCCATCCGCACGCCCGACCCGTATTACACCGAGCTGGGCGTGCGCGAGGGCGACCACTGGAAACAGCTCAGCGACAGCCTGCTGCAGCTGGAGGCCGAGTTTTATGCCCCCATGCGGCCCAAGCGCATCGCCCCGGACGGCATGCGCCCGGCCAAGGCGCTGCGCACCCTGGGCGTGCAATACCTTGAGATGCGCTTGTTCGACCTCAACCCGTTCATTGACATCGGCATCGCGCCCGAGCAGAGCCTGTTTGCCGACGTGTTGATGCTGATGTGCCTGTTTCGCGCGAGCCCGCCCATCACCAGCCGCGAGCAAAGCGAAAACGACGAAAACAAACACCGCGTGGTCACACGCGGCCGCCAGCCCGACTTGCAACTGCTGGTGCACAACCATGAGCAGCCGTTGCGCACGCTGGCACACGAACTGTTCGACGACATGGCACCGTTTGCCGCCATGCTTGATGTCGCTTATGGTGGTCAGCGCTACCAGGCGGCAATGCAAGCCCTGCGCCTGCGCATTGATGAGCCCGAGCGCACGCCCTCAGCCCAAGTGTTGGAGGCCGTCAAACAACACGGCGGCTATTTCAACTTTGCGTCTGAGATGTCAAAAGCCCACACCCAAAGCCTGCAAGCCTGCGCGCTGGATGCCGAGACCTTGAGCCGGTTCAGGGCCAGCGTGCAAGAATCGCTGCTGGCGCAGCAGCAGTTCGATGCCGCACCGCAAGAACCGTTTGAGGATTTTGTGGCGGCCTACTACGCTTGAAGCCTAGGAACGCCCGGACATTGACCCTGTGGGGCAGACTCAAGTCTGCGATGGTCGACTGAAGTCGACCCCACAAAAACTCCAAATGCTTGGCTTATTCCACCACCTTGACCAACTGGCCCACCCTGGGCGCGCCGCCGCCGTAATAGCCATTGATCAGTCGTAACTGCGCTTCGGCCTGCGGCAGCGGTGAGCGCTGGGCCAACTGGGCAAAGCCGCCTTGCGGGTAAGCCGTGGTGCGCAGCGTCCAGGGCCTGGCAGCGGCGCGGTCTTGGCCCGTCATGGCCCGAAAACTGCCCTGCGCCTGCGCCAAACCGGCTCTGGCGCGCTGCTGCGCGTTGGTATTTTTGGCTGCAGGCACCATCACAAACACCGTGCCCCGGGGCCCGGTCACCAGCGTGACGTCGATGGCCTGCTGGCCCTGGTTGGTGGCGCGACTACCCACAAACCGCGTGGCCTGCATTCCGTTGAGATTCAGGCGCTCGGTGCGGCCCTGACTGGGTTTGAGCAAGTTGCGGATCACCTCGTCATGCGTGCGACCCGCTTGCGGCGGCGCCACCTTGATCATCAGCGCGGCGTCCCTGGCGGGATTGACCAGCGCCAACTGGCTGGCCTCGTTCTGAATCTTCCAGCCATAGGGCGCGGTAATGGCAATGCCCATGTCGCCATGGTAAAAATTCTGGCCGCGCGTCAAGCCCTGGTCTGCACTCTCGCCAAACGCCATGCCGGCAATGGCCTGCAGGTAGCGGGCGCGGCCATCATCAGCATAGTTCCTTTTGAGCTGGCTGGCCTGTTGGCTGATTTGCTGCAAGCGCTGGTCGTTGCTGGGGTGGGAGGACAACCAGTTGCCAGACGTCGCAGCGGCGCGGCCCTCGGCGCGGGCCTGGTCGGCGGCAAAACGCTCCTGGCTTTTCAGCGAGTTGATCACGTTGACCATGTTGCGCGGGTCGTAGGCGGTGCGCGCCAGGTACTCGGCGCCCAGGCTGTCGGCCTGCAGCTCCTGGTCGCGGCTGTACGAGGCAATGTAGCCCGAGGCCACGGTTTGCGACAGCTCACTGGCCAGCTGCCCGGCGCCGCTCATGCCCTGGCTCTCCAGCACGGCGCCCAGCACGCTGGCGGCCAGCACGCCCAAGCCGGCGTCCTGTTGCCGGGTGGCGCGCTGGGCGCCGTGGCGCGCCGTCACATGGCCGATTTCATGGCCGATCACGCCGGCCAGCTCGGCCTCATTTTGCAGGTAAGCCATGATGCCGCGCGTGACGTAAACATAGCCGCCGGGCAGCGCAAAGGCGTTGACCTCAGGGCTATCGAGCACGGTAAAGTGCCATTGCAACTGCCCGCGGTGCGACTGTTGAGCCAGGCGCTGGCCCAGCTTGTTCACATAAGCTTGCAGCCGCGCGTCCTTGACAACGCCGTATTCCTGTAGCACTTGTTGGTGCGCCTTGGCGCCCTCGGTCAATTCCATCTGCTCACTCATCACCGAGCGCTCGGCCTGGCCTGTCACCGGGTTCACGATGGGACTGCCACAGGCGGCCAGCAGGGTGGTCAGCAGCAGCGGCACGCCGAGGCGGCGGGTCAGTTTTTGCAGCATGAGAGTTCTCCTTTCAAATCGACAACGGCGCCGATTGTGATCATTCCATTGTGCCCGCATGAGCATTCACGATAATCCGGCCATGACAAACACCGCCACCCAGTCCTTCGACACCCTCGGCCTCAACCCCGCCACACTGGCCAACCTGCAGCAGCTGGGCTACCTGAGCATGACCCCGATTCAGGCGGCCAGCCTGCCCACTGCGCTGGCAGGCCGCGACCTGATCGCGCAAGCGCAAACCGGCAGCGGCAAGACCGCCGCCTTTGGCCTGGCGCTGCTGGAGCGCCTCAACCCGCGCCGCTTTGCCGTGCAGGCGTTGGTGCTGTGCCCGACGCGCGAGCTCGCCGACCAGGTGGCGGTGGAAATACGCCGGCTGGCGCGCGCGCTCGACAACATCAAGGTGGTCACGCTGTGCGGCGGTGTTGCGCTGCGCGGCCAGCGCGCTTCCCTCGAAAACGGCGCGCACATTGTGGTCGGCACGCCGGGGCGCGTGATGGACCACCTGGCGCGCGGCTACCTGGCGCTGGACGCGCTCACCACGCTGGTGCTCGACGAGGCAGACCGCATGCTCGACATGGGGTTTCTGGACGACA
>Ga0210030_1002806_pt1 | contig 11776 bp, 15 predicted proteins | sample CryGeymeta201523_FD_183986 | JGI IMG/M metagenome (GOLD analysis project Ga0210030, IMG submission 183986) | Groundwater microbial communities from Crystal Geyser aquifers in Utah, USA - Crystal Geyser metaG 2015-23 (SPAdes) (version 2) | ecosystem: Environmental > Aquatic > Deep subsurface >...
TAAAATTTTTGGCATTACCCAAGATTAGCGACCGCGTTTCCGTCCTATAGGCAAAGTTTGCGGTCAATAAACAATAGTCCAACTATAACAAAAACAAACAAGGCGCTTTTTTTCAAGGCAAAATGTAAAGGTAATAAAATAAAAAGAGGTCTCGCAAGCGAGTCTTTACAGCTCGCTTTTAAAATTTCGATTCAAAGGGAAAAGTTTCTTTTATATTTATGAATATTTTTTTTAATGTTAATTGGCGTTCAAATAAGTTTTTACGAATTGATTTCATAAATGTTGTTCGCAATTAGTTGAATATAAGACTATTTTATAGTATATTTAAAAGGGCATAAAATCAAAAATAGTGCGGATTGACAGTCTCGTTTTGTTTAAATAATTTGATTTAGAAAAACCTATGATTTATAAAATAAACTCAATTAAAGACCAATTTGTTCAAAAGATCGTTGATAAATCGATGAAAGATCTCGGCGAGTTTTATGGTATCAATTGGACTAAAAACACGCCGAAAATAATTATCGTTGAAGATAGAAAAACAATTAATGCATTGCGGGATTGCAAAACAGAGCCGTGGTTTGTAGCTTGGGCTGACAAATCAAGAAATGTTTTTATTTTAAATAAGGAGAATCTTGAAAAGCAAAGTTCGCACAAATATTCCATAGAATACTATTCTTCATTAATTAAACACGAAATTAGTCATCTTTTTTTTAATATACTTTCCAATAATAAATCCTATCCTATCTGGCTTTGTGAAGGGGCAGCTATTTACACATCTGGACAAACAAAGCTGAAGAAAGTACCATCAAAATTTAAAACATTTTTAAATTTTTATAATAAAGGCGGTTCAGAAGTTTATGGAGAAGCGGGATTTGTTATAGAATTGCTTGTTAAAAAATTTGGCAAAAATAAATTGTTAAAGTTAATAAAAGCAGTAAAAGGTATTACCGATCAAAAGCAATTTCAAAAAACCTTTCTCAAAATTTATGATTTTAAAATAAACTATGATTCAATTAATGAACTTTTTAGAGGCGTGTAATTATATTAAGCTTCATCCAAAAGAAAGTCCCTCTTGGGTTTTAGACCAAGAGGGACTGGATGGTCGTTAATGGCCTACGTGGACTAATGGCCATCGCCGCCATCATCACAACCAGATTGGCACACATCACAACCATTGTCGTCGCACTGACAGCCGCTATCACAGTCGTTGTCGCAGGCAGCAAGGACGGTTGGCGACGCATTCGCGAGAAGAGAACTAAATGCGAGTTCCATGACAATCACCTCCTTTCATATAGGATTATTTTTTGCTCTACTAAACAGTAACTATTGCCAGGACATTTTTTGAGATGAGACTCTTAAGAAAGAACAAATAACGATTCTTATTCATTATAATATTATATTCTTTCTGAAGCGAATTGGGAGTGAATACTACATTTTCAGCGTAAAGTTTTTCGAGCAATGTTAGTGTTTCTGGCGACACCAATGTATTTCTGATGCCGCCGGTATTAATTATCCCTATTTCTCTGTCTTTTCTAAAACGACATGAACGTTTAACAAATAGTTCTGTATCATTTTTTAAAGTCGAGATGTGGACTTCTCTCATTGCAGAACTAAGTTCTGGTAACATCTCGCTATTCATGATTGAATCTTTTTCGCAAATATCGTTTCCCTTTGAGGCCATCCGACATCCTCCGCCACATTTCGGAAGAAGTCGGCAAGAACGGCAAAACTCCGGAAGAAGAGAGCCGTCGCGCCATTCCTGCATTTGCAGCCAAACAGAACTGAGATCATCGAAAATAAGAGAGCCGTACACTTTCTCGTGGTGCGTACATGCACGAATAGAGCCGTCAGAAGCGATTGCTAGAGACGTTTTTCCTGCTGAGCATGCTCGTCCGATGAACATTTTTCTGGCAATTTCATCATCAAAAAAGCAGGAAGGATAAGGAATAAGAGAATCAAGACGCATCTTCGTATTTTTAAGCGCAAGCATTTGCCTAACAATCAGTCGAATATCGTCCGTTGTCAGTGTTAATTCTTTGGGAAATTGATATTGTTGGGATCGCGGGGTCATTACTCGCGTTGCCGAGAATGAAAAGGCGCCAAGTTTATGAACGAATCTTCCCGTTTCTTCAACGTGCATCAAATTATTTTTCATAACAACCATATTTACAGCCACTTTAATGTTTGCCATGCGCGCAACATCGATGCCGCGCATAATTCGCCTAAACGAGCCTTGGGTTGAAGATAAATAATCATGTGTCGTCTCATCATATGAGAGCAGAGATGTTAATACAGAACTAAGTCCGACTGATTTTAACTTTTCAGCTAATTCTGAAGTAAGCAATGCCAAATTTGAGTTTAAGCTGAATGTTATTTTTTTCTTGTTAAGCTCGTCTATCAGTAAAATTAATGAAGCCGCATTTAGAAGCGGTTCGCCACCGGTAATAATGGCATGAAATACCCTGTGTTTGACGAGCTGTTCAGCGATGCGAACAATAAGGGATTTCGAAAGATTCTCTTTTAGATTCGGAGCATCGTTTCGCCAGAAATTATAGCAATGGCGACACTGCTGATTACAACTTGTATTTGTCTCAATATGTACTGATAATGGAGCATCCAGAGTTCTATACATTTTCATTTACCTCCTTTTATGATATGAACGGAATTTATCCGTTGTTTGTTAAAAATCTTTTAGCTAAGCTAATTCTTAGCCATCTTCAAATTTGTTTCTATTATACCCCTATCCCCAAAAAATGTCAATAATTCTCTATTTATCCAGCGCTCCTTATTTCTGTCTTAAGACGGCGGATATCTTTTTCCTTAACTTCGCCATTTTATACTCGTTTAAACCAAGTTCCGGCGCCTGTCGGGTTTCTTTCAATAGACCTGTCAATTCTTTTTTGAATTCTTTAAGGTGGTATTTTTCCAAAAGTTCCTGATAAAAATTCCAGTTGATTTCTTCCGCTTTTAATAAACTTAGAATATCCAACCGGTCCTTTTCCCCTTTGGTCGTCCCTCGGCGCTGGAGAAAAACGAATTGTTTTAAAATTAAAAGGGCTTCAATTTTTGGCACCTTAAAACCTTCTCGCTCAACTGCGTAAGTTCTTATCTCTTCAACCGGCAATCCCAACTGAGAGTAATGAGGTAAATAAATATCAACATCAATTTCTTCTTGTTTTATCTCATATTTTTTAAGCCGTTCGTTTTTTGTTAAAGAATATTTTTTTCTTAACTGCCCCAGCGCTTCGTATTGAACAATTAAATCAATGTCTTTTGATTTTAGAGCTTTAGTATACAAAAAAACCGCCCAGCCGCCGATGAGAATAAAATCAAACTCTCTTTTTAAATTCTGGAGGGCTTCAAAACTTTTTTGAGTTATTAAATCCTGATAAAATTCGGGCATAATTTATTTTAAAATTCTTTGTTTTAACGCTTCCTGAAAATCTTTGGCGTACCACTCCGGCAAATTCCACAAATCGACAAAAGTCTGCGCCAAGGTTGTAGTCTGGCCGTAATTTTTCATAAATTCGTCACTCCCCAAAACAAACAGATTGGCCGGCGTTTTGTTATTTTTAAACGGAAACCGCTTTTCAATTTCTTTTGCGTCAGAGGTATAAATATAGATCTTATCGTAATCAGCCGGCGCTTCTTGAAATTTTAAACGATAAGCCGAATAGACGCCGAAGACAACAGATGGAGGCATTAATCCTTCAATAGTCAAAACTGGTTCCTCAACTCTTGTTTGGTAAATAATATCCTTTTTAAAGTTTCTATTTGTCGCCCAAAGATAAAGAAATTTTTCCAAATCAACAATCTGAAAATTCCGGCCGGTCACTTTAATGGCGCCAATCTGCCGAGGAATTTTAAGCGCGTTAAAAACCGTGCTCAAAGAAAAACCAAATTTAGCCGCCAGCTCTTTTTGGATCATCTGCCGGTTCTTTTGTTCAATTGCTTGGTATAAAATTTCTCTCCAAATGATTTCTTTTTTGCTCATTTCGTTTTTTATACTTAATTTTATGCCTCATTTCTATTATATTCGAAATAAATTCGTTGTCAACCCCGCGGTATTTTAGACGAAAAATGAAAAAAGGATTATTATTTATAAGTAAGTTCGTTTATCGAAGGACAATAAAACAACAATGAAACAGATTTATTTAGATTACGCGGCCACTACATATATTGACCCAATTGTGCTTCAAAAAATGAGGCCCTATTTAACCACGGCTTATGGCAACGCCTCTTCTTTATATTCATTGTGTCGCGACAGGCGAAAATGGCCGCTTCAATAATCCCTTCGCCCAAAAAATTGTTTTCAACTACCCAAGAGCCGCGCACCACCCCATTAGTCCAGAGAGCGACGTCCAAGTCGGTTTTTAGATAGAATATACCCGACAAGGAAAAACTAAAATCAATGGTTTTTGGAATTCTCTTTTCTTTCAGGAATATTTCAATGGATTTCCGGGCGATTTTTAAAGCTGTCCTCTTTTCTTCTTCGCTCAGGCACCAACGCAAGGGTTTAGCTTGTTTGCCCTCAAATCTTTTTCTGCTTTCATAAATTCCCAATTCCAGCGATTGAAAAATTGATTTCCATTCCTTTACATTAATATCCGGCCGGCCATCAGAAAATTTAATAAAAAAGGTAAAATCCTTATCATCAACGCATTTAAGTTTTTCTGGTTTGTCGCCGAATTTTAAAGGAAACTCAAAATAATAACCCTCCCGCTTTCCTTCTCGCTCCAACAAAATCAAATCGTTTTGGTTCACGACGCCGCTTAGCCAATCAAATATGGCCTCCAATTGTTTTTTATTTTTACTGAATAAAAACGACATTGATTATTCTTGTTCAAAGTTCGTTGTCACGGCAATCCAACCATAACAAATATGTGTTTACAACCCTACAAATTTTATGTAAAATATTTGCGTTATAACAAAGTGGGTTAATGAAAATATATTATAGTAATAATGCCATGACAATAAACAACCTATCACCCTCTCCTCTTCTAGAACATTTTTACAGTCTCGTCTCAAAAGGAGAGGTATTAGATATTGGTTTTGGGAATGGTCGCGACTCAATATTTTTGGCCAGTAAAGGATTCAAAGTAACAGCGATAGACACCAAGAAAAATAACGTCGATGATTTGGCGCGCGCGGCAAAAGAAAACAATTTTTCTATTAAAACCGAGCTAAAAGATGCTAGAAAATTTGAATTCCGTTCAGACACTTATGAAATTATAGTGGCTATGAACTCGCTCTTTTTTCTCAACGGCAATGAATTCAAAATAATTATTGAAAATATTAAAAAATCGCTCAAGCCGGGCGGAATAGCGATTATTTCTTCATTTACCGTAGACGATTCATTATTCAAAAAACTTGAACGCACGGCGAATAAAATAGATAAACAAAATTTTCAAGATAATGCGGAAAATTCTTGGTTCTTTCTGCAAAAAGAAGAACTGAAAAATATGTTCCCCGATTTTGAAGTACTTTTTTACAAAGAGTCAACTGCTCAAGACTCGGGCCATAAAGAGTGGCCTGAGCCGCATACCCATAGCGTCGCGCGCATAGCTGTCAGAAAACAGAAAGAATAAAATTATGCCAAATTGGATGGAAGAAACAAAAAAGAATATTCAGGCGCTTAAAGAAAAGGGATTTTTTAATTCTTGGTCTAAAAAAGAAACCGAATTAATCATATTTTTTATTTATCCGGAACTCGTTTTGCCGAATAATTGGACTGAAAAGCGATTGGATATTTATAAAGAAAATGCCAAGAAATTAGACATTATTCCTCCAAAAATTAACTTTTATATTTATCCTTCGATTAACACTGTTAAGGATTTTGGCATAACTCCGACAATAACTTTTGTAAAGACAAGGGAAATTCATGGCCATATTAATCAATCGCCCGGCCATGAATTAACTCATATTCTTTTGGGTGAAATAAATTCGTCAGAAAATTTGCCAGCAAATGGCTTATGGGCCGAAGGCGTATGCGTTTATTTGGATGGTACCAATACTGATAGAAAAAAACATTCTTTATCCTTAAATTATAGCGATGAAATTATTGAAACACCTTGGGATAGATGGAGAAAAAATTTGCCAAGCGATTTTTACCCTTTGGCTGGCAGCATTATTCAGTACTGCATTGAAAAATATAATTGGAATATTGTTAAAAAATTTTTAAAAGAATTGAGAAATTATGGTGAAAATGACGAGAAAATTTCATTTGAAATTTTCTCATTGCCTTATCAAAAATTACAAAAAAACTGGCAAGCGTGGTTGGGAAAATAAATGCAAATTAAAAGCGGGCTTTTAGACCCGCTGTTGCATCAGCAATCTTGACCACAGCTGGCGTCATGAGTGCAGCCGCCTGAATCGCTGTTGCAATCATCGCCAGAACAGGGTCCTGATGCTGCCCCAAGATTCAGAACCAGCTCTTCCGGAAGTACTGCGTCGACTATTCGCAGATCATTCATTGGTATCACCTCCTTTAGATCGAATATTTCGTTATTATATCTTACTTTTTTCAGCTATTCTTTTCACTAAATTAACTACCAATGTTTTAGTAAAAGAACAATAAGGCAAATCACGTTTGAAAAAATCACCAGAAGCGCGAACCGCTTTGACAGCGCAACCGCCAGCGCAAGTGTATCTAGCATAACAACTTTTACATTCTGCTAAAACATCAGCGTGACGATTTTGCAATTCATTAAGACGGCTTAGATCAACAACAAATTTCTTTTCTTGTGGTAGATAATTACCTAGGCGAAAAAGATTAAAGTCTTTATCCTCGGCGTCTACTACTTCAAGACAGGCGGAAAGAAATCCATCGTGAGTTACTATCATTGATCGACCGCTCGCAGCGCCGCAAAAATATCCATTGCCTTTTACAAAATGACTTAAATGACCATTTGTAATTTTCATTTTGTATTCTTTGGCAATATCCAAGGCTTTGAGAAATGGGATTACCATTTCATTTCCATTGGGAGAATAAATGTCATAAAGATTCTGATTTTTCCCAAATGCGACTATCCCATATTCTCTACCGTGTGGGAAAAGAGGCTCAAAGTGTAGGCTACGAACCTTTAATCTTCCAAAATATCTGATAATTTCTTCTACATTATCGGCTGGAGAAAAAGTTAACCTAACTGTAAATTGATAATTCGATTCAACCAAATGCCTGATGGTTCTCTCAACTATTTCACTGGAATTATTGCCCGTTGCCAAAGACCTATTGCGGTTTTGAATATCTGGCGGGCCATCCATGGAAATTGAAATGCCGAAATTTTCTGACATAAGCCAATCAGTGAATTCGATATCGGCTGTGCCGTTTGTTACAATTTGAAATCGCGTTTTTTTATCGCGAATATTCTTAGCTTCTGCAACTGTTACCCTTATCAGATTTTCTTCAAGAGTTGGCTCGCCGCCCCCATGAAAGCAAATTCGTAAAGTATTGCTACTCAATTGGCTGCTGAACCATTTTAGTGAATTTAAGGCTAAATCTAGAGACATGCTTTTACCATCAGGTTTCGCGCTGGCATAACAATATGAACAAGCTAAATTGCATCTTCGCGTGATAAGAAGCGTTAGTGAACTAAATCCTTTCCAATTCGCAATATTGTCACGCCGAGTTGACATGGGAAGTTCTTCAAAAAATCCGAGTTCTTTAAGTTTGAAATGAACCCCAGAACCAATGCTGGGATAAATTGACGTTCTGATTATTTTTCCTTTGTATGGCGAATATATTATATATGTTTTGCCGTCTTTAACTACAAGAGTATCGGAAACAAGAGAAGCTTGTGGGTTCATTTCCTCACCTCCTTTCAGGCAAATTTGTTTGTTTTTTATTTGTCAAAGTTCCTTCAAAAACCACCTTTTATTTCCTGCATTTTACTATGCCAATAGTATATATGAAAATCCATAATTTGTCAAATTAATATCGCCTGAATCCAACCATAACAAACAAGACGCTTTTTTTCAAGAATAGCCAAAATCAAGAAGATTTGATAGGATAAAAGCATGAAGATAATAAAAATACTTAAAAAAATACACCTAAATGATTATGCGTCAATAAAATCTCCATATATTGAGATATTTGGATTAATGAAAGGTATTCCTGAAAAATTTTACAAGGAATGTTTGCCATTAAATTCAAATTCTGATTTAGAAAATTTCTTGAGAAAAATAAATTTTGTTATTTATAAAAATGTTGGTAAGAAAAAAAGAAATGCAAAATCATTTGAAGAGTCTCGCTTTCTAACTGTTAAGGAAATATTAAGAAGAAAAATTATATCGTGCGGATCTAAGGTTTCTATTTTTGCCGCGGTTTTACGAAAGAAAGGAATACCAGTAAAACTTGTTCATGGAAGATTCCATGGATCAAAAAAAACTGACAATCGCCATGCATGGCTTAAAATTTACAATCCACTAAATAGAAAATGGATAATTGTTGATGTTACACAAAAAAATTTTTCTTTACACCCCAAGGCTTATCAACTAAAAGACTATCAAGATTGGGGCGAACTAAAGAAAGATTATAAAAAAGGTGATTGGTAGTTTTAACCCAGAAATAAATAAAGGACACGAGAAAATTCTCGTGTCCTCAGATACTTTTCAATCTTCCAAGTATCCTCAACATGTATCATCCCAGCCTACGTTCATCCAACTGTCTGTTGTATCTTCCCAACCAATTGTTGATTCTTGTCTTGCCTGACAAGCTTCCATCGACAGGTCATTACTTGGTCGTTCCTCTGCTCGTTTAAGCGCTCCCTGAATTGCTTTTGAACTCTCCATTTTTATCACCCCCTTTTTGTTCTTCAATTTTCTCTATGAAATATCCAAAAATCTTCTTTCGCGTTTCACAGTAGTAATATTTTCCTTGAATCCCACCAATTCTGTGCATAGCGCACCCATTATGGCAGGCGTTCTGCCATTCACATACAGCACAATCTAGATAGAGGGAATTAACTTCTTTTATGTAATTTAATCTCATCGGGCCGTTTAGAACTTCCAAAAGCGATTGTTGTGATAAGTCGCCCAACAGAAACTCTGGGCGATTAGAAAACCGATCGCATGGATAAACCCTACCATCATATTCGAGACAAAAGAAATCGGCGCAAGAACCATTGAAAGTACAGTTTGACGCCTTCTTACCTAATACGCCGGAGATGAAATTCTCGATCTCGCGCACTCGAAGATTGGGGTCATCCTGCGCCAACCAAAGGTCAATGTAGGTTCTAAAAAACTGCGTCAATTCCCCATTTGTAATCGTCTGACCAAGCATTGCATTATTGATCCCGACTATATCAAGATAATTATTAACTCCCCAACTCTTTATGCCGAGGATATTGGCAAAGAAACTAAAATCTTCCTTGGCGCGCGAGGCATTGTTGTGGGTCAGAGTTTGAATAACCCCTGGTTCTATTCCATGACGGCGAAGCGTTTCAATTCCACACATAGCACGGCTAAATGATCCATTACCACCATAATCTTTGCGAAACCGATTATGACTTTTCCGATCGCCATCTAAACTAATGCCTACTCTAAAACAATTCTTTTTGAAAAATTCAGCCCATTCATCATCGATAAGCGTCGCATTTGTCTGAATATTATTTTGAATTATCTGACCATCTCTAAGATTCTTTGTCTGTAGATCTACGATCTTTTGAAAAAACGATAGCCCGGCAAGTAATGGTTCTCCGCCATGCCAGATAAAAACAAGTCGCCCACTAAAAAGCCCCAGATAATGTACAAGGAATTTTTCAAGTAATTCATCGCTCATCACATGGCGAACGAGCTGATCTCTAGTATTATAGAAACAATATCGGCAACGAAGATTGCAAAAATCACCCACTATCTTAATAATCGGAACCATTACTTTCATTCTTTTCACCTCCTTTCAGGCAAATTTGTTTATGAAATTGTCAAAAATCTATACAAAAACACCCTTATTTTCCATCTAAATCTGTCTAAATCATACAAATTCCACTTGAGTTTGTCAAGATTGGATCATAAGTGAGCTTTTGCGGTTCGCTTTTTTTATTTTAGACAAATCATCCGTTATTACAGCAATACAACCATAACAAACAAGATGCCTTAAGCGACTAATGAGGATTGATGTTAAAAATTGCTTTCTCCCGGACATCTTTTTTGAGCCGGATATTAAATATCGTAGTCCAAAAATTTAAAACTTTTTCAAACCAAACCCCACGAGATGGATTTTTTATAACTTTCTTAATTTCTTTTTCAGGGTAAATCTTAAAAAGTAATTTTAGATTATCCCATGTGCCGTAATTTAAAACCTGGGTGATGATTCCTTTTTTGTCTTTTTCTATATTCATCCTTGATATGTCATACGACCAAAGCGCTGTCTGAAAAGATGGCGGCACTTTCTTTATTTTTTTCATAGTGATATTTTGAGAAAATTAACTTCCCTTATAATATATTTTTTAATCCCCCGCCAATCTGCTTTTTGCAGCATCTTAAATCGCTGTTTTTCCGAATCTTCGTCCGCGTCTTTAAAATAAAGCAGGCCTTGAAGCCCCACATAAATATTAAACATCTGATATTTTTCTTTCGTAAATTCTATAATTTCCCTTAATCCAAATTCCTTTATTAAAAAATATATATCAATGAAATCCCGCCTTTTGCCTCTTTGAGAAATTGCCAAAATTTTCATTGCGGCAATATCCTCTTTTGAAGCCAAACAAATATCTTCCATTTGAACATAGGATCTGATAAGCCGGTAGGAATATCTAAAAAAACTCATCTTAATGCCATCCGCATCTAATCCAAGGGTGTCTTCGGCAATATAGATCTCCTGAACTTTTTTAAATTTTTTATCAAACTGCTCGCGAAGTTTTCTTGCGTCAAATCTCTTTTCGGTATAAAAATCAAAATCAAGAGAAGTGCGATGGCCAATCTGTAAAGCCAAGGCGGTGCCACCGGCCATATAAAAACCTTGCTCATCTAAAAAACCAAGTTTTGATAAAAGTTTTTTCCTTTTCGGGTCTAAAATTTCTAAATGCATATATATTTTATTATACCAAGAAACAGCCCAAAAATCCACCTTTTTTCTTTGTCACGGCAATCCAACCATAACAAACAAGACGCCCTTTTTTAAGGCAAAACATAAAGGTGGCCAAATAAAAGGGGGCTTCGCGGACAGAGCCCCAAAAAAAAGAATAGGTTTAGCGAGGGTTCAGAATAGCTCCTGCCTTTTGACGCAACTTATTTACTGCTTTCAATATTGCCTTTTGTTCTTGGGAGAGAAGCCTTGGATGGGTAAAGGGATTTTCTCCGCAATTCCCGCATCTATTTCCTTTGTCGGGGTTAGGTGCCCCACAACGGAGGCACACCAACCCATCAGGCTCCCATTGTCTTAATTTCGGCGTTTTTGACTGCACCATAAAACCACCTCCCTTTATTCTTTGTTCTTGGATTTAAAGATCTAATTCTTAACTCTTATACGTATATATAACATATTTTTTAAAGTTTGTAAAGCCCAAGTTTTTTATTTTACCCGGTAGAGAAACTTTGACAACAGCTCGCCCCGTAAAATCAATCGCGATAGTTCTTTAGGTATTTAATATCTAATAGAAATGATGATTAAAGAATAATCACGTTCAGCTCGCTGATTTTATGAGGTCAAAGTTCTTCTACCGGGTTTTACAAATCGCCTATTTTTATGTAGAATATTGGCGTAAATGGAGGCGTGGCAGAGCGGCTTAATGCAGCATCCTGCTAAGATGTTGTACTCGAAAGGGTACCGGAGGTTCGA
>Ga0210030_1002818_pt1 | contig 11739 bp, 9 predicted proteins | sample CryGeymeta201523_FD_183986 | JGI IMG/M metagenome (GOLD analysis project Ga0210030, IMG submission 183986) | Groundwater microbial communities from Crystal Geyser aquifers in Utah, USA - Crystal Geyser metaG 2015-23 (SPAdes) (version 2) | ecosystem: Environmental > Aquatic > Deep subsurface >...
CGTCTTGTGCATCACGGCAAAGGTGGAAATGCACGGCACATAAAAAGTCAAAAACACCAGCAGCGTGATGATCTGCACCGAGCCCAACACCGCGTCGATATTCTGTGTGCCCAGCGCCTGAAAAATCATCAACAGCGACAGCTCTTTGCGCAACACGCCAAACAGCAGCGGCAACCCCAGCACCAGCGGCAAGCCCAGCCACCAGCTGGTCAGCGGGGTCAGCAGGGTGTTGATGATGCTGTCAGCGCCCCAATGGCCCAGCAGCGCCAGCACCACGCTGCCGCCCACCAGCAGCGGCGTGACGATGGTCAGCACGTCGCTGGAGCGCAGCCAGGTCTCGTGCAGCATGGCGCGCCAGTCGGGCCAGCGGTAGGCTGGAATCTCTTGCACCTGCCCGGGGCCGACCTCGCGCCGCTGGCGTGACAGCAGCCGCCCCATGACGGCGATCAGCACCAGCGTCAGCGCATAAATACCGATCACGCCCCAAACCCCCAGGTACTTGCCCGCCACCGCCAGAATGATCGCCGAGCGTGCCGAGCACGGCACAAAGGTGATCAGCACCGAGGCAATCACGCGTTCGCGCCCGCTAGAGGTGCGCGCCACCGCCGAGATGGCCGGCACGTTGCAGCCCAAGCCCAGCAAAAATGGCACCGCCACACCGCCATGCAGCCCAATTTTGTGAAACCCGCGGTCCACTACAAACGCAATACGCTGCATCAAGCCCATCTCTTCCAGCGCAATCAGCATCAACAGCAGTGGCAGCATGTAGGGCACCACGATGCCAATCAGCCCGATAAAACCATCCAGCACCGCGCGCGCCACCACGCCGGTCGTGGACTGGGGCTGCCAGGCGCTGGCAGCGGTAATCAGGCGCTGGGTGGTTTGTGCGTCAATCCAGCCGCTCACCTCAAACACCACAAAAAGCACACCGGCAAATACCGCCAGGCTGCCCAGCAAACCCCACTGTGGATGCAGCAAAAACTCGTCCAGCCAATAGCGCCAGCCGTGACTGGTTTGCGGCGGCCCGGGGCGCAGCGCCGCTTCAAAAATGGTGGCGGCGCGGTGGTGCCCGTCGGCATGAATTTCCTCGGCCAGCGCGCGCGGCAAGCCCCGCCCGGCGGCCTCGCGCAGCGCCAGCAAGGTGGGCATCATGGGCGCAAAGTGTTCGCCCAGCTCGCTTTCAAAGTAGCCGTGACCGCAGGCAAACAGGGTGAGCAACAGTTGGTTCGGCACGCGAAAGGCCGCTTCGATCTGCGGGTTTTTCAGCGCCTGACTGAGCGGCTCCAAAGCCTTGGCAATGTGGGGGCTGGGTGCCTGTGGCAGCGGGCACGTGTCCTGGCGCGCGGTCTGCACAGCGGTTTTGAACAACTCGGAAATACCATGACCCATCAAGGCCACCACCGGTACCACCGGCACGCCCAACTGGGCAGACAGCGCGCGCACGTTGATATGCTGGCCCTTGCGGTGAACGCGGTCCATCTGGTTGAGCGCCAGCACCACCGGGCGACCGAGCTGGCTGAGTTCCAGCGACAGCTCCAGGTGGCTTTGCAGGTTGCTGGCGTCGACCACCTGGATGATCAGGTCTGGCGGCTCAAATGGCACCGGTGGGGCGTCGGATTCGTGCGACGTCACCGGCGGGCGGTCATTACCCCACAGCAGGTACTTGAGCGCGCTCAACTCGTCGTGCTGCAGGTGGTGTACCGAGCTCAGGCTGGGCAGGTCGACGACGCTGGCTTCGTCTAGCCCGATCTGTACCGTACAGGCCCGATAAACCCGGTGCGTGTCGGTGAGCTGGCCTGTTTGTGGCGCGGTGCTGGAGACCGCGTCAAACAGCGTGGTCTTGCCGGCACCGGGCAAACCGACCAGCGCGATGCGCAGGCGCCGTGCACCGCGCAGCAGCGGCATCTGCAACGCAACGGTGGTTTCGGTCGCGCCGCACTTGGGGTTTTTCATGGGAAGTTGATCGTCAGTGCCATGACGCCGGATTGTCACAGATCGCCATTGAAGCGTTCATATCGCTATTATATTTGTAACAATACTCGCTTGTAAATAAAGGGCTAGAAGCATATTTTCTATAAATTTTCCTGGGCTATCTGGCGCAATGCCTGGGCAAACACAGCGGTGGGCTGGCCGCCAGAGATCAGATGCTGGTCATTGATGATGACAGCAGGCACCGAGTGAATGCCCTGGCGGGTGTAGAACGCTTCTGCGGCGCGCACTTGTTCTGCAAATTCGTCACTCGCCAAAATGGCTTGGGCACGGGGCACGTCCAGTCCGGCTTGTGCCGCAGCTTGCATCAGCACCGCGTGCGACTCCATCACCTGGCGCTGGCCGTGGCAGGCCACCAGCAGCGCCTTTTTTAGCGCCAGTTGCTGCGCGGTTGACACCGAGCCCGCCCAATGCAGCAGCCGATGCGCGTCAAAGGTGTTGTAGATGCGCCCGCGCCCGTCCGGGTTGAAGACAAAACCCACATCGGCCCCGCGTTGGGCAATGGTGGCGCGAATCTGCGCTTGTTGTTCGGGCGTGGAACCGTATTTTTGTGTCAGGTGCTCGGTGATGTCCTGGCCACCAGCGGGCATGGCCGGGTTGAGCTCGAACGGCTGCACATGAATATCGGCGGTGACCGCATCGCGCACCTCGGCCAGCGCCTGCTCAAGTGCGGTCAGGCCAATGGCGCACCAGGGGCAGGAAATGTCGGAAACAAAGTCGATTTTGAGATGGCTGGGCATGGTGGGAACCGGTTGATTGTGCAGAACAGATATTGTCCAACCCGGCTGATGACCTTACTCATTCGAAGTTTCTACATGTTGTCGGCGAAAGCCACCCGGCGCGAGGTTATCTTTTCTTGGTGAATCTTCACCCTGTAACGCGTAGGTCTTGCAGACGTGGTTGTGTGGTACATCGCCTTTGGCGAACACATTACACTGCATCTCGTGCTGTCGTCCAAGGACGGTGAGTCGCGTGAGCGCAGCATCGCTTCAGCCCTGAAATTTGTCTTATGCGACGACGTTGATCAGAAAATTTTGCTTATCAGGCATGACTTGTTTGTCCCCATCCCACCGCCCGCCACTTTCCCGCGTTGTAGCCGTGATTGGCTGCGACGGTTCGGGCAAGTCCACGCTGACCGAAGATTTGCTCACCCATTTGCGTATGCAAGGCCCGGCCGAGCTCGTTTACCTTGGTCAGTCATCTGGCATCATTGCCGATCGAATCAGAAGCCTGCCTCTGATCGGTGTGCCATTCGGACGTTATCTGGTTCGCAAGGCAGAGCGGGCTCACAGCAAAAAAACAACTGCACCGGATACCATTACGATAATGGTTATTTTTCTTCTTTCTCTCTGGCGCGCGCACAAGTTTCGCCGTATGCTGGCGCTGTGCCGCGACGGCATCGTGGTGATCACCGATCGTTACCCGCAAGCGCAAACGCCGGGTTTTTATTTCGATGGACCGGGTCTGGGTGCGGTGAATGTGCAGAACTGGCTAGCACGAAAACTTGCGGCACGCGAACAGCGCCTGTACCAATGGATGGCTGACCATGTTCCCGCACTGGTAATTCGGCTAAATATTGATGCAGACACCGCACATTCGCGCAAACCCGACCATAAACTGGCGATGCTGCGCGACAAAGCGGCTGTGATACCAACGCTTCACTTTAATGGCGCACATATCCTTGACCTGAACGGCTGCGACCCTTATTCACAGGTGCTCGATGCAGCCTTGCAGGCTATCAGCGTCGCGCTCACGACACCGCAAGGCTGAGCACCGTCGTGTAATTCTCGACGCTTTGTCTGATCTGGATAATGCTGTGATATCTTTGAACATTGCTGACAGTGCCCCATCGTTATCGTGAAACTGAACCAACACTTGAACCCCCGCATGCCTGAATCAAAGAACCACGATATTGCGCCACCCGCATTCCTTGCCGGGGTTGTCGCTGTCGTTGGCTGCGATGGCACCGGCAAGTCAACGTTGACCGCTGATTTGCTGACCCACCTGCGCGGCAAGGGTATGGCCGAGCGACGTTATTTGGGACTGGTCTCGGGTGAAATGGGTGACAAAATTAAACATTTGCCAGTGATCGGAGTCAGGCTTGAAAGCTATCTTGCGGCCAAGGCCCAACGGGCTCAAGACATGAAACTGAAACTGCCTGGCACCGGTACCGCGTTGGTGATGCATCTGCTTTCGATGTGGCGTGCGGCGCAGTTGCGGCGTGTGATTCGTCTGTCGCAGCGCGGTGTGCGGGTGATCGCAGACCGTTATCCGCAGGCTGAGATCTCTGGTTTTCATTACGACGGCCCGGGTCTTACAGCCGACCCGACCCATAACTGGTTGGTGCGCAAGCTTGTGGCGCGTGAACAAAGGCTGTACCAGTGGATGGCCAGGCAAAGGCCAGCGCTTGTGATCCGTCTCAATATCGATGCCGAGACCGCACACGCGCGCAAGCCCGACCATTGCCTGGCGGAACTACGTGACAAAAGTTCGGTGATGCCCCGTCTGCGTTTTAATGGTGCGCAGCTTCTGGACCTGGATGCCAGCGCCCCCTACCCACAGGTGCTGAAAGCGGCCTTGCAGGCGCTCAACATCGCGCTGGTTAAAGAACGCTGATCATTTTTCTTTTATTCAGAAAATACACGCCTGTCAACTTATTCAGACCGGAAATGGCAATGACGACGACCGTTGCAGCGACTTCTGACCATGCGCCTTGGTGGCAACGCGTGGTTGTCAAAAGCGGCAAGCATCTGCTGCGTTGGCTTGGGCGTTTTCAAGCCCGCCATTCTCTGGTGAGCACAACACCTGTGATCCCCAACGCCGAGTTTGCCTGGGTGGCGCAAGTTGAAGGCGCTTGGCGCGATATTCGCGCCGAACTCGACGCTGTGCTGGTGCATCCCGAAGATATTCCCGCCTTTCATCAAATATCACCTGATCAAAAACGCATTTCAAAGGGCAATAATTGGAAGACTTTTGCTTTTTATGTCTATGGGCAGCGCGTTGACCACAACTGTGCACTGTGTCCGCGCACGGCAGCAGCGCTTGATTCGCTGCCGGGCATGCGTACCGCCATGTTTTCGATCCTGGCGCCGCGCTACCACATTGCACCGCACAAGGGGCCAACGCGCGCGGTGGTGCGTGCGCATCTCGGCCTGAAGGTGCCCAAGGATTGGCAAAATGTCTGGATCCGTGTAGACGACCAAGTTCTGAATTGGAAAGAAGGCGAAGTGGTACTTTTCGATGACACTTATGAGCACGAGGTGCGCAACGACACCGACGAGACGCGCGCTGTATTGTTCATCGACATTGATCGGCCAATGGATCGCGTCGGTACACTGGTCAATCAGCTGATCGTACGTCTAATCCAGGCCAGTGCCTACGTTAAGCAACCACTGAAAAATCTAGCTGCATGGAACCGCGAACACATTCAACGTTAAGCCGTCATGTTGGTCTTACACAAACTCTGGTTTTGCTGCTGTTTGCGTTCACACTGACATCAAACGCCGTCGCTGTGACGGGGCTTACCACCATCGACGATGTTCGCGGTCCCTGGGTTGAGGGTGGCAAGCGCAAGGTGGCGGTCTGGATTGATGATTGCAATGGTCTGCTGTGCGGGCGCATTTACTGGCTGAAGAAGCCGCTGTCGGCCAGCGGCAGTCCCAAGCGCGACGCAAAAAACCCCGACCCAATGCTGCGCAACCGCCTCCTGTGTGGACTGACGATTTTGAGCGATTTTCGACGCGAGCAGGGCGACACCTGGCGCACAGGTCAAATTTACAATCCGAGCGATGGGCGAACCTTCAGCGGCACCCTCAGTCTGGAGAACAATGGTGTACTGAAAGTTCGCGGTTATGTTGGTCTGTCACTGTTTGGCAAGACGGTAACGTGGGTACGCCCAACAGAAAACATCAAGTCATGCGGCTGAACACAAACTCTAGCGCACCAACAGCTCAGCTTAGATGACCTAAATTTGAGCAGGCCGCGCACCAACAGATCATGGATTTGATACATGATCACCAGACTTGTTGCAGTGACGTCGAGCGACCTTAACGCCCAAGAAAATCCATTAAGCTGTTACACGCAGATCAGCAAAAGCTGCGCAAACGGCATCAATTTGTTCTGCGGTATGCGCAGCGCTGACACTGCACCGAATGAGCGACACGCCGTTCGGTGTAACCGGCGGCAGCATCAGGTTGCTATAAACACCGTGTTGCAATAGATCTTTCCAGAATGTCAGCGCCTCAATCCTGCCCTCAATCACCACAGCGACAACCGGGCTCGGTGGTGCACCCAGCGTGTAACCCAGCGCCGTCAAGCCCGCATGAAGACGCTTGGCGTTGTCATGCAAACGTTGGCGCAGATGGCTGCCAGCAGCGAGCTTGCGCAGCGCGCAGCGTGTTGAGGCGATCGTTGCAGGTGATGGCGATGCAGTAAAGATATAGGGTCGACTGGAGTATCGAATCAGGTCCAGTTCGGCAAGATCACTCACACAAAAGCCACCTGCACTGCCCAGACTCTTGCTGAAGGTACCCATGATAAAGTCCGCATCGGCGATGACGTCCAACTCCTCGACCAATCCGCGGCCTCGTTCACCTAGCACCCCCAGCGAATGCGCCTCGTCGACCATAAGATAGCAGCCGAACTCCTGTTTGACAGCAGCGATCTCTTGCAATGGAGCATGGTCACCAAGCATGCTGTAAATGCCTTCCACAACGACCAATGCATCTGCGGCACGCGCACCAAGGCGACGCAAGCGCTTGGCTAGATCTTGTGCATTGTTATGGCGAAATCGAATCGTTTCGGCTCCGCCCAGACGACAACCGTCGTAAATGCTGGCATGGCAATCTGCATCGAGCAGCACCACATCGCCGGGCCCAACAAGCGCCGCCAACAGGCCGAGATTGGCTTGGTACCCGGTAGAAAACACAATGGCATCGCGTTTGCCATAAAAACTGGCGAGTTCCTGCTCTAATTTGCGATGCCCTGAATAGCTGCCATTGGCCATTCGCGATCCCGTTGTACCGGTACCCTCGAATTCGAGCGCCGTTCGTGCGGCGGCAATGCAATCGGGATCAAAGGTCAAACCGAGATAGTTGTTGGTGCCTGCCAGAATGGTGTGTTGGCCGTTGATGAGTCCTTCGGTTGGCGAAATAATCTGTTCAATTTGGACACCGAATGGATCAATACCCAGTGTCTCGAGTTCGCGCCGATTAGCTGCTAAGGCCTGAAACTTGTCAAAAATTCCCATTAATTTTCCATTATTCAGATTGCGTAATTTTTTTAATCTGCATTGCAAGATCCCTCACGGTCTTCACATCCGGCAGGATGCTCACTGGAATGGAGATATCGAAACGGTCTTCAATGGACAGTAACAGTTCCATGATCTGAAGCGAATCGAGATTCAAATCGCCAACCAACTCGGTATCTTCGTCAACTTTGACAGTCCCTTTTGTGAACGATGCCAAACCATCATAAAGATTGGAGAGGATTCGCTGGTATTCCGCCATAAATTTCCTTGTCATTCTGCGGGCTTTTTGCCAAAGATGCACGCCAGTCCTTGTGCAAGTCCGACTGTTGGCTGCCATCCGGTAAGCCGCGAAAACCGGAAATTGTCGCATACCCAGTCAGGGTGAGTGAGTTCCCGTATTTTGCCTGGCGTCAGCATTGGCGCGTATCCCAGCAACCGGGCGGAAGCGAAATTCACAGAGGCCGCGAGAGCGAGCAAAGAAACGGGTATTGGAACTCGGTGCACATATCTTCCCGGGCACAGTACACGCCCACCGATGGCCAATACCTTATCCCAATCGTATCCACCCGTCTGTCCATCATGTAGTTCAAAGGTTTGACCATCACAGGCATCGACAGCCAACCAGCGCATCACTGCGGTCGCAAGGTCGTCAACATAAATCAAGGAGAACCGCCCGTTCGCGCCAGCGGGCAATGGCGCAAACCCTTTGGCGATACATCGGAACAACGGCAGCAACTCACGATCCCCGGGGCCAAACACCGCAGAGGGCCGCATCACCGTCCACCGCAGGTTTTCAGAGATGGTTTTCACAGCGCATTCCCCCCGCCATTTGCTGCCGGAGTAAAAAGAAAGGTTTGGCTCGCGCGCGGCCAGCGAAGAGATCAGCAGGAAACGTGGAACCTGTGTCTGTGATGCTGTAGCGAGAGCAACACGCATGGCTCCGTCCTCATTTACCCGGTCAAAATCTGTGCGGCCCGTGCCACGTACCGCGCCTGCACAATGAATGACGGCATGCGTCCCGTTCACCAAGATGTTTAAAGCTTTTTCGTCCTCCAGAGTCCCTGGAAACCACTGCACGCCGGGCAAATTTGGAAGAACACGACCTTTCAAGGGGCGATAAAGGGCACGGACATGCCACCCGGCGGCTGTCAGATGCGATGCAAGCGTCGCGCCGATAAATCCGGTAGCCCCGGTAAGCGCTAACTCTGAACAGGCGCGCGTCTTCACCAAGCCGGGACCGCTGTCATTGACGCCAGACAGCGCCGTCGGGGCAATTTTTCTGTCAGCCACTGACCAGCATCATGGCAGGCCGGTGGTCATGCACAGTTTGCGATCGCTTTTGCAGATCAACCGAAGTATCCTTGTTTTCCAATCTGCGAAGATAATCCGCTCGAGCCGCCGACCGCGTCAATTTACCCGATGAAGTCCGCGGCAGGGTGTGTTTGGGAACCAATTCGATCAGGCAATTGATTCCCAATTCTTCGTGAATTTTTCGATGTAGCCGATGGCTCAAAAGACGACTCTCTTCCGCATCGGTGACGTTGCACTGCACCACTACCACGGCAACATCCGCGTCATCTGGGCCCGGCACACAAAATGCCGACACGTCCATTGATCGCAGCTCGGGCTCTTTCACTACGATATGTTCGATGTCCTGCGGCCAGATGTTGCAACCGTTAATGATGATCATGTCTTTGTGCCGACCAGTCACGACAATGCTCCCTTCAACCAGGTACCCCAAGTCTCCTGTGTCAAGCCAGCCGTCTGGCGAGAGCACCTTGCGCGTTTGCTCAGGTTTTTGGAAATATCCCGACATGACACTTGGCCCGCGCACCTTGATCCGTCCAATATGAAGCTCGGGCAACACGTTTTCGTGGTCATCACGAATACTTACCTCATGCCCTGGCAGCGGCGCACCGCATCGGACAAGACCGGTGACACGGCTTGTCTGAGCATTGGGCGGGCTCACCCGCAAATACTTTGCGAGGTGATCAGCGTCAACCCAATCAACGATTACGCCCTTGTTCAAGGGTGAAAAACTGATGGCTACCGAACTTTCTGCCATGCCGTAACACGGAACAAAGGCGCGCGGATCAAAACCGGCGGGAGCAAGCAGCTTGGCAAAACGGTCAGTCAACTCGTTGTGTATGGGTTCGGCGCCGATGCCAGCAAAACGCCAAGCACTCAGGTCGTACTGAGCGACCTCCTCAGGGCGTATTCGGCGCGAACACAGTTCATAACCAAACGGCGGACTGGCTGAAATGGTTGCTCTCGTGCTGGAGAGCAGTTCGATCCAACGCCGCGGTCGCATGGCAAAGTCACGAGTGTCAAGATAATCGATAGAACGTTGTGTCGCAACGGCCATCAGCATGCAACCGACGAGTCCCAGATCATGGTAGAAAGGCAGCCACGAAAAGCATCGATCATTAGGCCGTATGTCGATGCCATGTTTGGCCACCCCAACCAAGTTGCTGAGCACGGTTTCCTCAGTGATCACCACCCCGCGAGGAAAACTGGTACTGCCCGATGTGTATTGAAGATAAGCGATTTCAGTCGGGCAGCTAGGATGCAATTCACCAGAATTTTCCGTCAATTCGTCGAGTGCAACTGGTGTTCCTAGAAAGACCAGTTTGATATCCACAGCCGCCTCACGCAACAGTGGTAAGAAGTGGCTTGATGCTATTGCCACCGACGCTCCGCAACCTCTCAATAGACTGCGCAACCGGTTCACATAAGCTTCGTGGCCCCCCAGATTGACAGAGGCCGGCAGCGCCACGGGTACCAATCCACAGTATTGACAGGCAAAGAATAAACGTAAAAAATCAGAATTGGTTTCGGCCACCACTGCGACCCTTGCACCCCGGCGCAGATTTAAGGACTGCATACGCCGGGCCAGCATCAAGGACTGCAGGCGCAGCGTTCGATACGGAAGCACGGCCGCCAGCTTGCCACGTCCAGAGTAGAAATTTGCCCCCGTTTCTCCCAAAGCCGCATAATCCAGAGCCTCTGCCAAGGTGGCAAAATCCGCAAGGCGCAGCGGCAGAGAGTTGTCTGTTGGGGTTGACAACAGAGTAGATTCAATATCTGGTATTTTCAATTTCAATTCCCGTAAAGACATTTACTGACGCACGCATGGCTCAACCGCGCCCTATATTGGGGCGCGACTATAACCGATTGCCCCGCGAACAGCCTCCAGTCTCCGCCCGATGGCCTAGCATTCAAGCGGATTGTTTTAGGTCAAATCACTTTACCAGCCAATCAAATTTATTTGCTGAATCAATATGTGCATCAAGGGCTACCCCCGTTTGCAACATTTTTCAGTAAACGGTTCAATGTTTAGTCGCCGTCCGAGTCAAAAACTTACAGTCGACTACCCTATCCAAAGTGTGACGGCGCTGGTGCATCGCTCGGGGTCTGCTGGTGTATGGATATAATTTTGTTGCATGTGCCAGACTTCAGGTTCGATAGTGTGTCGACCCAATTCGATTGTCCCGGGGTAAGCATGAAAAAGCTTCTCGCTGTCGGCAAGTGTCTGGTGAAACCGGGGAATTTTTCGCCGGGCGTCTCAGGTCACCAATGAACGAAAACTCCCACTCTAACTGTTCTGCGCCGCTGCGTACTGTTCCTGTTACCGGAAAGGCGGACCTGGATCTGTTCATCCGTATCCCCGACATGATTCTCGGAGCTGACCCGGCCTGGATATCGCCGCTGTTGATTGAAAGGCGCATGCATCTTTCAGAGAAGAGCAATCCCTTTTTTCAGCACGCACGATGGCAGGCATGGATCGCTTGGCGTGGCACGCAACCCGTGGGGCGGATCAGCGCCCAAGTTGACACGCTGCATCTGGAGCGGCATAACGACGCAACGGGTTACTTTGGGATGCTGGAGGCCGAAGACCAGCAAGAGACTTTCGCGGCTCTGATCAGTACCGCTGAACATTGGCTGCGCGATCAAGGCATGCAGCGCGTGATCGGACCTTTTAACCTTTCGATCAATGAAGAAATGGGGCTGCTTGTCGACGGTTTCAGCACGCCTCCGGTATTCATGATGGGGCATGCCCTGCCGTACTACAAAGAGCGCCTCGAACAATGCGGATATTCAAAGGCGAAAGATACGCTGGCATACATGATTGCTCCCGATTTCGAAGCGCCTGCCGTCATGCGGCGTCTAGTCACCGCGTCCGCACATCGCGTGCGGGTTCGTCCGCTTGATCGGAAACATTTCGACGAAGAAATAGCTCTGCTGCGAGACATATTCAATGATGCCTGGTCGGAAAATTGGGGTTTTGTGCCATTCACTGCCGCAGAGTTTCACGATGTTGGTCAAAACCTTCGTTTTCTTGTCGCCCCGGAGTTGATACAGATTGCAGAAGTCGACGGTGAGGCTGCTGCTTTTATCGTCGCCCTTCCCAATGTCAACGAGGCGATACGCGGACTTCATGGCAGACTTTTCCCGACCGGTTGGCTGAAGCTTCTGTGGCGTCTCAAAGTGCGCTTTCCCAG
>Ga0210030_1002826_pt1 | contig 11716 bp, 10 predicted proteins | sample CryGeymeta201523_FD_183986 | JGI IMG/M metagenome (GOLD analysis project Ga0210030, IMG submission 183986) | Groundwater microbial communities from Crystal Geyser aquifers in Utah, USA - Crystal Geyser metaG 2015-23 (SPAdes) (version 2) | ecosystem: Environmental > Aquatic > Deep subsurface >...
AGATCTACTAACTGTCAAGAATTTTACCTGCTTTCATCTTCTCATTTAAAATAAGGAGCGTTCTTACAGAGAGGTCGTAAATTATATATAAATACAGAGAATTAAAAATACTTAGTGTATAAGCAGGTGCAAATGTTGCTTTCAATCTTTTTAAATTGAAAAGAACATCAATAATTGAAGAAGTTATTTTTAAAATATTACAATAATCCTAATTGAGAGAGTTTTTAATTTTCAAAAACTTTTAAAATATAAAAAGAAATTATTCAAGAAGTTTAAATTTTGTGAACTATATAACGAGAGGAGGAAGTATGACTGCCAAAAAGTTAGCAGAATTAATAAAAGGAAAAGTGCTGTCAGGAGAAAACCTTCTTGATAGTGTAAAGATAACTAGAGCATTTTCAGAAGATGTAGCAAAGAAGGAAGCAACATTAACGACTGTATTTTCTTCAAAAACAAGCAATAATCCTTAAAGTTTAATTCTTTCTGGAAAAGTGTATATATTAAACCTTTCTCCTCTTAAAAAGCCAATAATTGAAATTTTATATTCTTTAGCCAAAGCGATGGAGAGAGATGTCGGCGCGCCCTTTGAAATAATCATTGGAATGCGAGATATAACGGCGATTCTTACAATTTCAGATGATACTCTTCCAGATAAAAGAAGAAACTTATCGTCTCCAATCTTTGAATCTAAAATCATCTTACCTATGACCTTCATAACTGCGTTGTGCCTTCCAACATCTTCATAGAAGTATAGAAGATGGCTACCCTCAAAAAGGGCTGCATAGTGAGTGCTTCCCGTTTCACTAAAAACAGTATTTACATCTTTAAAGGCTTCTTTTGCTTTATCGACCTCTTCTCTCCCAATTGTAAGGCTGGACTCAATTGGATTTATAGCATTGCTTCCTTTTTCATCAAAACAAGAAGAATAAATTACAATTGGCTCAATATTTTTAAAAATTCTATCTGTCGTAAAATAAGTTTCGTTTTCTTTCAAATTAAAAGTTTTTATTTCAGAGGGTTTGATCAAAAAATTTGAAAAAAGAAAGCCATAGGAAAGTGCGGTATCTTCTCCGGGCATTCGAAAAACAGTTCCTACTTTTGTATTATTTAAAAAAATAAATAAGGGGGACTCATTTACAACCATGTCCTCTGTGTCTTCAAAATGGTCGGGAAAAACTTTCTTAATTTGCACTTTAAATGTTTTTTCCAATCACTCCCTCCAAAATTTCAAGGTCTTTTTTGGTGTTCAGGTTAAAAAAAGACGTAAGGTTTTTATCAACTTGCCTGACCTCGCGCTCGTCAATATAAACTGTTTCAACAAAATTGAATAGTTCGCTAATTTTATAGATTCTCTCGTTAAGAAGCTCCTGAATTTGTGGTATAATATCCTTTGAGTAAACTGAGTGAAGCGCTTCGGGAAATCCCCTTACAAATGGAACAACAATTTTTCCATCTTTGGACATCAAATACTTCACCAAATTAAAATTAATAAATGGCATGTCCACACCACAAACGAAGGCTTTTTCTTCAACAATATTCTTTAATCCTGTGTATATTCCAACTATGGCTCCTAAATTCTTCATTTCGTCTTCCACAATTTTTACTCTGTACTTTTCTTTTAGGGGAATTAACTCTGAAGCATTATCTGTTGCAACAACAACATCACTGAAAAGAGGGGAAAACCTCCTTACACATCTCTCAACAAGACTTTCCCCATCTATCGTAAAAAATTGCTTTTTGCTTCCGAACCTTCTTCCTTTTCCTCCAGCAAGTATTACCACACTCACTTCTTAAGTGAACCTTCCTTTAAATAAACATACCAGTAAATTGTTCCTACAAAAAATGCACCACCAATAATATTGCCGATTGTTACTGAAATAAGGTTCCTTGTGAAAAGTGTTCCCCAGTTCAGTCCAGCAAAATCCTGAAGTGTTTTGCCTGTTGCCTCAACTACCTTTGGTACTGTTTTAAGTAAAATGCCGTATGGAATAAAGAACATATTTGCAACAGAGTGTTCAAAACCTGAAGCGACAAAAGCCATAATGGGAAAATAAATTGCAAATAGTTTTCCAATAACATCTTTTGATGAAGTTGCCATCCACACTGCAAGGCAAACAAGCCAGTTACAGAGAATACCCCTGAAAAGCCCTTGAACAAATGTAAGACTAACTTTTGAACTTGCAATCTTTAAGGCAGAGGCACCAACAGCATTACCATTTAATCCCCAGAGGCCTCCCCAGAAAAGGAAAAGTGCGATAAGGATCGAGCCGATAAAATTACCAATATAAACAGCGATCCAGGCTTTCAAAAGCTCCCCCCACTTTACTTTCTTTTCAAGTGCTGAAATTACGATAAGGTTGTCTCCCGTAAAAAGTTCAGCCCCTGCTACAACAACAAGCATAAGTCCAACTGTGAATACGCTTGCTGCAATAAACTTGGTAAAGCCAAACCCCAATGTTACATCACTTCCAACAAGGATCGAAAGTTGTGCACCAAATGCAATAAAAGCACCTGCAAGAATTGCAAGAACAAAAAACTTCTTCATAGGAATTTTGCACTTCCCAATACCAACATCTCGCATCTTCTCGGCAATTTGAGGTGGTGGAAACAAGTTTAGTTCATTCATTTCTTTCCTCCTTTTATTTAAATTTTTTCAATTTTACATGCTGCAACTTTATATTCAGGAATCTTTGCAATAGGGTCAAGGGCTGCATTTGTTAGAACATTTGCACTTGCCTCACGGAAATGAAAGCTAATAAACACTACTCCTTTCTTTGGCTTTTCAGAAATTCGTGCCTCAAGTTCAATGCTTCCTCTCCTTGTCGAAACCCTCACCATATCTTTATGATTTATATTGAGCTTCTCTGCATCTTCCTTGTTTATCTCAACATAGTTTCTTGGAACAAATGCATCAAGTACTTTAACTCTTCTTGTTTCATTTCCTGAGTGATAGTGGAAAAGGATTCTTCCAGTAGTAAGTATTATAGGATATTCCTTATCCGGAAGCTCCTTTGCCTCGATGTACTCAACAGGGCTGATAAGTGCCTTTCCATTTGGTCTTTTGAAGGTTCCATCATAGTGGAGAATTTTTGTCCCTGCATGATCATCCTTAGGACAGGGCCACTGGATCCCACCTTTTTCAAGACGATAGTGATGAATACCTGCATAAGATGGTGTAAGGGTTGCTATCTCATCCATAATTTCTGCAGCATTCTTATATTTCATATGATAACCCAATTTCGTTGCAACGTGAGAAATAATCTCCCAGTCAAATTTTGTCCCAACGGGTTTTTCTCGGGCAGGTCTAAGAAGTTGAACTCTTCTTTCAGTATTTGTGAATGTTCCTTCCTTCTCATATGCCGCAGCTGCCGGGAAAACAACATCTGCAAGTTCTGCAGTTTCAGAAAGGAATATCTCCTGAACAGCTAAGAATTCAAGTTTCTCAAAACCTTCTCTTACATGGTTAATATCAGGCTCTGTCATAAGCGGGTTTTCACCCATTGCAAACACTGCCTTCAGTTTACCTTCAAGGACTCGATCTCCAAACTCGGAGACAGCAAGGCCTGGTTTCTCGGGAAGCTTTACTCTCCATGCCTTCTCGAATTTCTCCCTTGCAACAGGATCAATCACTTTCTGATAACCTGTATATACATCAGGAAGAGCTCCCATATCACAGGCTCCCTGAACATTTGCCTGACCTCTCAAAGGATCGATACCATTTCCCTCACTTCCGATGTGTCCTGTTACAAGAGCAAGGTTTGCAATACTAAGCACATTATCTGTTCCAACCGAATGCTGCGTAATGCCCATTGTATAGAATATTGTTGCATTGGGAGCTTTGGCATACCACTCGGCAGTTTTCTCAATGAGTACTCTATCCACTCCTGTTATTTTTGAGACTGTATTAAGGTTGTATTTTGAAATTACCTTCACAAAATCCTCGTATCCTTCCGTATGAGCCTCTACGAACTCTTTATTAACAAGGCCTTTATCAATTATTATTTTCATAATACCATTGAGAAGTGCGACATCTGTGCCAGGATAGTGCTGAATATAAATATCAGAAACTTTTGCAAGATCAGTTTTCCTTGGGTCACAAACAATAAGTTTTGCACCCCTTTTCTTCTGATTTTCCTTAACAAACTGCGAAATTACAGGATGCGTCTCAGTCATATTAGAACCAATTACAAACATTACATCGGCATTCTTTATATCCTCAATTGGATTAGTTGCAGCTGCCGCACCAAGCGCCTTCCCAAGACCTGCAATTGTTGAGGCATGGCACAATCGTGCGCAGTTATCAACATTGTTTGTTCCAATAACAGCGCGGGCAAACTTTTGAACGATATAATTATCCTCGTTTGTGCATCTTGAGGAACCAAGCACTCCAATTGCATCTGGCCCATATTTCTCTTTTATCTCCTTGAGTCTCTTTACAGTGTATTCGAGAGCTTCCTCCCAAGTAGTTTCCCTAAATTTACCGTTTTCCTTGATAAGAGGTTTCGTAAGCCTGTCTTTACTATTTACATATTCATAACCATAACGTCCCTTTACACAAAGGCTTCCCTTATTAACAATCGAATCTTCAATCCCTCTTGTCATTACAAGGTCATTCTTCTTATCCCTGTAAAGGGTAACCTCACAACCAGTTCCACAGTATGCACAAACGGTATCAGTTTCCTCAAGCTGGAAGATTTTCCCTTTCCCCACTCTTGGTTTCTCAACAAGTGCTCCAACAGGACAAGCCTGAACACAAGCAGCGCAGAACTGGCAATCAGTCTCTTCAAGAGGCAAATTAAAGGGGGTTGATACAGTCGATTTATAGCCTCTCAGAGCAATTCCAATCGCTTCAACAATCGCCTGGTTTTCACAAGCATTAACACATCTTCTACAGAGAATACACTTCTGCGGATCAAACTGAATGAAAGGATTTGAATCCCACGGAGTTTCTTTTAGATACTCAAACGCCTCTTTCTCATCAAGGAACTCACTCTTCTTGATTCCGAATTGATACGCAAGATCTTGCAACTCACAATCACCATCTGCATCACAGGTCATACAATCAAGCGGATGATGAGCAAGTGCAAGCTCAAGATTCATCTTACGTGCATCATAAACAATAGGCGAGTTCGTTGTAATCTCCATACCTTCAGCAATTTCTGTAATACAGGTTCTCTGTAAGGTTTTCGAGCCTTTTACCTCAACAACACACATTCCGCAGGAGCCTTCCTCGGAAACTCCCTCAAGGTAACAGAGCGTTGGAATTTCAATACCAACTCGCTTGCAAGCATCTAGGATTTTAATGCCTGAAGGGAACTGATAGTCTTTGCCATCAATTTTCACATTTATAAGTTTATCGCTCATAGCTACCTCCTCCTTCAAGTTTCTTATCTTTCATGTGTTCAAGCCACTTGCTCCTGAACTTTTGGATTGATTGAACAATAATATTTGGGGCAGTTTGTCCGAGAGGACAAAAAGATGTTAACCTCATATCCTGCCCTAATCTTTCAATAACTTCAAGGTCACTTTCTTTACCAGAGCCTTCTAAAATCCTATCAATTATATTCATAAGTTGCTCGGTGCCAATTCTGCAAGGTGTACACTTTCCACAACTTTCATACTTGAAGAAATAAGCAATATTTTTAGCAATATTAACTATAGACCTTGTCTCATCCATAACAATTATTGAACCTGAGCCAGGGCCAGCCTCTATAGTTACGAGTGAATTAAAATCAACAGGGATATCAAATTGGTCAGGAGTGAGAAGAGTCCCAGATACCCCTCCAAAGATAACACCTCTAAGTTTTTTGCCATTCCTTACCCCACCACCAAGCTCGTTTACAATATACGAAAGTCGTGTACCGAAAGGAGCCTCAATGACACCCTTCCAGTTCACATCACCCGATAAGCTGAAAAGTTTTGTTCCATAAGACTCCGGGACTCCAATTGTCCTATACCAATCTGCCCCGTTCGTGATGATTGGCGGTACATTAGCAAGTGTTTCAACATTATTGATAACTGTAGGCTTGCCCAATAACCCAAAGGTTGGAGGATATGGTGGCTTTTTCCTTGGCTCTCCTCTATGCCCTTCAATTGATTCCATAAGAGTTGTTTCTTCTCCAACGACATAGGAACCCGCTCCCTTATGAATCTCAATATCAAATGGAAAACCACTTCCAAGAATATTTCTACCAAGGAAACCGTGGCTTCTTGCATCCCCAATTGCCTTTTCAATTCTTCTTATGGATAGGTCATATTCGCCTCTTATATAGATGTAACCGTTATTGCAACCCGTTGCAAACGCTGCAATAATCATTCCTTCAATAATAGAGTGAGGGTCCCCTTCCATTATTACCCTATCTTTGAATGTGCCAGGCTCACCTTCATCGGCATTGCAAATCAAATATTTTTGAGGTCCTGGAGCCTTAGCAGTGAATTCCCACTTTCTACCTGTCGGAAATCCTGCCCCCCCTCTTCCCCTGAGCTCTGATTTTTTCAATTCGTTAATAACCCATTGAGGTCCATTTTCAATTGCCTTTTTAAGAGCAAGATATCCACGAGAAGCAATGTATTCATCAATACTTTCAGGATTAATTACTCCAACACTCTTCAATACTACTCTCCCTTGGGCCGGAAGGATCTGCTCTGTGTAAATCTTCTCTTGACTTCCTTCACTCTTCACTTTCTTTATAATTTCTGGGATCTGATCCACAGTGAGGTTGCCAAATGGAATTTTATCAATCATCATTGCAGGGGAGACAGAGCACATTCCAAGACAGCTACTTTCTTCAAGGGTAAATTCACCATCCTCTGTTGTTTCTCCAATTTCAACGCCAAGTACTTCTTCGAGTTTTTCAATTACCTCTTCTGCCTTTCCCATATGACAGGAAAGGCTTTTGCATACCCTTATAATATGTTTACCTCGAGGCTTTACTGAAAACATTGAATAAAAAGTTGCAAATCCGTAAACCTTTGATAGTGAAACCTTGCTCTTTTCGGAAATAGTTAACGTATCTTTTTCCGGAATATAGTTTTCTTTGTTTCCACTCTGAATGTCATGCAAAGCGTCTGTTAGTGACTTTCCTTTCATTTTTTACCTCCTTGTATAATATATTCAAGCCATAGAATAGTTGTAAAAAGTGACAACTCCATAAACCTTAGAAAGAGGAACGTTCAAATTTTCTGCGATATATTGCAATGCCTCTTTCGGTAAATAGCCAATACGTTCCTGGCTTCCATGAAGCACCTGAATGAGAGACTCGGGACTTGTACCCCAACGTCTAATCTCGCAGTCTACTTGTGGATATTTCGATTCAGCCATTTTACCTCCTTAAACGTAAAGAATTTCAACATCCGTGTAAATAATTTCACTTTTGAAATTATAACAAAACGCAAGCGAAAGTCAAATATATGTACAGAGGTCTCTGAAAAACCTCTCTTTCGGTTGTTTTGATCAAGTAAAATCTTTCAAAAAATCCCAATAAAAGAAGCATTTGTATTAATTTTTCTGGCATTTATGATAAAATTATGATAGGAATAAACAAACTGTTGGAGGTAGAGAATGATAGGAAAACAGAACAAAAATGTCAATTTCCTTGATAGCTATGTCTTTGATAATCTTTTACGTGAGAAGTATATATCAAATCTATGTTTTATCCAAGAAAAATAGAATCGCAAAAGCGACGATTTACTCTTTTGTAACCTGCAATCTTTGCAATTTTAAAGAAATAGAGGAAAGTTTGGAGAATCGCTCAGGTTAGGTATAAATATAATATCAACACTGATACTCAACTCATTTTTTAGAAAACAAGTCTACTAAGATTATACAATGTCTTCTATTTTATTAATTAATATACCTTGGTAATTTGTAAGCGCAGGTCTATCAGAAACTACAACATCGAGTGCTCTAATCTTACGTGCAATTAGAATTGCTTCTCCTGTACCAGCCTTAGCATTAATCCTCTTGCCGATATCCTCAGCAATCCTTAATTCTATAGGCGTGAGTGCTATTAAACCTAATCTATACTTATCGTTAATATCGAAATTTATTTTTTCTCGTTCAGTAGCAGATATAAAAACCTTGCTTATTACAAGCTTTTTTGTATTTTCATCATTAGCAATGGCTTCAAAAATCCTGTTAAGCGATTCTGCATCTGCTACAAAAGTGTGTTCAAAAGTTTTTTTCAGAACAGGTTTAATTTCTTGAGGTGCAGAGACTGGTTTCTCAGGTGCTTGTTCTAACTTTTCTTCAGGTTTCTCTTCTTTTTTAAGCTTCCCTAAAAGAATCTCTATAGAAGACAAGGGTTCTTCTACTTTTTCCTTTTCCATTTCTTCAGCTTTCTTCTTTTCCTCTTCGCTAATAGCAGGAACCTGTTCTGCTTTTTGTTCAACCGATTCAATCGGCTTTAATTCCTCTGTAACTGGTTTTTCTTTTTCAATTCTTTTTTCTTTTAAAGGCTTTTCAGCTTTTTCTTCAATTTTTTGTGGTATTTCCTCTACCTGTCCAGGAGTTTTTGTAAGCCCTTCTGGAAGTGAAATTTTTTTTACTTCTTTAGATCTAAATCGTGCAAATTTTCTGCCAAATTGTTTCTCGGTAATTGTTATTTCTTCGGGTTTTTGCTTCTCCTGTTCTTTAAGAGCGCTTACTCCTTTATCAGTCTTCACGGGAGCTTGTTTTTCTGTTTCGGATAGTTTCATTATTCTTGGCTTTTCTTCCTCTACCAAGATAGCCTCTTTTTCCTCTAAAGTATCTATATTGAAAGAGACAGGTCTCCCGCTTATTTCTTCAATTGTAACTTTTGGCACAGTTTTTCTCTTTCTCGGTTTAAAAGCAAAAAGAAGTATGATAATTACAATAAACAAAATAATGTAAAAGATTATAACTGAGAGCATCTCTACTGTTAATGATGGAAAATAATTAGAAAGATAGGGTTTTAAGCTTTGAGAAACAGGCATCAATAATGAAAGAATTTTCTGCCAAAAATTCTTTAATCCATCATAAAATTTTAAAGAAATTATTCCTTGTCCCATTTTTCCGAAAAATTCCTTAATCTTTTTCATAAGGGCGGGCAATTCAGTTTGAACTGATTCATTGCCGCTGCTCTTTACTATCGTGACTGGTGAGATAGAGTATTCATCAAGAATTGGAAGAAGAACCGATAAACATTCAAGGTCACTATCAATTCCTGTTTCAAACACAGCAATAGGTTTATCACTTTCTATTTTAACAAGAGAAAAACTATTTGCAAGATTTTCACTATAACTTTCTAAAGAATTTAAAATTAAATTTTTTCCATTAAAACTAACATTAGTATTATCGCTTTCTATTTTAACAAGAGAAAAACTATTTGCAAGATTTTCACTATAACTTTCTAAAGAATTTAAAATTAAATTTTTTCCATTAAAACTAACATTAGTATTATCGTTTTCTGCAACAACCACAACTTTTCTTTTATGGTTTATACTCTCAAAATTATAAATCTTTCCCGTTCTAAACACAAAAGTCTTCCCTGAGCCATCAATGGAGGGTATTTGCTCTCCTCCTGTATTGCCCGAGCTAGAATTTGAATAAATAAATACCGGGGCGGAGAATTTTATGTAAACAAATTCATATTCAGTAGTTTCCTCACTAAATTCTTTTACCACTTCCTTCAATGAATAATCACCCGGGGTTTTTAAATTTTCAGAGTCATAGATCTTATCTTTTGTTTTAAACGTCACAGTAGTATCAGGATAAAGTGATGAATAAATAATGTCTCCAAAAGAGACTCCCTTAAAAGAGTTTAAATTCCCATAAAAAATTGTGTAAATGTTATCGTCTGAATAACCAAATTGTATACTTACGGGAACATCTGTTTCAATTGTATAAAAATCAGGTTTTAAAGATAAATTGCTATAAACCCCTCTTTCGGGTAAATCTCCATCAAAAACAACTTCACCTTTAAGGTTTTGTATCTTGATATGAGTATTTTTGTAAGCAGAAACAAAAATTTCTTTAGGTATAAATATAGTAAAATAACTACCATAAACCGAGGTAGTATCATCAGAGCTATTGCTGACATAATCTAGCTTGAGGGAACTTAGTTCAGCAAAAACAGGCTTATCACTCCTGATTTCGAAAGTTTGGTCCTTTCCAAGGATTAAATCAGCAGTTTCGTTTAAACCAAGAGTTTTATCAAGAAGAACTTTTCCTTTAGAATCGCTAATTTTCACGGAATTTTGAGTAGCCATTGAAACTATATAAAGATTGTCGCTTCCAAATCCAATAAAATAATTTCCTATAAAATCTGGTTTAAAAATCTTAGTGTATTCCTTGCTTATATCGTCCCCGTATCGTACCATTAGCCGTTTTTTCTCAGAAGCCTTGAATTCCAATAAAGATTTCAAAGTAACTATATTATTTGCCACTTTAACGATTTCAACAGGAAGCTTAGCGGGTCCACCATTTACTGAAATATTATTAGATACCTTAAATCCGGGGAGTTCAACTGAGAATTGAACTGATTTTTCTAAAGGGAAAGATAGGTTATTGGAAATTTCTACTGAAATTTCACTATAGGACATTACAACAGGAACAGAAATCCATGTGAAAACTAATACAAAAATTAGTAAAAACAACAACTTTGTCCTAACCATCTTGCCCCCTTTAAATATTATTATAAATTTATAAAAAAATCAAAAATTCGAAAATTGCTTATTATTTTCTTTCTTAAAATTTTCTAATACTTCCTTAACTTTTTTTGCTGTTTCCTGGCCTCCAACAGTACAGGCATCAAGGACTGCTCTGTTCTCAGCAATAGCCTCTGCACAGGGAAAGCAACCCGGAAAACCACAGGCGCCACACTCTCCATGAGGAAGGGCATCGTATATTGCTTTTGATAAAGGATTTTCCTCTACTTTAAACCTCTCATTAAAAACCCCAAGCAATACTCCAAAAAGTGCTCCAAATCCACCAAGTGTTGCAACAGATATAATAATATCTTTCATTTGAAAACCTCTCTTATTTAATCATACCTTGAAAGCCTAAAAATGCAAGTGCTAAAATGCCAGATATCATAAACGCAATTGCCTTGCCCTTAAAAAACTGGGGAACATCAGAATTGCGCAATCTTTCTCTAATGCCAGCAAGCATTAGCATCGCTAATGTATAACCAAGAGAAATTCCTATTGCCTCGACGATTGATTGAATGAAATCATAATTATTCATTGAATTAATAAAGGTAACACCAAGAATTATACAGTTTGTTGCAATAAGAGGAAGGTAAATACCCATTGCTTTATACAAATTAGGAGAAGCCTTTTTCAGGTATATTTGCACAAGTCCTACAAAAGAGCCGATAACAAGAATAAAAGAAGTAATTTGAAGAACTGGCTGCAAGTGAGACGGAATCAAAATCCAGTGGTCAATAACCCAGGTTAATATCGAAGACGAAACGGTAACAAAAATAACTGCGAAGCTCATACCAATAGAAGAACTCATATTATCTGTAAGACCTATATAAGAGCACAATCCAAGAAATTGGATCAAGATAATATTATTAATAATTGAAGATGAAACAAAAATCTTTGCTAAATCGACAAGATAATGTGAGAAGCTCATTTTTTATCTCCCTTCTTTCTTAGATAGGTTTCAAGAGCTCCAACAAGTATCCCGATCATCAAAAAACCAGCAGGAGGAAGAATCATAATCAATGCAGGCTGGAAGCTTAAAGGTAAA
>Ga0210030_1002828_pt1 | contig 11711 bp, 13 predicted proteins | sample CryGeymeta201523_FD_183986 | JGI IMG/M metagenome (GOLD analysis project Ga0210030, IMG submission 183986) | Groundwater microbial communities from Crystal Geyser aquifers in Utah, USA - Crystal Geyser metaG 2015-23 (SPAdes) (version 2) | ecosystem: Environmental > Aquatic > Deep subsurface >...
GACCTGATGCCCTTTGATCCCGGCCAGCGTCGCGCTGTGGCCATTCCTTTTGCTTTTGATGATTATCTCGAACTGGTCGACAGCGTTGGTCGGGTGGTGCGGCCCGACAAACGCGGTGCGATTCCCGAAAAAACCCCCGCGATTCTCGAACGATTACTCATTGACCCCGCCCAATTTATCAGCTACGCCAACGGTTTTTTTCAGGAATTTGGTCCCATCGTTGGTACCCCCGCCAGTTTGCGTCAAGCTGCAGTCAGCGCCCGCCAAATCCGCTGTGCTCGGGGCGTGGCGGTAGCCAAGGCGATTTTTGGCAAAGTGGCATCTTGAAAGGGGGCATCATTTTTGTGATTTTTTTCTAAATTTACGCCTACATATACCAAAATTTACAATAACCTCTGCGCAGAGAATCAAAGGATGATATTCTGACGAAAACGCAATTGTGTTTGTGTCTTTCCAGGTGAGGCATAAAGTCAGGAAAAATTTACGAGGCGAGATGATGACCCGTGCGGAAATGATGGCGCAAATCGAACATCTAAAACAACAGTTGGCCGGTTGCTACGCAGCAGAAAAAATTATTCTTTTTGGTTCTTTGGCCCAAGATATGGGTGGGGGGCGCGATGTTGATTTGCTGATTATTAAAGACGATGTTCCATATACCGGGACTGAACGTATTCGTGAGCTTTATCGACTGATGGAAACGGACCTTCCGGTCGATTATCTCGTTTACCGCCCGTCTGAGGTTCAGGAACGGCTTGCTCTTGGTGACCCTTTTCTTGAAAATATTTTTCAAGAAGGAATCGTTTTGCATGGCTGATATTTCGATTGTCAATGAATGGTTAAAGAAGGCGGATGAAGATTTCGCTTTTGCTGAGTCGAGCTTGCGTGATGGCAGTGAGTTTTATGCACAAATTTGTTTTCATTTTCAACAAGCCGCCGAGAAATATCTTAAGGCGTTCATTATTTTTCGGCAATTACCCTTCAATAAAGTACACGATCTGGTCAACCTTTTAAAAACCTGTGTGAAGGATGATCTAACTCTTGCCGGTCTTAAAGAAAACTGTATTCTCCTGAATGCCGCATACATTGAAACGCGTTATCCGGTTCATTGGCCCACCGATTATTCGAAACTAGCGGCAACACAATCTCTGGCTGCTGCCCAGTCAATCGCTTTTGAAATTCGCAAACGATTGTTGCTTGAGTAAGTAACCGCAAATATGCTTGGTGGTCGTATCTCGGCCTGAGTTATGATCGATTTTACAGGTTTGTCAGGTGTTGGAATTAAATATCAATGTGAAATTGTGACAGGAAATATATCTTGAAAAAAATCTCCTTTTGGGTGCCGGCCCCTGCGGCCTGGGCGCTGTTTATCGACTGAATCAAACCGGTCATTCCATCTGGCAGTTGTTTGATAAAAGCGCCCATGTCGGCGGATTGTCGGCATCTTTTGTTGACCCTGCTGGGTTTACCTGGGACGTCGGCGGCCATGTGCTCTTTACGCACTATCCCCAATTCGACCAGATCGTCGAACAGGCCCTGGCGGGTCAATACGATCAGCACCAGCGTGAAAGTTGGGTGCGCGTTGAAAACACCTGGGTGCCGTATCCCTTTCAAAACAACATCCACTATCTGCCCGACGAGGCCCGACAGCAGTGTGTCGACGGCTTGAAAAATCTTCTCTCCTCCCCGGATTCAGCAGCCAATTTCAAAGAATGGATGAACGCAGTATTCGGCGAGGGAATCGTTAAATATTTCATGGCGCCCTATAACTTCAAGGTCTGGGCGACGCCGCCTGAGTTGATGAGCAAAGACTGGATCGCCGAACGGGTGAGCGTGCTCGATCTGGTGCGGATCGAAAAGAACATTGCCCAACAGCGCGACGATGTGGGTTGGGGGCCGAACAACCTGTTCAAATTTCCGCGCAGGGGGGGGACGGGCGCCATCTACGAAGGGATTTGTAAACCCTTTCGCGACTGAAATTCCAACTCCTCCGGCCCTCTTAATCTACGCTGCGGGGAGAATCTTGCCTTTTCCTCCGAAATTTACGACGATAGCTTCCGATATTTACGTTGAAGGCTTCCGACATTTACGATAGTGTGTGCGCATGAATATGACACCTCTCTTTCCGCGTTTGATCGAACCGCGCATTGCTGAAGCCCTGCTGGATACGCCTGTCGTATTGGTGTCTGGTCCTCGTCAGGCCGGCAAGACGACGCTGGTTCGGCAGATAGCCGAGCGGCAGGGGTTGCGCTACCTGACCATGGACGATGAGCTGACATTGCTGTCGGCACGGGAAGACCCGGTTGGGATGATTCGCAGCCTGGATCGGGCCGTGATCGATGAAATACAGCGCGCCCCTCAGTTACTGCTGGCTATCAAAAAGAGCGTGGACGAGGACCGGCGCCCTGGCCGTTTTTTGCTCACCGGGTCAGCTAACCTGATGGCATTGCCAAGCGTGGCTGACTCACTCGCCGGCCGGATGGAAACACTGTCGTTGTTGCCTTTGTCGCAGAGCGAAATCGCGTCGCGCTCAGCAAACTGGATCGATAGCGCCTTTGCAGGTCGGATACTCAAGGTGGAACAGCTGGCACTGGGGAGCGATCTGATTGAGCGTGTCCTGCGTGGCGGCTACCCCGAAGCGCTTTCACGTGCGTCGGCCAGGCGCCGTGTAGCCTGGGCGCGTCAATACATCGACGCGATGATCCAGCGTGACGTCCGCGATGTGGCAGGTATCGAGAAGCTCGATCAGTTGCCGCGATTCTTGCGTGCCCTGGTACAGACGACAGGACAAATGTGCAATTACACCCAACTCGGCGGCCAGGTCGGATTGGACGGCAAAACCGCCTCGCGTTACGTCGGTGTATTTGAAAAGATGTACCTGCTCAAGCGCATTGAGGTCTGGGCGCGTAATCGCCTGAACCGCGTGGTCAAGACATCCAAGCTGCAGTTCGTCGATTCCGGCTTGCTGGCTTCCTTGCTCAACCTGAACGCCGAAGAAGTGCATCAAGATCGCACTCGATTTGGTAACGTGCTGGAGACCTTTGTCTATGGTGAACTGCTCAAACACACGACCACGGCAGCTGGCGACTATCACTTAATGTACTACCGGGATGCGGACAAGTTCGAGGTTGATGTCGTGATTGAGAATGCCGCAGGACAGCTGGTAGGAATTGAGGTGAAAGCTGCCGCCACCGTCAAGGAACACGATCTTCGTGGGCTGAAGAAGCTGGCCGGTCTTGCGGGAAGCCCATTTAAGATGGGCGTGTTGCTGTACGACGGCTCCGAAACTATGCCCTTGGGTGGCGGAATCTGGGCTGCGCCGTTATCGAGCTTATGGGGTATGTAGATGACAAGAATCGCGGTATTGGTTTTCTAACCGGGAACGGCTGTTCGTTCTGTCTTCAAAATGATTGGAAATAAAATTTCGATGAAAATACTCCTGCTAGGTTCTGGCCCCTGCGGTCTGGGCGCAGCCCATGAGTTGTATAAAACAGGTCATCCAACTTGGCAGTTGTTTGAGCTTAGCCCTAGGGTTGGTGGTTTGTCGGCGTCTTTTACCGACCCAGCCGGCTTCACCTGGGACATCGGCGGCCATGTCCTTTTTTCGCACTATCCTCACTTTGACCAAATCGTTGAACAGGCTCTTGCGGGCCAATATTATCAACACCAACGCGAAAGCTGGGTACGTGTGGAAAATACTTGGGTGCCTTACCCTTTTCAGAATAACGTTCGTTACCTGCCGGACTCCGCCCGCGACCTTTGCGTCAGCGGGCTGAAAAATCTTTCAGGGAATCCATCAGCGGCAACCAACTTCAAAGAATGGATGAACGCTGTCTTCGGTGAGGGAATCGTGAAATATTTCATGGATCCCTACAACTTCAAGGTCTGGGCAACCCCACCCGAACTGATGAGCAAAGACTGGATCGCCGAGCGGGTGAGTGTGGTTGATCTGGCGCGGATTGAAAAGAACATTGCCGAGCAGTGTGACGATGTCGGCTGGGGGCCGAATAATCTGTTCAAGTTTCCCCGCAAGGGGGGGACGGGCGCCATCTACGAAGGGATTGCCAAACCCTTTCGCGACCGAATTCAATTTGGCCATGAACTGACCCAGCTTGATTTGCAGAACAAAAAAGCAGTTTTTGGTAATGGCGTGGTGGCAGAATACGACGCGTTGATCAGCACGATTCCGCTGGATCAGTTGATCGAAAAATGTATCGACGCGTCTGAAGATGTGCGCAGGGCGGCGGCGAAGCTGGTGCATAACAGCGCATTTGTGGTTGGTGTCGGTCTGCGGAAAAAGCTCGATGACAGCCGCTGCTGGATGTATTTTCCCGAAGTTAATTGCCCTTTCTATCGCGTCACCAATTTCCATAACTATTCACCCTTCAACGTTCCTGACGGCGATGTCGATAAATATGCCGCCCTGATGTGTGAAACCAGCTATTCCCCGCACAAGCCGGTGGCAAAGGCTGAGATTGTTGAAGAGACGATCCAGGGCCTGATCAACACCGGGATGCTCTGCGAAACGGATCGTGACAAAATTGTCAGTCGTTATCTGCTGGATGTGCCCTACGCTTATCCGGTGCCCACCATTGACCGGGATGCAGCGCTGGCCGTCATCCAGCCGTTTCTTGAATCTAAAGATGTCTATTCGCGTGGTCGTTTCGGTGTCTGGAGATACGAAATCGGCAATATGGATCATTCCTTCATGCAGGGGGTTGAAATTTCCGCGCGCCTACTGTCGGGTGATGAGGAGAAGGTCTTTTCCTCGGCAGGGTAGTTAGGCAGACCGGCAGATTATGCTTGGCATCCATTGACACCTTGCCCCTGGAAGCACAAAATTACGCATACACAGGAGGTGCGTTATATGCGTGCGACGTTGAACATACCCGAAGAGCTCATGAATGATGTGCAGTTGCTTACTGGAGAGAAATCCAGAACTGGAGCGATCATTGCGGTCATGGAGGAGTATGTAAAAAAGAAGCGGCTGGAAAAACTCTTGGCGTTACAGGGTCAATTGTCGATTGACTACGATTGGCAAAAAGCCGAAGCCGAGGAAATCAGGGTTGCAGAGGAGCGCAATCGCTATGGCGAAAGCTGACCGGGTACTTGCTGACACCTGTGCCTGGATTGATTTTTTCAACAACCGCGGAACCCCCTTGGCCAAAGTGCTTAAAGGTCACCTGATTTAGGGTGACGTCTGCACCTGTGGCATCGTTAAGTATGAACTCGTTCAGGGGCTTAAATCCAGCCAGGAAGAAGTCCTGTTGCTGGAGGCGTTGCGCGCCCTTGATCATCTGGAAATGACCGAGTCTCTTTGGCGGGACGCCGGGCGCTTGTCGACTTCCTTATGCCAAATGGGGGTAACTCTGCCCCTTTCTGATATTCTCATCGCAACCCTTGCCATGGCCCACGGGTTATCCGTGTTGACTGTCGACCGGCATTTCACGCAGATAACAGGTTTACGGGTTTTTGAACTGCCCGCAGCTGGGTAAGGCGGCTGCAGAGCTCTATTTCTTAAATGGCGATTTGTAAGCCACATGAAAAAAGTCAGGATACCCTTTGTCAGAGCTTAAATATTCAATCCTGCGGGCGGCTTACGCAATAGCGCCTTTTGATTTACAGGGTGATGGCTGGTTCGTTGATCAACCGGATACGCTGATCCGCATCAGCTGCGTGATCAATTTTTACGGGCGGCTCGATTTGTTGGGCGGGATTCTGCATTCCCTGGTCGCACAGGATTATCCGCGGCAGTTTTTCGAGGTGGTTCTGGTGGAAGATCAGGGCGGAACTGTGGCAGGCGAGGCTTATTGCCGTTCCTTCGCAGATCGGTTGAATATTGTCTATCATCCTCTTGATAAAAATTTCGGGCAGATGGGCTATGCGCGGAATTTCGGCCTTTCCACTACCCGCGGGAAATATGTGCTCTTTTTGGACGACGACACGGTTCTGCTGCAGAAGCATTTTTTAAGCGCTCTGGAACAGGCTTTTCAGCAGCACCCACAGGCCGATGTCCTGATGCCGCGCGGTAACGCCAGCTTTGCCCAATGGCCGGGTGGCTATGATTTTCATGATCCGCATTTTCCCACCAGCCGCTGCACGGCCTATCGACGCAAGGTGTTGGAGGAATTGGGCGGTTTTATGAGTACCTTTGTTGGTCAGGAGGATGTCGAATTTGTGATTCGTTTTACCTTGGCCGGCAAAAAAGCCTTGCCTCTTCCCGAAATGAACTATTTTCATCCTCCCTTGCTGGTGCCAAACTGCAAAAAACCAGCGGCGGTGGGAATCTCTTTTGCCCGCTTGCGGGGGCGATATTCTACTTTGATGTTATGGCTGACTGCGCTCAATTGCAGCCGTCATGCCCCCCTGTTGTTTTCGTGGCAACGTCGGCACCGTGAAATGGGACGCTTTGGTGTCGGTTTTTTCCGCGGGTTTATCAAGGGCTGGTTCAAACCCCAAGCGCAAGCGCGTTATGGTTAAGGTGGGGCAGCATTTGACTTTATTTGAAAGGTGTTCTGGACGCCTGTCGGCGAAGGGGTGACCCTTTCCCTGTGCTGTTGATTGACGTAAAGTTACGCTTTGTGTAACTTTATGTCATGCACAGTCTCCGGCCACTTAAGCATCTATCGTCCATTCTTTCGAGGCTTGCCGATCCGGATCATTATCTTTTTTCATCTTCTGATCTGCGCGGGGCTCTCCCCGATCAGAGTGCCGGGGCCTTCAAGACTTTACTGAGTCGAGTGGAGAAGGCCGGGCTTTTGCGGCGCGTCTGTCGGGGCATTTATCTTTATCCTGCGGTTGACTACCCTGCCGGGTTGCTTCTTTATCATGCGGCGGCTCTGTTGCGCATTGATCATTTCAATTACATTAGTCTGGAGACGGCCTTGAGTGATGCCGGAGTCATATCTCAGTTACCATTTAACGGGATAACTCTCATGAGTTCAGGCCGCAGCAATCTGGTGGAATGTGGTGAATTCGGCAATATCGAGTTTGTGCATACGCAAAAAACGCCCGACCGTTTGACGGAACAGCTGGAGTATGATGCCCGTTGTCATCTGTGGCGCGCATCGGTGCCCCTGGCTCTCAAAGATATGCGTGCTGCCCGCCGCAATCTCGATCTCGTGAATTGGGAGCTTGCTGATGATGCTAAAGAGCGGGCGAAGTCTGCGCTATTTGAAAACATGAAGACCAAAGGGCTGTTCTGGAGCTATTCTTCGCAGATGGAATATGACCCCAGCAAAGAGCCTCTATTAATTGAGACGGTTTTGAAATATGCGGATATGGAGGATATTCAGGGTCTCTTCACCTTGTTTGGTAAGCGCCGGGTCAGAGAGGTGTGGGAAAAACAGGTGAAGACGGACAGCCGTTTTCTAAAACTTAATTATTTTCTGGCACGGGTTTTTTTTGGCCTGAATACCGAGGCTGCCGACTTGAAAGGTTTGACCAATGCTAGAGCCGACAAACTTCGATTACTTGCAGGATAGCGCTCGCTCTGTTCTGACCCATTTGACCTCAACTGCGCCATTTTTGTCGAATTATACGCTGGTTGGCGGCTCGGCACTGGCGCTCTATCTTCGCCATCGCAAGAGTGAAGATCTTGATTTCTTTTCCTATACGGATAACTTCAATCGTCAAGAACTGTTCGATTATATAAAGGAATTTGAACAGAAAGAAATTTTGACGGACAGTCGCGAACAGATGGATCTCTTGCTTAATGGGGTCAAGGTGACTTTTTTTAATGCCCAATGGTCGTTTTTGCAGCCGCAGAAGGTTCAACCTCTGAATATCGCCGATTTGACGTCAATTGCGGCGATGAAAACAAATGCGTTGTTTTTGCGCGCCAAATATCGTGATTATTATGATCTTTATTGCTTGTCGCGTAAGGTCATGGGGCTAAAGGATATTTTCGATACTGCTCGTCCTCTGATAGAGGGGCTTAACACGAAACTTTTTTGTATTGCCCTGACGTTTATTGATGATATCGAAGATGACGATATCTCGCATTTGGCCCCGGCTGAAGTAATCAGTAAACAGGTGTAAACGCCACCCAAAACCCGCCGTTATTTGCCGCATAGTGGATCTCGCCTGAATTCTCCCTGTTTTATCAATTCAATAATTTGAGTATTTTTTTGATGCATGAATCATCAAACGCGCACAGGAATGACTTGGCAGGTTATAACGTGAAGTGTCGATGAGGAAGGTATGGCGCTACCACTGATTTGACGGTCTAAGTTGACGCCATACCCCCATAGAACCATGCAAACGCATGATTCCTCTTTTGTAGCACATTAGAGTCATAAATTCAGCCCTCATCGACCTTTTTGCCGATGTCTTTATCGAGCCGCCTTTATTTTTGTAACCGTTGCCATGTTCAGGTCATTGTCTGTTCGCACTGTGATCGTGGGCAACGTTATTGCCCCGGTGAATGTCGTCATCAAGCCCGGTCTGAATCGGCTCAACGGGCGAGTAAAAAATACCAGTTGACCCGGGCATGTCGCTTCAAAAATGCCGCTCGACAACAACGCTTTCGTGACCGCCGTTCACAAAAAGTAACGCATCAGGGTTCCCCTCCAAAGCACCAGAATGATCTACTCAAAACTCGTTCAGCCGAGATTAAAAAGACGCCAAAACCATTGTTTTCAGGTTCCACAGTCCATTGTCATTATTGTGATGCGGTGTGTGAACCTTTTTTACGCCAGGACTTTATGCGCAGGCAGCGGATAAAACGATTATTCCAGCGATCGACGTCTTTTTAGTCCATTCATTCACCTGCCGGAGGCATCATGGCGATCAATAAAGCGACCGAAGCAAAAATACTGCGTTACCATTTTGTGGAACAATGGCGGGTCGGCACCATTGCCACCCAGTTAGGAATCCATCATTCCGTGGTCGATCGCGTCTTATCCCAGGCGGGTCTGCCTAAGGTGGAGCGTTCGCCCCGACCTTCCATCATTGATCCCTATTTACCCTTCATTGTAGAAACCTTACGTGAATTCCCGACGTTGACGGCTGTCCGTTTATACGAAATGGCTCAAAAACGGGGGTATCTCGGAGGCCCCAGTCAGTTTCGTCAGCGCATCAGCCAACTCAGACCGCGCAAGCAACCCGAAGCTTATCTGCGTTTAAAGACTTTACCTGGTGAGCAAGCCCAGGTGGATTGGGGCCATTTTGGTCATGTTGAAATAGGCAAAGCCAAACGCCCGTTAATGGCTTTTGTGATGGTGCTCAGCTGGTCACGGCGGATCTTTCTGCAGTTTTATTTCAATGCACAAATGGAAAACTTTTTACGCGGTCATGTGGCGGCTTTTGCAGCCTGGAATGGCTTACCCAAGATCCTGCTCTACGATAATTTAAAGTCGGCCGTCCTTGAACGTCAGGGCGATGCCATCCGCTTCCATCCTACGCTGTTGGAACTCTCTGCCCATTATCGCTTTGAACCGCGGCCGGTTGCCGTTGCCCGTGGGAATGAAAAAGGCAGAGTTGAACGCGCTATCCGCTACATTCGTGATAATTTTTTTGCCGGACGGCACTGGCAAACCCTGGATGAATTAAATACACAGGCCGATCAATGGTGTCAGGGGGTGAGTGCCAACCGTCCTTGTCCGGAGAATAAAGATTTCACTGTCAGGGAGGCTTTTTTACAGGAGCAACCGACTCTGCTGGCGTTGCCGGATAACCCGTTTGATACCCGTGAGCGGATGGAAGTTTGTGCGAGTAAAACCCCCTATATCCGGTTTGATCTGAATGATTACTCCATCCCGTATCAGAAGGTACAAAAAACACTCAGCGTGTATGCCGACCTGGAAACGGTACGTATTATCGATGGCATTGACGTCATTGCCGAACATCCCCGCTGTTTTGGCAAGGGCGAGCAAGTCGAGCAGGAAATTCATATCAATGCCTTATGGCTGGCGAAAACCCATGCCAAATTGCACCGTGGACAGGATCGTTTAAGCCAGGCTTCAGAGCAGATCCCCGATCTGTTACAGCAATCGATTGAACGCGGACATGTGTTGAAAACCACCGTTCGCTTACTGAATGAATATCTCGATCAGTATGGGCGGAATGAGCTGAATGCTGCCGTAGAAGAAGCCCTCAAACAGCAATCGCCCTATCCACAGGCGATACATCAAATACTGGAACGGCGGCGAGAAGAGAAACACTGTCCACCACCACTTCCGGTGGCATTGCCGGATAAGGTGAAACACTTACAGGTTAAAGCCATCAACATGGCCGATTACGACCGACTGTATGGTGATGAACCCACAGAAAAAACAGGAGCGGATCATGAGTGAAATCATCAACCGCGAACAACTCCGGCAACAGGCTCTTGAACTGAGACTCTATGGATTGCAGACACACTGGTCGGAGTTGACGGAAGAACACACACCTTTCCTCTCAAAGCTCATTCGTTGGGAACGTGATGAACGACAACAGCGCTCACTGGAGCGGCGCTTAAGCAGTGCTAAGCTGGGGCGTTTTAAACCACTCACTGAGTTTGACTGGCAATGGCCGAGTAAAATTGATCAATCCGCCATTTTGTCCCTGATGCAACTGGACTTCTTAACCGATGCCAGCAATATCATCTTGATCGGCAGTAACGGGGTGGGTAAATCGACCCTGGCACAAAACCTGGGGTATCAGGCCGTGATGCAGGGGCATACGGTGTTGTTTACCACGGCTGCCAACATGCTCAGTGATCTGGCGGCACAGGACGGTGACAATGCCTTACGGCGACGCCTGCAGCATTACTCCAGACCCACACTCCTGATCATTGATGAAATCGGGTACCTGTCTTACAGCAACCGTCATGCAGATCTGCTGTTTGAAATTATCAATCGACGTTATGAACACCACTCAACCGTGGTCACCACCAACCGTCCCTTCGGTGAATGGGGTGAAATCTTCCCCAATGCATCCTGTGTCGTTTCGTTGATAGACCGACTGGTGCATCACAGTCAAATTGTTGCCATTGAAGGCGATTCCTATCGGATGAAAGAAGCAAAGGAGCAGGCGACGAAACGTAAATCCGATGCAACGAAAAAAGGGACAACCCATTGAAAATACTGAAAATGACCACCCACTGGACAACCGAAGAAGCCGATTGTATTTACCAGCTTCTGGATGAGTTCCGCTGTGCCATTTGGGAAAGCTATGGAAATGACATTGAACTGCTGTATCAGGCTCATCGTGAAGAACAGCTGAGACTAAAAGTAGAGAGGGAAAGAGAAGCATCACCGATGGATGAAATGCCTTTTTAACACCTGACCAGTTCTGTAGGAACTGGTCAATTCTTGATCATAACCATCCTGCGGCAAATAACTGCGGGTTTGCTCCGGCGTTAACAGCCGTTGGTTTGAAATCGATTTTGGAGGTATCGGGTTCGGATTTTCTAGTCAGGATGAAGCTGAAAAGACAAGCTACGAGTGGTTCCCATATTCAAAAGGTGGTGAATTTAGAAAATGGTATGGAAACAATGAATGTGTTCTGCATTGGGAGAAGAACGGTATGCTTATCAAACAATACTCTCCCAAGGGCCTTTACAACCGTTGAAAAACCCCTGCAACCCCACGGGGGTAGGGAACTTCCTGATGAATAGCAATCTTCCGCTGGCGCCCACTTGAATGTGGGAGCGGCTTTCAGCCGCGATTAATTATCCCCACAACTTCAAACTTTCGCCCCCATTGGGGTGATGATTGGAGAGATTGATCGTG